>Ga0169931_10014054_pt1 | contig 10869 bp, 8 predicted proteins | sample Kivu_15m_20L_FD_129675 | JGI IMG/M metagenome (GOLD analysis project Ga0169931, IMG submission 129675) | Freshwater microbial communities from Lake Kivu, Western Province, Rwanda to study Microbial Dark Matter (Phase II) - Kivu_15m_20L... | ecosystem: Environmental > Aquatic > Freshwater > Lake ... | reverse complement strand
GTTGTGAAAGGCTTTATTCAATTCTTATTCCTATGGTGTATGAACCAGTTGTTCAAACCTATGAACTTCAGGACTTTTCTCAATTGAGACGTACCTTTTTTTGGAAAGTTAGGTATAGCATAGAGCAGTTTCGTTCTTGAGGGCATCTGGTGATAGGCTAACTCTATATTAAGCCTAGTTCGGTCGATGTATAAAGTTCTACATGTGTTGCGAGCGGTAAACCCTCTCAAAGCCTTATGCACAGGCTATTTCAGGCGATCAAGCCTTTGTTGAAAGGCCTCGGATTACTTAACCTAGTGGTTCGTCAAACTTAAAATTTGGGATCATCGATTCCTGAAGTCTCTATAAATCAAGCCTTTCAAGAATCGCCTAAGCTGTTAGTCATTCAAACTGCACTAGTACAATCGCCCTAAAAGCCTTATGGCAAGGGCTTTGCAGAGTCCAACATGCAATTTAGATGCTCAACAGCTTATGTCATCCTTTCTGAGAAAAAAATCAATTCCCAAAAACACGCACTCCCCTTGAGATCAGTTTATGGGCTTTCAATATTCTCTGGAAAAGGAAGACATGCTCCTATAAGAAGATGAGAAGTACCTGGATAAAATTCTTGAACCATATTATTCATACAAGACAGGGGGTTCAGTGATTGTTGTTCCGACTGAGATTTATGATGTTCTGCTCATTCAACCTCAAATTTTTGGCGATGAGCGTGGATTCTTTCTGGAAAGCTTTAATCAGAAAGAGTTTTGTGAAAAAGTAGGTTTAAAAGTTGAATTTGTTCAAGACAACCACTCTCGGTCTATACAGAACGTTTTGCGAGGCTTACACTATCAAATTCGGCAGCCTCAGGGTAAGCTGATTCGCGTAATAGCAGGTGAAATCCTAGATGTAGCTGTAGATATTCGACGCAGTTCCCCCACATTCGGGCAATGGGTGAGCTGTTATCTCAGCGCTGAAAATAAGCAGCAGTTATGGATTCCACCAGGTTTTGCCCATGGCTTTTTAGCGGTTTCAGAGATGGCTGAGGTTCTGTATAAAGCTACTGATTATTATGCCCCCCAGTACGAGCGCAGCATTCGTTGGGATGATCCAGATTTATCGATTAATTGGAACCTAGATGCAGCGCCAATTCTTTCCTCTAAAGATAAAGCAGGCGCTCTGCTCAAAGATGCGGAGGTGTATGCATGATGCGCATTTTGTTGCTGGGTAAGGATGGTCAATTAGGTCAGGATTTGCAGCTAAAGCTGGCAGCTCAAGGAGAAATAGTATGTTATGGGCGAGACACCTTGGATTTGGAAAATGCTCACTCTATCCGTCAGGTGATGCGCCAAATCCAGCCTAATATCATTGTTAATGCAGCGGCCTATACCGCAGTCGATCAAGCTGAAAGTGAACCTGAGCGAGCGATCGCTATCAATGGAACGGCCCCTACCATATTGGCTGAGGAAGCCCAAAAACTTGGAGCCGCGTTACTTCATGTGTCTACAGATTATGTATTTGATGGCCGGAAGAATACACCTTATCTAGAGGAAGATACTCCCCATCCTATTGGAGCCTATGGACAGTCTAAGTGGCTGGGTGAAAAGGGGATTCAACAAAGCTGCGATCGATACGTTATTTTACGAACTGCTTGGGTATATGGTGTAGGTGGTAAGGGTAATTTTGTAAAAACCATGCTTCGATTAGGGGCTGACCGAGAAGAACTTCGAGTCGTCGTCGATCAAGTCGGCTCTCCCACTTGGACAGGAGATTTAGCCGGTGTGATCGCTCAGTTTATTACACATTTATACTCTGATATGGATACACAACATCCAATGACGGGTATCTATCATTTCACAAATAGTGGTGCAATTAGTTGGTATGACTTTGCAGTAGCCATTTTTGAAGAAGCAGTGGCATTAGACTTTCCTCTCAAATTGCAACGAGTTATCCCCATTACAACAGCAGAATATCCGACTCCAGCTTCTCGCCCTGCTTATTCGGTTTTATCTAACAAGAAGACGTCAACATTGTTGGGCAGCTATGCCCCTCACTGGCGGCAAGGGCTTCGCCAAATGCTCAAGCAGCTTGCTGCTCCACAGTCTAAGAGTATCTAACCCTATTAAAGTCATATGAAAGCAATTATTCTCTCCGGTGGTAAAGGAACGCGCCTGCGTCCGTTGACCTATACAGGCGCTAAGCAGCTTGTTCCTGTAGCAAATAAGCCAATTCTATGGTATGGAATTGAAGATTTGGTACAAGCAGGGGTGACAGACATTGGCATTATCATCAACCCTGAAACTGGGGCTGAAGTTCAGGCCAAGACAGGCAATGGTGATCGCTTTGGTGCCAATATCTCCTACATTCTTCAGGAGCAACCCGCTGGGCTAGCCCATGCTGTGAAGGTTGCTGAACCGTTCCTTGGTGATTCTCCATTTATTATGTATCTGGGAGATAACCTGGTTCAGAGTGATCTAACCATATTTTTGGATGAATTTAAGACTAAGCAGCTTGACGCTTTAACTCTACTTTGCACTGTGCCAAATCCTACGGCATTTGGTGTAGCAGAGGTGGATGGAGATGGACGGGTATTGAAGCTTGTTGAGAAACCAAAGGTTCCACCCTCAAACTTAGCTCTGGTTGGAATTTATTTATTTAATGCTAGTGTCCATCAGGCGATCGCCAATATTCAGCCTTCTGCCCGTGGAGAACTGGAAATTACTGACGCAATTCAGTATTTAATTGATCATGACAATAAAGTAGAAGCTCGACAAATTCAAGGGTGGTGGCTTGATACAGGGAAGAAGGATGACCTTCTGGAAGCGAACCGGGTCATCCTAGACACGTGTCTTATTGCTGAAAATCTTGGTGATATGGATGAACAGAGTCAGGTTATCGGGCGGGTTCGGATTGGGGAGCGGTCTAAAATCGTGAATTCTACGATTCGAGGACCTGTCGTAATTGGTGAAGATTGTCATATTGAGAATTGCTTTATTGGCCCCTACAGCAGCATTGCAGATCAAGTCACCCTCATAAATGCTGATTTAGAGCATAGTGTATTGCTTCAAGGAGCGAAGGTTCTCAATGTTCAGCAGAGAATTGTGGACAGCCTAGTGGGCCAGCGTGCGCAAATCAAGGAAGCTCCTCAACGTCCGAAGGCTGTGAGGTTAATGATTGGGGATGACAGCCAGGTTGAAATCGTTTAGTCTTGTAGGTATGCTAGGTTCCAATTACTTATGGATCAAGTAAATATCGAAATAATGACTCTTCCGACCTGGCTAAGCTGTTAGTCATTCAAACTACACTAGTACAATCGCCACAAAAGCCTTGCTGCAAGGGCTTCACAGAAACCAACATGCAATTTAGATGCTCAACAGCTTATGTCGGAGAGAAAGCCCGAAAGACCTGAAACCCTTACATAGCACTGCTTACAATCTTTCGCCCTAAAAAAGGTGTTTCAAAGTCTTGCTTTTGCGCTGAAAGCCCTATGTAGCAGTGATTTCAGCCTATGTTTAAGGCAGCCAACCATACTTAAGTCGGAAGAGTCGAAATTACTAAACTAAATTACAGCGGTGCTTATTCGGGCAAGGTTCAGCCCAGTTCTCCAAGCATATGGATCTCAAGGCTTCTTCCAGACTGGGTGTACCTCAATTAATTAACTTGGCGAGAGTCGATCTGCCTGTTTTTTCCGTAGGGTCAATACAGTGTTGTCAATATTTTCTTGAAGTAATTAGCTCTACTATTAGGATGATTGTTATGCAAAAAGTACACATTGGGTACTTCATACCTGAATTTCCCGGGCAAACTCATGCTTTTTTCTGGCAAGAAAGAAAAGTCCTCAGCGAATTGGGTGTTCAATCGGACTGGCTATCTACACGTTGTCCACCACAAGGCATTATTTCACACATTTGGGCTAGTAAAGCGAAACAAGAAACCCTCTATCTAGTGCCTTTCACTGTATTTGATTGGTTCAATTCTCTGGTAGAAATTTTGCATGCAGGACCAGGGAAGTGGATTAATTGTCTATCAGTGATTTTCTTGTCTCCTGACACAGGCTTATTAGAAAAATTCAAACTGCTAACACTAATTGTTTTTTCAGGGAAGTTAATTTGGCTATGGAGAAAAAAAGATTGGGATCATATCCACGTCCACTCATGTGGAAATGCTGCTAATATTGCTTTGTTTGCCTCAATCCTGTCTGGATTAACGTATAGCATGACCTTACATGGCCCTACCTTAGAAACCTATGGGAATAATCAAAAACAAAAGTGGAAGCATTCTACTTTTGCATTAGTTGTATCTGACAAGCTCTTAAATGACGTTTCCGTGAAACTAAAAGGCTTTTTGCCTAAAACCGTAATTTCGGTTCCAATGGGGGTCAACTTATCGGAAGTCTCTCGCAAATCTCAATATACGCCATGGGAGGAAGGGGCACAATGCAAACTTTTTGCATGTGGCCGCTTAAATCCAATCAAGGGTCATTCTTTTTTATTCAAATCTGTAGAAATCTTAAAAAATAGAGGCCTTGATGTATCTCTTAAAGTTGCTGGAGAAGATGAGCAAGGAGGTCAAGGCTATCATAAGTATTTACAAGAATTAATTCAGGAAATGAATCTAGACGACTGTATAGAGCTATTGGGTGCAGTCTCACAGGAAAGGGTTCGTAAGCTGTTAGGCATTCAAACCGCACTAGTACAATCGACACAAAAGCCTTGCAGCAAGGGCTTTACGGAAGTCAGCATGCAATTTAGATGCTCAACAGCTTAGTGAGCTTGAAGATTCTCATGTATTTGCGCTAGCCAGCCATGACGAAGGAATCCCAGTTGCAGTAATGGAAGCAATGGCTATGGCAATACCTGTTGTTGTGACTGATGTTGGAGGGAACTCAGAGCTCATTGAATCCGGAAAGGACGGCATTTTAGTGCCTGATAAACATCCAGAAGAAATGGCTAATTCAATTGAGTTAATACTCCAAAAGCCTAAGCTCGCTCAGCAAATGAGCCAATTATCTCGACAAAAAATTGAAGCTAATTTTCATGATCAACGCAGTGCTGAAGCACTATTAGAATGCATGAATAAACTGTTGAAGATTTAAATCGTATATCAATTTTGTGGAAGCTATTGCTGGTAGGATTCCATGTCAGTTGACCTAGGATTGCCTATAGCGATCCTAAATGATTAATGAAGAAAAAGAGGCCTGAAAGCCTTATCTATCAACGATGTCTATTTCACGAATCAAATAGGATTGCTATAGATGACTGACAAATTAATTTAAACAATTTGGCTCTTCCGACCTAGACATGGGAAAGAGCCTCTGATGGCGAGCGGGGGAGAGAGAAAGAAACGGTAGGAAGGGGTGAAGTGTTTGATGTACAAGGGATTGGCTAGAATTAAAGGAGGAGAGAAGGACAGCATTATGGGTGAGCGCCATGATCACGAAATCTCAAGCGAGCCAATTGACTGAACTACTGGATCTAGCTGAGGCAGACGTAGACGATATGACAGTCGTGGATGGGGTGGGTCTAATTTTCGTTGTCAGCTCAACTCGGCGAGATGCAGAGTGTCCCCACTGCGGGAAACGAAGCGGTCATCTGCATACAAATCATCGGTATAGCATTGAGGATTTGCCGTGGGATGAGCAGTCGGTGGTGTTGCGAGTCAATCGTCAGCAGTTTTGGTGTCAGAGCTGTGGGCAAGCGTTTAGCGAGGATCTTAGCTTTGTTAAGAAGAACCGGACGTATACACAGCGATTAGCGCACCAGATTGTCAGCCAAGTGTTGGGGAGTAGCATTCACAGCGTAGCGGCCCGGACGGGGATGAGTGACGAGCAGATTGATACGATGCTTGAGGATGCGGGGGAAGACTATTTACCCAAGACCCCAAAGGCGTTGAAATATCTGGGGATAGATGAGATAGCGGTAGTCAAAGGTCAGGGTCAGTATTATGGTGTGCTAGTGAACCTAGAGACGCACCAGCCGATTACGTTGGTACCCTCACGGACTCAAGCGGCGTTACGCCAAGTCTTTAGCCAATGGGGGAGAGCGGTACTTGAGGGAATTGAAGGGGTGAGTATAGACCTGTGGAGACCCTACCAGAGTTTAGTGGAAGAGATGATGCCGAATGCGACGATAGTCGCGGATCGATTCCATGTCACGAAGCTCCTAAACGAGGCGTTAGATAATCAGCGAAAAGCTGAGAAGAGAGCGGCTGAGAAGATAAGGAAGAAGGCTGATGAAGATCGTATTTTAGAGGGCCTTAACGGCAGTAAGTATGCGTTACTCAAGAATGAGAAGGACTTGAATGACCGCCAGAGGGAAAAGCTCATAGAGGTCAGCCAAGTCTCCCCTAAGCTAGCAACGATGTATCGCTTGAAAGAGGAATTTAGGGGAATCTTTGAAGCGGCAGGGAGTTGGGCCGATGGGACATTAAAGCTGCTGGACTGGATGGTCGAATCATCGACGTTCTTTAAGCAGAGTTGTGGCACGATTAAACGATGGTTTGATGAGGTGACATCATACTTTAAACTGAGAATAACGAACGGGGTTGTAGAAGGAATCAGTAACAAGCTTGAGTTGATTAAGCGATTGGGTTACGGCTTTTCTAATTTCGACAATTTTAGACTAAGAGGCTTGTTGCCGTGGGTATTTCTGTTTAAAACAACATAACTAGGTCGGAAGAGCCAACGCTCTAATCATCCCGGCAACTAAACTGCTTTCACTGAGTCATAAGATCATGCAAACTAAAATGCTAAAGGTTTTACTAGTTATCGAACAATGCAATCCGGAATGGGCTTCAGTTCCGTTGATAGGCTATAACTATTACAATGAAATTAGAAAACTAGCTCATGTTACTCTTGTGACTCATGAGAGAAACAGAGAAAATCTAGAGTCGATTCATTCAGGGGAAGACATTGTATATATATCCGAAAGCAAGCTTATAAAGAAATATTATAAAGTTGCCGAAAAGTTTAGTAAAGTTGGCGGCAAGATCATCTGGCCACTTTACCACACACTGGAGTATCCTATCTATAGTGAATTTAATAATTCAGTCTATAAAAGATTTAGGACTTCTATTCTCAAAGGGAACTATGATATAGTTCATGCAATCACGCCAATGATGCCAAGATACCCTGTAAAGCTTATTAAGGTATGTCATAATACTCCATTTGTTATTGGGCCTGTAAATGGAGGGGTTCCATTTCCAAAAGGCTTCCAAAATATAGCTAACCAGGAATTCTCATATTTCAACTTCCTTAGGTTGGTAGGTCGATTTATCATTCCCGGCTATCGCGAGACCTATAAGAATGCTGCCTACATTCTAGCTGGCTCTACATTTACTTTCCAGTTAATCCGCGATTTATTTTCCATTGAAAGTAATAGAATAGGGCTGTTTTATGAAAACGGTATTCAAAGTTCTTTTGTTAGGTGCAACGAAGACTTTATTGATTTTACTGCCAGGGAAAAAGAGACAATAAATCTTTTGTTTTTAGGTCGCCTTGTTCCATACAAAGGGGCTGATTTTTTGATTGAAGCAATTAGCAAGCTGAGAAAGTCCACCTTAGAAAAGATTGTGCTTACTATTGTTGGTGATGGATCCGAAAGAGATAGGCTGGAGCTTCAAGTTAAAAACTTAAATTTAGAGGACAAAGTTATTTTTGTTGGGTGGGTCAAGCAGAAAGATACACTTCAATATTATGCTGCTTCTGATGTTTTCTGTTTCCCATCTATACGTGAGTTTGGTGGGGCAGTAGTGCTAGAGGCTATGTCTAGCGGATTACCTTGCGTAGTAGTTAATAATGGTGGCATTGGGGAATATGTAACTGATGAGACTGGATTCAGAATAGATCCAACCTCTGAAGAATTTATTATTGAAAGTCTGAAAACAAGTATAGATAAACTAGTAAGTGATAGTTCTTTGCGTCGAAAAATGGGATTAAATGCTCTTCAAAGAGTTAAGGAATTCACTTGGCCTAAAAAGGCAAAGAAAATCACAGATATTTATGAGTCTGTTCTTCAATTCCGAAATCCATGACTTTATGCTTCGTTTCTATAATAGTGCAGCTCGCTTTATAAGGCTGTTTGAGTACGTTATATGTTCACCTGCAGACCTATGATATCCATTGGAAAAAAACTAGTTAATGGATCACAACCCATGGAACTTCGTAAAATCCTAATTACGGGTGGAGCTGGATTTATTGGCTCCAACTTTGTCCACCACTGGTGTAAGAACTATCCAGGCGATCGTGTAGTTGTGCTGGATGCCTTGACCTATGCTGGAAATCTCAAAAACCTAGAGACTTTAGAAGGGAATTCTAAGTTTCGCTTTATCCATGGAGATATTGGCGATCGCCCCTTGGTGGATCAACTCTTGGCCGAAGAAGAGATTGACACGGTTGCTCATTTTGCTGCTGAGTCCCATGTCGATCGGTCAATTTTAGGTCCTGACGCATTCGTGCAAACAAATATTGTGGGAACTTTTGCATTATTGGAAAGTTTTCGGCACCACTGGTTAAACCGGAAAAAACCAGAAGGCGATCGCTTTTTACATGTGTCAACGGACGAGGTATATGGCAGCTTAGGGCCTCATGATCCAGCTTTTTGTGAAACGACTCCCTATGCACCTAATAGCCCATATTCTGCTTCCAAAGCTGGAAGTGATCACTTGGTGCGATCCTATTTTCATACATACGGAATGCCTACATTAATTACCAACTGCTCTAACAATTACGGACCTTACCATTTTCCAGAAAAATTGATTCCCCTCATGTGTATCAACATTTTAATGGGTAAGCCTTTACCTGTTTACGGAGATGGTCAAAATATTCGAGACTGGCTTTATGTCGGTGATCACTGTAGTGCCATTGACTGTGTTATTCATCATAGCCCTCCTGGAGAAACCTATAACATTGGAGGTAATAACGAAGTTAAAAATATTGACTTGGTCATCATGCTCTGTGACCTGATGAATGAACTAGCACCTGAACTCCCCATCCGTCCAGCAAAACAATTAATCACATTTGTAAAAGATCGGCCCGGACATGACCGCCGCTATGCAATCGATGCGACTAAGATTCGTACTAAATTGGGGTGGACTCCTTCGGTAACAGTTGCCGAGGGTTTACGATGCACCGTTCAATGGTATCTGGCTCACCCTGAATGGTGGCAACCGCTACTTTCGCCTGAGTATCAGGAATATTATGAAAATGTATATGCCTAGTCATGTTCACTTTGCCGTCTATAGCCTGATGTAAGTACATGGACAGAATTATTTGGCTCTGAAGCCCACTACCTTCGTTCATTCCCTTGAAAAATCCCAAATCTGCTGTCTCAGCAAGAACCCTTTATTTATAAGGGTTTCAGGAGTTTTCTGCACCACTAAGCGAGATCTCTTACCTCCTAAGCTGTTGAGCATCTAAATTGCATGTTGGTTTCTGTGAAGCCCTTGCAGCAAGGCTTTTGTGGCGATTGTACTAGTGCAGTTTGAATGACTAACAGCTTATCTCCTATCCTCTCCTAGTAACCGTTCACATCCCCCCCTACCTTCGAACGAGAGGTCAAGGGTTGTAGCGGTTTAGCGGGGGGGGGGAGTGAATCATTACCTCTCCTAAGCTGTTGAGCATCTAAATTGCATGTTGGCTTCTGTGAAGTCCTTGTCGCAAGGCTTTTGTGGCGATTGTACTAGTGCAGTTTGAATGCCTAACAGCTTATCTCCTAAGCTGTTGAGCATCTAAATTGCATGTTGGTTTCTGTGAAGCCCTTGCAGCAAGGCTTTTGTGGCGATTGTACTAGTGCAGTTTGAATGACTAACAGCTTATCTCCTATCTCCTATGAAAGTAAATTTTTATATTCTTTCCGAAGTAAATGATCAGACGAATCACGTTGGATATTCCCCTATAAAGACATTATGCAGAGTTCTATCAGAGCTACCTAATACCATATTTTTGCATCCCAAGCAATCTAACAGAGAGGGTAAGGGTTGGCTTGTATCAAAGTTCTCAAGGCTACACAATAAGGTTTTTAGGTCGTGGTTTTTCCTGGAAGATATCCCAAACCTATACAGTGGAATAAATATACTATTGGTTATTGGATTAAATCCCCACTTTTTACTTTCGAAGTATTCTTTAGGTTCATTGCTTAAGAAAATGGATCTCCAGATAGGTTATATTTTGGATGGCTTTCCCTTTGAAGACATGGATTCAAGGTCTCTGCAAGGTCTAGATCACTTGTTTACTATTTGCGGGGATCAGGCAAGATATATAAATGAAAAACTAGATGTCGATTGTCATTTTTTGCCCTTAGCTATTGATTTACTAGAGAATCCACTCGACTCAAAGGGGAGGAATCGATTTATTGACATTATTAGCTATGGAAGATCAAATTTATTTCTGCATCAACAACTTCAACATCATCTTGGGAGAAATGATAGAAAATATTTTTACTTTCATAGTACCGCGAAAGATGGCTTTGTACTTGATCTTGGTGAGCATCTTACTCTGATGTCTAAGCTAAGGAAATATTCCAAGATAAGTATTTGTTTTGAAGCGAGTAACATCCCAAGATTTTCAGGATTTTCTCCGATCTTGTATCGGTGGTTTGAGGCCTGGTCGTCTGGATGTGGTGTAGTAGGAAAGCGGCCTTATGGAATCGGTGTAGAGAAAATTTTGGATTGGGAAGACAGCGTTATTGATTTACCTGAAAGAGAATCAGAGTGGATGGATTTTACATATTCACTTTTGTCTGATGAGGCAAGGCTAATTAAAATGTCTACCCGAAATTATAAGAAGGCTCTTTTAATGCATGACTGGATTTATAGAATTTGCGATGTGCTAAACACAATCGAGATACAACTACCAGAAGAAATAAGTAACCGTTCTTGCCTTCTGAGGGATAT
>Ga0169931_10014053_pt1 | contig 10869 bp, 12 predicted proteins | sample Kivu_15m_20L_FD_129675 | JGI IMG/M metagenome (GOLD analysis project Ga0169931, IMG submission 129675) | Freshwater microbial communities from Lake Kivu, Western Province, Rwanda to study Microbial Dark Matter (Phase II) - Kivu_15m_20L... | ecosystem: Environmental > Aquatic > Freshwater > Lake... | reverse complement strand
TTTCTATATTTTCTTGTAATTCTTGTATTTCTTTTTCCACCTTGAGAAGAATAAGGGTCTTGCCAGTCTTGCCAGTTTTGTCTTTTTGGGGAATATTCCATGGACGAAGAAGTAGATGAAGAAATGGAAGATGACATAGAACGATTTCTTTTTTTATTCAATTCAAAATCATTTACAATTTCTTTATCCAAATCATAATCAAAAATTGGTATATCATCTTCATCATCAAAAGGACGCCTAATAGGTTCTCTACATATAGGACAACTAACAAATCCAGGTGATAAAGGTTTTAATTGAATAAAATCATTTGTATGAATAATATGTGGTTTACCTTTAATTGAATGTAATAATAAAACATCAGTATTATTTTTTCTTATTAATTTGTCCAAACAAACTGGACATTCATTTTCATCAATCAATTCTTTTACAACTTCGGGTTCTTTTATTCTTCTTGAATCATAATCATTTCTATATTTATCTCCTTTTTGAAATCTTTTTATAAGTACATTATCAGTTTTTGTGTATTCATCAATTTCAAGATGACCATCTACTAAGGCTTGTTCTATATTCGTATTCTCAAAATTAGCGCCAGTTAAATCGGCTCCTTTACAATTTAAAAACTTTAATGTTTGAATATTTGAAAAAACGGCATTTGTTAAAACGGTATTTTCAAAATTTACACCATGTAAAACTGCATTATTAAAATTAACAGAATCCATTTTACATCCTTTACAATTAACACTGAATAAAGTAGCATTTGAAAAATTTGCATTCGAAAAAATAGATGGAGGAATATGATTGATAGGAATTCCTTCAAAATAGATATTGGTTAGATTCGTATTTGAAAAATTAGTATTTTGAGCAATAATTCCATTTAATAATTCTGATTTAAGTGTAATTCTACTTACATCTAAATTACTTATATCTTTTTTACCTTCAGTTTGAATTTCTTTTATAATTTTTAATTTTTCTTTCAAATTTGACATAAATAATTATATATTATATAAATATTTTTACATAATATATAGTAATATATCATAAATTTATTACATACGAACCTGAGCAGGAACCCGTAATCCAAGTTCTCTTGCAATTTCATCTCTATAGCAATCAAATTCTAAAGTAAAATTAAAATTACAATGACCAAAATCAACTAAACGACCATCATGGTATCTAAATTTAATTTTTAGTTTTTGAATTCTTTCAAGAGGAGGCCAAAATTGAGAAAAGTTTTGAAGAAGACCATTACGCGAATCAAAATATTGAGAAATGGGAACACCTACAATTGGTATTTTAGCAAATGCTGCTTTAACAATTCCATTATAAGTATTATCTTTAATAGCATTTGTTCTTAGAGGCCATGGTTTTAGTTCATCTAAATCGTTATAGTGAGATAATTCCATATAAAAACATGTTTCACCTAAGATACATATCATATTTGGTGCTTGAATATAATATCCATTTGCCGGTAACCAATTATAATCTGAGTCATCTTTGGCTTTATATTCTAAATTGAGAGCACTTGTTGTTTGTGTTGCTGTATAAAGTAATTTATCAAATCCTAAATAATAAGGCAATCCCCAATTTGTAGAATTACAGGGATTAATAGAATTTGGAGGTAATACACCACAATTGGTTGGATAAGGAACTTGAGAATAGTCTTCTATTTTATCAAAAAGTAGTTTAAAAGCTTCTGTTTTATTGCCGAACCATAATTTTTGGTTAACTTCATTATAGACAACAACAAAACCTGTATAAGATGCACCTAAAAATGAGGTAACTGCTTTATTCATTCGATTCGTTAATTCGTATTGAAGTTGTATAGGAGTATAAAAACCTTCATCGATGGTGATAGTAAATATATAGCCAGGGTATGCAGCAAGAAAAAAGGACATTTTAGTATTTTGATTATAATTTGTAAAAGTATCATGAATCGAAGGAAAGTTACCTTCTATTAGGCGTATTGACTGAACATTTTTATAACTTTGAGGAAGAATTATTTCAAAGTTGGATGGATTTGGCCAGGAACAGATATCTCTATCTTCTGAATGAATTGTAATTAGTTTTCTATCTAATACAAATGTTTGTTCTCTAGGTATGAGAGGGTGGTCATTATATAAATTCATATTTCCTTTGTTCATTCCATTCATTATATATATAAGTTAGTGAGATTTATATTTAATATTTACTAAAAATTAAATTATAATCTTTTTTTCTATTAATAAAATAGAAATAGTATTTATAAATGAATACTTCTACTTTGGATAATATTAATTTTAAATTTAAAAATACATATTATTTGGTTAATTTATGTGTATTATTAGCATTTGTTGGTATAGGTATAAAAACTTTTTTTTCATCTATGAAGATAGGAAATGAACAAGGTCCTGCATTTGCAACATTAGTTGGTTATATATTTTCGACAATTGCTTTAATTGGTATTTTAATGGGTGTTGCTTCGTATTATTTTAAGGTAAAAGATAATCCAAAATGTTTTAGGCTCTATCCAAGTTTAATTCAGATAATGGGATTAATTATTCTTTTAACAATTATTATTTATCAAAATGGTAATTTCTCTGAGAAAATTAATAATTTTAAAGTAAGTCCTGAATTTTATAAATTTTCAAATTATTCCTCTCTTTTAATTTTTGTTCAATTAATTTTAATTTTCACATTCTTACAAAATAACATGGGTTGTTTGAATAATAGTTCTTCTGTTTTATCTACTCAATCTCTCGGTACTTTATATATTAGTTTAATTCTATTTGTTATTAATTTCGTATGTGTTGGTATTATGGAAGTTATTTTACGACTATATTCCACTTGTTTTTAATAAAAAAAATTGAAAGACTTTATTCTATAAAAAACAAATATAATAATCATGAAGATTCCTTATTATATTTGTCAGGCTTGTTATAACGAATCTCCTCCATTAGCATATACAAATTTACATAATTTAACTTGTGATGAATTTGATTTTAGAAATGAAATAATGAAAAAAATAGTAGAAATATTTGTGGATAAATTAGGAGATTTATCTGATGAATGTTTAGAGACTTTATATGAAAGATATTATGATGAATGGAGATTGGACCAAGACCCAATAGAGTGTTATTATTATGATTTTGAAGAAAATAAATGGAATAAATTTATATTTACAGAACAAGAATTTTTTGAAATTTATTATGATTATTTTCATATTACTAATTAGATTTGTATATGATATGCTATAAAAACTATTTTTTATTTTTTTTTGAAAAATGATTGTAAATTAAATAAATTATTAAAAATATTAAAAGTAAAATAATTATGATAGTAAAAGTTTTATGTTTTAAATAGAAAATAATAATATATTTTAAATATTCATTATACCAACTACCAGAATGTTCATGTTTAATATAAGTATTCGGTGTTACATCACAAATATCGTAAACACAAGGTTCTAAATATTCATTTTCTAATAAAAGAATTTTAGATTTATTTTGTATAGTGTTATCATTTAAATAATTGTTAATATATGTATTAAAGAATATGGGTCCAGTTGTTTTAGAAATACAAGATATTTTATTATCAAATGGTGAACATTTTGTGGAGATATGATTAATTAAATAAAGTAAAATATTTGAATTAGGTTTTGCTAAAAAATTTCCATTATTTAATCCATTATCAAATCTTTGAAATAGAATATAATTTATAATAAAATTAAATTTTTTTATATAAGAAGCTACAAAATCGTAAGAATTTACTTTATCAATAAGAGAATCAAGTTTTTGAATAGTATATGCATCCATATCGATAAAAACGCCACCATAAATATAAAGAATAATAAGTTTAGAGTAATCAACTTTTTGATGTAAATAATCAAATTGATTATAAATGTCTAACCAATTTTTATTCGTATTTTCTAATAAATGAATAATTTTTGTTTCATCCCAACAAATATATTTCCAGTCGCTATGAAGTTCTTTAATTTTATTTTGAAATAGTAATAAATTTTGAGGTATTTGATTTTCGCCTTGAAGCCAAATTTGATGAATTATTTTTGGAATCATAATTAGTTATTAAAAGAGAATATTATATTTTTTTATAAAAAAATACAATAATAAAATACAATAATAAAATACAATAATAAAATTAATCAGTTATAGATAAAAACTTATAAGTAATTCCATAATGAGATTCATTTTCCCATAATCCTGATATTTTTAAGATGATATCAAGTATTTTTCTTTTTTCTATATTTTCAGAAAATAATTTAATATTACCGCTATCTAATTGAGTAAATAGATTTAAAGATTTTTCTTTTTTTGTTTTATATTTATTTAAAATAATTTCTTCTACATTATTTATTTTTTCAATTATTTCACTATTTAATTTTACATCATAATAAATGATATTTTTATTATATTGTTTATCTAAATTTTCTATATTTAATTTAAATAAAACATGAATACCATTTAAAATGACATCAGGTGTGGAATAGATAATGCGAATAAATCTGCTTTCATTAATAATAGTATTTTGGATAGGTTCATTAAAGTAAATATAATTTTCATTTATATTTTCAGGTTTTATATCAATTAATTTCATATTTATACAATTATATAAATAATTTAAATTATATTTAAGTATTTGTAACAATGTTAGAATAAATAAAGGACATATTTTCTAATTGTTCATTTGTAATATCATGAGAATGTAATAAGATAGGTAAAGATTGTTTGCATTGAATAATGGCGCCTTCGAGTCTTTCTTTTTTAACAATAATATTTTGTTTCCAAAGATTTGCTATATTAGGGTGTGTTGATGAAATTTTTAACAATTCATTAAGTAAATCATCAATTTCCTTTTCTAACATTTCCTTTAATTATTATTAACAAAATAAAGATTTAAATCTAAAATGTTAATTTTACATAAATAATTTTATGAAATTTTTTGAGACACATTTTGAAGAGTATATTAATGCAAATAAAAAATGTTCATTACATCCAAAATTAAATGAATGTTATAATCATTTTCCTGAATCTATTAGTAATTTAAAAAATTTAATTTTTTATGGTCCTAAAGGAGTTGGAAAATATACACAGGTCTTATCATGTATCAAGCGATATAGTCAAAGTGAATGTAAATATGAGAAAAGGATATCAATACCGTTTGACAACAAGGAGAATTTTATAATAAAGATAAGTGATATTCATTTTGAGATAGACATGTCATTTTTGGGATGTAAGCCTAAATTATTATGGAATGAGATATATAATCAGATAATTGATGTGGTTTCATCAAGAGCGGACTCACATGGTATAGTAGTATGTAAATATTTTCATCGTATTCATAGTGAATTATTGGATACATTTTATAGTTATATGCAGTCAATCAATAATATTAAATTAGTATATATATTAGTTACAGAGCATATAAGTTTTTTACCAACAAATATATTAAATAATTGTCAAATAATATCAGTTCCGAGGCCAACAGTTATAAATTATAATAAATGTTTAATAAAGAAGCCGTTAGAGAGTTTAAAGGCGAATAATATAAGTAATATAATGAATATAAAGAATGTGAATGCAAATATAACAGAATTAAATAATCATCATGAGTATGTATGTAATGAGATAATAGAGCAAATAAAGGATCCAAATAACTTATCATTTTTATCATTTAGAGATTTATTGTATGATATATTGATATATGATTTGGATATAAACGAGTGTATATGGTATATAATAAATAAATGTAATGAGAATAAGATATTAAAAGATGAAGATATTCCGGATATATTATTGAAGACATATACATTTTTGCAATATTACAATAATAATTATAGGCCGATTTATCATTTAGAGGTATATATGTATAATGTAATAAATACGATACATGGATTCAAAAAAGGCGCGTGAAATATTGAATGTAACATATTATTTTACGGAGGAGGAATTAAAATACAATTATCGATTATTAGTATTAAAGCATCATCCTGATAAAAATAACAATTCAGAGGAATCAAATGAGAAATGTAAGATAATTAACGAGGCATATTATTATTTGAAGAATAAAAAGAATTTTGAAATGAAAGAAGAGGTGGAATATGAGGATTGTACATATGAGAATATATTTAAAAATTTTGTAAATGGTATAGGAAAAAAGTTAAAGCAACAAAATAAGGATGTTACGATAAATGTATTAATAAAAATGATAATGGAGGATAGTGAAACTATATGGTTATCATTATTTGAGAAATTGGATAAGGAAAGTGCAAATAATATTTTTGATATAATATCAACTTATCATCATGTTTTTCATATTTGTGCAGATAAGTTTGCGCATCTTACAGAAATTATGAGAAAGAAGATGGAGAATGACGATATAATAATAATAAATGTATCATTGGATGATTTACTAAGTAATAACAATATATATGTATTAGAGCATGAGAATAAGAAATATTATATACCGTTATGGCATAATGAGTTATATTATAAGTTAGATGAAAAAAGAGATTTGATAGTGAAATGTAATGTAATATTGCCATCGCATATTTACATAGATAATTTTAATGATATATATGTGGATATAAAGATGAAGATAATAGATTTATTAGAGAGGGAGAAGTTAGAATTTAAGTTAGGAAATAAGAATTTTCAGGTTTTATCGAGGAATGTGAGTATAAAAAGGAAACAGATAGTAAAATTGGAAGATAATGGTATACCGACAATAAATAATAAAAATATTTATGATACAACATTATTATCGAATGTGTATGTAAAGTTGGAGTTATACTAATTATATTTAATAAAAATTTATTAAAATATAATTAAATTTGAGGTTGTATATGTGACTAATTCCCGCAACACAGCACACTGAAAATCAGTTTTATTCAAGCGAAGCTAAAAATAGACTGCCAAAATGGTGTAAAAAAATGCGGGGGGTTTTTTGGAAGGTAAAAACCCTTTCAATTTTTTCCATTTCAATTTTCGGTGGTCATGTGACCAACCCCCCGCAATCCCGCACACTGATTTTCAGTTTTATTAGAGCGAAGCTAACAGTTGACTGCTGAATTGGTGTGAGAAAATGTTAGGGTTTAAAAAGAAGAAAAGTCAGTGTGAGTGGCAAAATTTGTGGGAATCTCAAACGGTTTTGGCAAAAATGGACAAAAATAAATGTCCAAAATGGCCAAAACCGTTCCAAGTACCCTCGAAAAAGGCCACTGTGACTGACATGCTCACAAACCCGTTTTTTTGTTGAATTTTTTGTGAGCATAATTTTTTTCTTATTTTTTAAGAAGTACTTAAGGCGTTTTTTTGGTTAGGCGTTGCGCCTAATTTTAGGAAATAAGATATTTTAAGAAACATCCATAAAATAATTGTAAAAGTACTTAAAGAGTTTTGTGGAAGTCTCGTGACCAACCCCCCGCAATCCCGCACACTGATTTTCAGTTTTATTAGAGCAAAGCTAAAAATATACTGCCAAATTCGTGTTAAAAAATGGGAGGTTATAAAAAGTAGAAAAGTCAGTGTGAGTGGCGAAATTGTTGGGATTCTTGGATGGATTTTCAAAAAATGGACATTTTTTTTGTCCAAAAAATGTCCAAAATCGCCAAACCCATTCCAAATTCCTTGAAAAACACCGTTGTGACTGACATGCTCTAAAAACTGTTTTTTGGTCGTTTTTTTTGTGAGCATATTTTTTTTATATTTTTAAAAAGTATTTAAAGTGATTTTTATATTACAATATAGTATATGACAGAATTTGACCAAAAAATGCCAAAAAATGCCATGAAATTTATATGCGAATGTTGTGACTTTAAATGCTCCAAAGAAAGTAATTATCGTACTCATTTAATTACATCTAAACATAAGGCCAATATTGAAAAAATGACGGCAGAGGACAAGAAAATGCCAAAAAATGCCAAACCATATACTTGTGAATGTGGTAAAGAATATAATCATAGACAGGGTTTATGGTCACATAAAAAGAAATGTAAGATAGAAACAAGTGAAAAGAATGAATTAATAGAAATAAAGAGTGAAAGTGAGGTGAAAGAATTAAAAGAAATGGTAAAAGATTTATTAAAACAAAATACAGAATTAGTGCAAACAATAAAAGAAATGACACCAAAAATAGGTAATACAACGATTCATAATACAAATAATAATAATAATTGTACAACAAATAATTTTAATTTAAATATGTTTTTAAATGAAACATGTAAGGATGCGATAAATTTATCTGATTTTATAAAAACAATTAAATTTACAGAATCCGATTTAAAAAATACAAGATTGCATGGTGGTATATCAACATTAAGTAATGTCATGATAAAAGGATTACAGCAGTTAGATGTAACAAAAAGACCGGTACATTGTACGGATATAAAGAGGGAGACTTTATACATAAAGGATAATGAGAAATGGGAGAAAGATGAAAATCATAAGAAAATGATGGAAGCATTTGGAGATATCGCAGAAAAACAAAGAGATTATATATGGGAATGGAGTGATGCGAATCCAGAAACACAAAATGTTTATCATCCATTAAATGATGTATTTCATCATACGAATGTGAAAGTATTGGACCCGATAAATAAAAAAGAAGAGCAAGGGAAGAAATTTATAAGGAATGTATCAAAAGAAATACTAATCGATAAGAAACAAATAGAATAAAAAATAAGTAATTGAAAGGGGTGTGTGTGGATGGGGTGTGTGTGGATGGGATTGAAAATTTGTCAATATATTAAAATTCTCTATTTGTCTTTATATTGTTTTATTATATTCTATAACCGACCACAAATAAGTATTTGAAATTAGAAAAATTAAAAAAATAATTATTACGAAAAAAATATATTTTATTATATTTTTTATTTAATTTTATTTATTATTCTATATTTATTTATGCCTTCTTTACTACTTTTTTCACAACCTTCTTTACAGCTGGCGCTTCCGTTACTGGCTCCGGCTCCGGCTCCACTACCTTCGCAGCAACTTGCACCTTCACCGGTGCCGATTCCTCATCATCAGAATCCTCCGTCGCAGTCACTGGAACTCTTACATCATCATCACTTGTTGGGTCAATCTCTTGTGTCTCAACCTTTTGCTTCTCTTCACTCGAAAGCAAAATATGGCATTTTCCCTTCAAAGTACTCTTTGGCTTCACCACAGCTTGAAACAATTTCCAAGTCACACCAAATTTTCCACCAGCAAACCAAATACCACCACATTGCATCACAACCGCAACTTGAGAACCCTTGGCAATCAAATCAGATGGGAGAATCGCATCATTGTTTGGATCAGGAAACAATTTCTTTCCACTTGGATCATATAATTCAATATTCCATACACCTTCCCAAATAGGCATTTTCAAACGGATTGTCGGATTCTTCGTCAAATCAGGCTCTCCAGTTTCCTTGTCCTTGGTGTAATTCAACATAGGAGACCATAAAATATCAATCGTCTCAGTCTTCATATTCGTTTTTCCAAACCATTCCTTTTGATTCGTAAGCGCATCTTCCTTTATTTTTTTCTCAAAATCCACAAAGTTTGTACGAAATTTTTCAATCGCTTTTGTCGAATATTCATCACCAGGAAATTGAAGTGACATACTGTAAGTTTTCTCATTGCTCTTCTTATCTTCATATTCATTCACACCCCAAGTCATCATCAATGGTGTTGAAATATAAAGAGCACTGTTTGTAGCACCATTCAGAATTCCGATACTTTTACCACCAGAAGCATTCACCTTGGGCTTGGAATACTTGATGTCCTTGCTAGGAGTAAAAGAGTCGCCGGAAATAATTTCCTTGTTTGCAGATTTGGATGAAGAAGCCATTTGTTGGTTTGTTCCGTTGGTTTGTAAGTTGTTACAAGTTACTTATTTCTTTTCCTTCCTCCATCAACTCAATTTTTTTTTCAACCAAAATTCAACCCCTTCTTACATAAAATAAAATTGTATTAATCTCATATCTTTCTCATAACTAATTTCTATTTATTTTTATTTATACATAAAATTGAATTCATAAATATAAATAAAAGATTCATGTAAAAAATGGATATTTTATTCAGCTTAATATCTAAGGATCATTGTTCTTATCAAATGAATCCAGTACCTCCTGGATTATTTCAATATTATGTATCCAAAAATGATATTCTTGAACTTACTATTGATAAAAATGCAAATCTTAATTATAGAGATGGATTTGAATTAGAAGAACATACAAATGAAAATTTATTACGATTAACTCCCAATACAGCAACTGGAAATAAATTAAAAAAAGTTTGGAAAATTTTATTATTAATTAAAAAAATAGATGGAAAAAATAAAGAAGAAATTTGCTTGAAAGCTGCTCTTCTTAATACTCAAACAAATGAAATTTCTCTCGTTACTAGTATTAATAAACCTGTACAAGCTCAGTATAAAAGTAGATTAGTAAATTCATATGATGATGATTTTAAAGTATGCCATTGTAAAATGATTGCTCCTTTGTTATTTTGGGATGAATTAAAAAATAAAATAATAACTTTATAAAATATTGATAATATTCATAATAGTAATACTTATAATATAAATATTTTTTTTATGAATTTATGAGAATCTCTTGCATCTTATAAAAATAATAAAAATAAATCCTAATAAGAAAAAGAAAAAGAAGAAGTGTATGTAATTTCTCAAATCTTTTTATTTTATTTCATAAGCTTTGAGAGATTTGTAAAAATAGAAAAATAAAATAAATATTCTCTAATAATATTCATAATAGTAATATTCATAATATAAAAATATCTTTTTTTTATGAATTTATGAGAATCTCTTGCATCTTATAAAAATAATAAAAATATATCCTAATAAGAAAAAGAAAAAGAAGAAGTATAA
>Ga0169931_10014052_pt1 | contig 10870 bp, 7 predicted proteins | sample Kivu_15m_20L_FD_129675 | JGI IMG/M metagenome (GOLD analysis project Ga0169931, IMG submission 129675) | Freshwater microbial communities from Lake Kivu, Western Province, Rwanda to study Microbial Dark Matter (Phase II) - Kivu_15m_20L... | ecosystem: Environmental > Aquatic > Freshwater > Lake ... | reverse complement strand
TGGTAACTGGCCAACTTATCCACAACTGTACATCGGAGGATAACTGATCGGTGGAAGCAATATTTTACAAGAAATGCACAAAGACGACTCTTTGTTGACTTTGCTCACTGAAAAAGGATTGATTTGACAAAGCTTCATCCATTTAAATTTCATTAAAAATACTTTTAAAGACCTTATCAGGTAACAAGAAATACTAAAATCTTAAAAAAATACAAAGTTTAAGCTCAATTTTTGATTATTGGATGCATAGATATAAGTATAGGCATTATGTTTTTTCTATCAGAATAGCACAACAGCGAGCTCGTTCGGATCAATATGCTTTCTATTCATGACCCAGTTGTAGATATAGTAGTTAAGGTTGCCGTCACCTACCTGGAAATGCAAATCTTCATAGACGGTCTGATTTTCCATAAGGTTCAGACAGTTGTAAACATCAAAACCTTATTTTCTGCTCAAAATAAGCGCATTTTTGATGAGCTACTTAAAGGGAACTGTTGTGGCGAAGTTATAGTATGAATAGCAGGCCTTAGTAAGTGCAAAAGTACGTAAAGCATGTTGTGTTTGGGATTGTTCATGACATGTGATGGCAGAGAGTAGAAGGAAAGGAAATCAGTCACTACTTCTTTTTTCTTGTTGTTTTGTACCTAAGTGTAGCTCAGAACATAACTGTAAATTATCTTATCTCTGGGCAAAAAGTAGTGTCGCACCTCCTATTCTGTAAATTGGAACTTCACCACATACTTTCTGCATATGTATATATATACGAGAGTCCTTAGTTGATTAGTTTTGTAACGTAGAAAACGTCATTTTTGTTCATAGGCCGTAGCTAAGGTAGAGTCACCTCTTAGGGCAAAGCGTAAAGTTTTTTTACCATTGGAAGGGTCTGGTTGGGTCCCAGGGCTGAAAAACGGACTTCGATGAGTTTCTTAGGATTAAGGGAGCGATGGTAGTAAGTAGCTCTACAGAAAGGCGTGGGTAGAGTCTTACCAGATGTATAAATCTATTTAGATTTTGAGTTACTGCTTGCCATTTATCTCTGAGGTTGACTCTTCTAGTCACTTAACTGATTAAATATGAAGCCAATCGGTATTTGCGACAATCTTTGTGCACACAAAGGAAGTTGATTTCTGCCATTTTTATCTTGTCTTTCTCGACATTCACCAACACAGGTACTCCAGTTATTGATGCCACTAGTCTTTTCTGAGCATCTCTGACTCCTACGAGCCACTCAGGTCTGTAGCCTGGAGGCGTAAGTGCCCACTAAAGGAAGCCTCGTGAATAGTCGAACCGATAAGTATTGTCCTCGTCTTCGACGTAGTTGTTAGTCAACAAAAAGTAAAACTTTATTTCACATATTTTACCTCATCCAGCTGCTTCTCATCTTTTACGTCGATGTCGCACCAAAATAATTACTATGACGGCAAGGTCACAGGTTACTTCGGTACATCTTTGACTTGCCGCTGCCCCTCTACATTGCCTGGATGCTGTTAGACATCGTCCCTAAGTGTCGGACGCTTGTCCCAGTACTAATGAGCCCTCAGGAGCTAGTTCCAGTAATTTACTTTTTTCCGGTCAGGACTACATAATGAATCAAATACTTTTTCTTCTTTTTCTATTCGATAAGACTGTTGATCATTTGCTTCTTGCCTTCAGTCAGCACTTTTTTCTCCTCACCTTCGTTTGTCTGCTTCTTCTCTTCTCCTTAATCTCTATCTTTCTCCATTTTAAGTTGTTTTAAATTAAATATATGCTCTTTCAAATTTAATAAATATCTACTTATTTTATCAATTAAAGTTTTTGACAGCGAAAACTAAAGAATTGTTTAAATTTTCAGGTTTTCAAAGTCAGATACCTTTTTATTATTAAGTTTAAATGCACTTTAAATCATAGTTTTGGATGGTTCAGTCTTGATTCTAAAGTTTCTCTGACCTTGCGAATAAACTCTATTGTTTCACAGTATTTATCCCTAGATATCTGATTTGTATTGTGTACTATGAGCGCGAGATCCTTTGTCATGAAACCTCTTTCAACGGTCTGGATCACACTACTTTCAAGAGTCTCTGCGAACACCTTTAAAGCTGGAGTGTTGTCGAGTTTAGCTCGATGTAGTAATCCCCGACTCCAAGCAAAGATACTGGCAATAGAATTAGTCGATGTTTCTTTACCCTTCTGCCATTATCTGTAGTGTCTTGTGACAGTTCCATGTGCTGCTTCAGCTTAAACTACTCCATCAGCTGCAACTAGAACCGAAGTCATCAGCCCCAGAGATCCATATCCTATATAAAATGACTAATACCTTGAGCAACAGTATCGCTTTGAACATCTCCATCATAATTTTTACAAGCCCACACAAATCCTCCCTCAGATTTGACCATGTAAGCCACCATATCGTCAATCAGTCTGTGTTAGTACCACAACTTTCTTTCCTTGAACAGTTTTTCATACTTTGATTTATAAATTTGTTCGAAAATATCTTTGAAACGACCATCATATTTCTTGAGAATAGTGTTTTTTGTCGTAAAATAGAGCGGATAGTTGCGTTGAAGGGCATACTTGAAGCAACTTTCAGCAAACTATTCGATACTTTAATCAGTGTTGTACATGGCTAAGCCTACACCACCGCTCTTGTCGAACTGAAAGACCTAAGTTCTTTCTTCTTTGCCACTTTTTCCTCTGAAAACTATTTCTAAAGTTCCTGGTTCTCTAATCACCATGTCTGTAGCCTTGTACTGATCTCCGAAAGCATGTCTTCCAATAATAATAGGTTCTTTCCATCCTGGAATCAATCTAGGAATGTTTTTTATGATAATAGGCTCTCTAAAAACAGTTCCATTGAGGATGTTACGGATAGTTCCGTTGGGACTCTTCCACATTTTTTTCAACTTGAACTATTTGACTCTCGCTTCGTCTGGAGTAATAGTTGCACATTTGATCCCTACTTTGTATTTTTTGATAGCCTATGCTGCATCTAGAGTCACTTGATCGTTGGTAGCATCTCTATTTTACATGCCCAAATCATAGTAGATGATATTGAGGTCCAGGAAGGGCAGGATGAGCTCATCTTTAATTGCTTTCCAAATGATCCTTGTCATTTAATCGCCATCAAGATCAACTACAGGGTTCAACACTTTGATTTTGTCCCTATGCATTCAACTAATATCTTTATACTAAATGTCATAATGATGTCACATATAATTATGTCATTTTATGTTCATAAACGAGCTTATTTATCAACTCAAGCCTTCACCTGCTCATGAGCATGTTTCTCTACAAGTTGTCGGATCGACTGATTGCTGTGATGCTTGAGCGCTGGATAGTTTCTCAGAATCTAATCGGCTATGTTTTTTGCGATTTGTTAGTCAACGCTTGCCATGGTTTTCTTCTCAGTTGTTGAATGTTTGTCCCACTACACATCTTTCTTTTTTTTCTAAAGTTCTTCCACTCTCTGAGCTGTCTTTTGACTTGCTACTGATCTGGCTTAAGAATTTCCGCTTATTCTGCTCAGGATGTCATCTTTTTCTCCTTTGTTCTCAAGATCCTATTTTTTGCGATCTTCAATCCTCTTCAGCTGCTAGTTTTTCCAGTCTTCTGTTTACTTTAGTTTCTCAATTTTGTCTTTAAGTTCCAGTAATAGAGATTTAACCTAGCTGTCAGATACGTAGTCCTTGAGCTCTGCTTCTTGTTCGTTCGTGAAAAAATCAATAAGTTCATCAACTTCTTTCTACTACTCTTCCACATGCTCTTTCGCAGTTTTAGCCCAAGCAGGCTTCTCTTTCTTCTTGTGAGCATCAGCCTTAGGATTTGCATCTTTCTTGACAGGCGATGCCTAAGGTTGTTTTTAAGCTTATTGATGACTCTGCTAAGCCTTCTACCTTTGCTCTTTTCCCTCTTGTATGATTTTCTCTAGTCTTTTTTATTTTATTTGTATTTCCTTTTCTTGCTGTTCCTTTTGATCTTTGAGCTACTGTTTAAAGTGTTCCAGCCACTTTTTGTGATTATTCAATACAGGCAACACTCGCTTTTTGGTCTTTTTTTCGTCAAAATGTTTGACCGGCACCAATCCGAGCTGCTCATGAGCGAATACTCTGCCACAGAATTATCTACGTAAAATAATCTCTACTTCGATTTGAGAGTAGTGGGGTTTTAGTTCGGTCGAGAGCACAACAGGACGCCCTTGTAGTAGTTAATGCCATCTGAATTATTGAAGACTTACTTGCTTACATTCTTAGTGGTTTGTGATAAATTTATATTGAGTTAAGTCAATCTATATAAGTAGTTTCATTTTATTTACAGAAGCCTCTAATTAACTCTTTTTTTTTTGTTAAAATGAATTAGGAAAAGATTTAAAGCTTATAATATTTCAAAACGTGATATCTAATGCAGGGCGTATAGTAAACCTACGAACCCATAACAGTCCACGAAAAAGCATACCTCTACTTCCCTTCAAGTATCTTTTTCACCATTAAGAAAAAGACTAAAAGACTGAGTAGGGCAAGAAAGGAACTCGTTTTTACTATTTCGGTCAGATCATTCATGACGAATATGAGCGCAAAAAGATGAGGGAATTCTAAGAGTACATCGTCAAACACAAACTTAACTACGATCGGGAACTGTTCGATTAGCAGCGTCTTTTGCTTTTCCTCCAGGGTCGCGGCTACAAACCTAAAGATACGATCTAAGCCATGCAGATTCACGTCGACTTCCGCAAACAGTACCTACCGATCGATTTCACCAGAGTTTAAAAACTACTAGTAAATCATTTGTAACTCAGCGACAAGGATATTTCTATCCATGTGGTCGAGATAGATTTTTCAGACCAGTTTTGGTATTCAACGCGACTATGATCGACTTCAACGATGTAGAAACAGGATTCTTGGCAGCTTGCTTCGTGCACTAGCAAATCATCAAGCACATGTTCATTCCAGGTCAAGTTTAAAACTGGGTCATCATTTATGATCTTGGAGGAATGGGCATCAGCGATATGCCGATCTCTGCTCTCAAGGAAACCAGTCAAAGATTGTCTCAAAACTACGGTGGAAGATTGTTCAAGATGGTTTGTACTAACGCACCGGGAACTATTTGGCTGAGCTGGAAAGTCGTGTCTGCTTTCCTTGATTAAGTCACCTGTCAAAAAATCAAAATTTCCAAAACAAACACTGACAAATCTCTCTTCGAAACTGTCGATCCAAGTCAAGTCGAAGTAAAATACGGAGGTACGCAACCTAACAGAAAATAGTTTTGGTAATTTTGACATAATTTAGGCCTTTTGTAGTACCAAATTCAGTCTATGCCTAAGACAAGCTCGTGAGTCATGAGGAGTATGAAAAAAAGCTGAAAAACGGTGAACTTAAGAGAAACGAGTTACATCCTAAATATAGATAAAACAAAGAATGATTCTTGTGTAAACGATAGCACTTTCGTATCTAAATTGTTAAATATATCTATTTTTCACAAAAAATATAAAATTTGAGACAAGATAAAAATCAAAGAGACTACTGTTGACTATTACGAAAATTGTTTGATAAGATTTGATAAAATTGAAGCAATAAACTAAGAGAAATTAGTGCGATAAGCACTTTCAGCAGTTTAGTTCCTCCATTTAAAGTATTTTTTAGTGTTTCTAGTTCTGCCTTGATCACAATGGTTTCTTATTTTTCTTTTTTAGTCTAAATGTCTTTTTAAGAATCAAGCTTATTATGTAATTCGAACTCTATTTTCATTTCTTCAGACTTACCACTACTTTTTCTAGTGCTTTTTAGCTATTAAATTTATTGTATTCTTTGCATTTTTTACAAGATTTCTCTTACGTTATCGCTCCACATCTTCATATACTTTATTTTACCTTATAGTCTTATTGAAGATCAGCAAAAGTTCTTGTCAAAATAGTACTTTTGAAAGCAGTAGCCTTATTGAATACTACAGCAGTTTGGCACTCAAATTTACACTTATTTTCACCAACTTTTGTCACAGTAATGTGCTATTAACAGTTGAAATATGAACAGTAGGGTACGTCCTACATTTGTGTTATCACTTTCAACACTATTTCTTATCTTGATAGATACAAAAATACTCATTATTTTTTGTCAGCAGATTAACTTGATTCATATTTGCTTAAGACTTGAAAGGCACTCCCTTGACTTTCAATAAAGCAGTCACCTATCTAACTTGCGCATTCATTTCTTGATTATTTCTCCACTAAGACAACACTATTTTTGTAGCCTTCTTAAGCTACAAATGCCTTCTACGAGAGTACACATTCGCGTTATCAGCCAGAAAAAACGCATAAAATTGTGACACTGAACAAGGTAGAATCACTTCTAACATTTTTTGCTTTTGCGTCTACACTACCTAAGGATTGAATAGACTGATCTAAACATTGGCCTCATCTAGACTCTTAATACTTTTCTCACCGTTTTCAGTTTAATCATCCTGTGGACTATTGAGCACTTCTGACGATAATTTTTATTTTTTCCACAAGGCCCGAATAATCTTAAACGGAATATCATTCTTAAATCCACTAAAAAGAAACTCTTAGTCAACACTGTCCCTGTGTCTACGTCCAGTAATGCCAATTGAGTCTTAAGTTGGCTGAACTGCACGTGTGATGCTGTCTATCACTATAGCTGCCTTTTTGACCAGTCCAAACATGTTGCTAGCGAACATAAGATGCTATTAGCCGATGTATAGTCGACCGAAATAGCTTATACCTGACTTGAGAGTGCATTTGTAATCCTGAAAAATGGTTTGATTGCTTACTCCCAAATTATCGCATATTATTTATGTACGAGTTTTCCTTTTGCCATAGTATGCCCTTTTAGAGTCCCTCATTATACACTACAAAACTAATATTATGATATCTGAAAAAGAGTGGACCCGAGATCGCTTCGAAATAATCAGCACTATCGGCACTGGCACCTTCGGATAGGTCTACCTAGTACTTCTGCATACACAAAGGTGGTCGACAAATATTCTAAATAAACTTTTGCGATGAAATATGTTCTTCAAAAACAGAAATACAAGAACAGATAACTCTAAATAATGCTTCAAATCGAAAGTCCATTCATCGTCAAATTACATGGTCACTTTTTTACCGAATAAAAAAATGTAAATGTCGTCGAATATAGCAAAATTATCTCAGTTTAATCATGGAATATCTGCCTTAAACTCTCTCAAAAAGCATCAAAGGCAATCTACCTTACCAGAGTTTCATAGATAACTTAATTATAAGACAATACACGCGTTGTTTACTTATAGCTCTGAGAGATCTTCACGTAACTTTTATTTTAATCAGTCAAAATCTATCTGTCATAGAGATATCAAGCCATCAAATGTTTTAGTTAAGGAAAATGTAGCCAAATTTTGTGATTTCGGCAGTGCAAAAATGTTAGTGCAAGGTCAAAAAAATGTGGCTTACATTTGTTCGAGGTACTATAGGGCACCCTAGCTGCTTATGGGCGCTATATACTATACTTGCGCTGTTGACATGTGGTCTTTGGGTTGTGTTATCGCTTAAATGCTTACTAATCGACCCTTTTTTTAAGGCAAAGATACAACTTCTATGTTAGTCAAAGTAATAAAAACTTTAGGAACACCTACAGCTGAAGATGTCAAAGCCATGGGTTCATAATAGCAGTAGTTTCCTATATCAAACACTTAGCCTTTGGGGATTCGTGCAAGAATCATCAAAATCAATCCTTAAGCTGACTAAGTTTTAATTAAATTGATTGAAAGAACTCTAGTCTATAATCCTGGAGCGAGATTGACTGCACCTTAGGCTTTAGATCTTCCCGGACTAAAGGAATTAAATTGATATAGTATTTTTTTATATGAAAAGTATGATTATGATTATAAATGTAATTTATCGACTTAAATTTAGTATTTAAGCAGATATGTAAAGAATCTTCGAAATTTAATACTATAGAAAGGGCCAATTTTTGATTTTTATATGGAATTTTAGGCGAACTTAAACATTTTAATTGTCTTTTTTTGAGATGATGATCTGTTAGACCATCTGCTAGATTGTTTTTATAATAATTGCGAAGATGAGCGAGTACTTCCGACGATACATAAAGCGAGAACACTACCCGACGCCTCCGTAGGCTTATATTCACCCAGGACCAACATCAAATTCAAGACCACTTTTAAAAACTGCGTATACGACGCTTTAGTATACCGATAATGGCGTCAGACATGGTAGGACGATTGGTCAATGATGTGGTGCGAGAAGGAACAGGTAGATTGGGTATTCTAACGCCATCGTATACTACCCCACATGCGTGTCAATCACTTCCGAGGATGGTTCTAGCTATGTCGCAAAGATATGCTCAACAAAAATCTTAAGAAGTACAAACGAGGACTAGATAAACAGAATAGCAAAGAATCAGATTAATATGATTTCTTGCCACCGACGTATCAGCTGCCTAGTGAATATGTCATTTTTTACGAAGAATTCAAACGCACCCAGAACGACTCAAAAGTACTCTGGATCATGAAACCAGTAACAAAAACAATAATTAGACCTCAAAATGCCAAGGAAAAGGCATTTTTCTATTCAGTAAAATCGCAGACGTCTCACGCTGGAAGTCATTCAATCGCGACAGTCCTCCCGAACCTTACGTATGCCAACGCTATCTGGTCAACCCCCTTCTTTTCGGAGGTCGCAAGTTCGACATGCGTATCTATGCTCTTTGTACCTCGTACCAACCTTTGACCATCTATCTATATCGAGCAGGATTCGCAAGATTCACACATGAACGCTACGACAACAGTGACATCTAAAACTTATGTAAATAAAAGTATAATCAGACAAACATTTGACTAACGTGGCAATCAACATGAACTCACCGAATTATGTCAAATGGATAGGAGGAAAATGGTTTTTATAGCAACTCAAAAAGTTTATGTTGAGCAAAATGGGAATAGAAATGACGAATGCTGCATTTTTTGATATACAAAGATGCATCATCAAGTCTATGCTAGCTGTGCAAAAACTAGTAACGAACAGTCCTAACTCTTTCTAACTCTACGGCTTCGATTTTCTCTTTGATGCCGATGGAAAAGCCTGGCTGCTTTAAGTCAATGGAGGACCTTCCATGACTGCCAACACACCCGAAGATTCCTAGCTTAAATTTGGTCTTATAGATGACACTATGAGTCTCATTAATTGCTAGGGCATGTAAAAAATTTAAAATTCAGTCTTAAAGGCGATGAGTAAGTAGTCGGAGGTTTTGACCTGATTTATCGAAATAAAGAGGTCGGGATGGGAGCAGCCACCTGCTATACAACTATGCTAGGATGCAAGAACAGTAGGGTTGACAATTTGAAAAAATTAGCAAGAGCGACTGCTTTTAGACTGGCCAAGGAGTTCCAAGAAAAAAACAGGGCTCAAGACAATATTGCAAACAAGAAAGTATAAAATAAGTTCACAATCAAAACGTCAACAAAAATAGAGCGAGGACCACCGAGACCTAAGGCCGTTATCGATTCTAGGAAAACTAGAGTTCAAAGCAATGCGGAATCTGCTAGCACTTAAGAGCAGGCCAAAATCACGACTACGACTGCGCTAAAGAGACGTCCTTAAGAATAAGAATGATATATAAAGTTTTATATGAGTGCCGGTGGTCATGTATGGTCTGACGGCTGTGGTCAGGTATAGAGATGCATAAGGTGGGGTATTAAAAAATTATAAAAAAGAAGGCGAAAAATGAGTGGTGGGGTATGTATAGGGAAGATGAAGTTACAGGTTTAATAAGGAAATGAGTGGGAACATTTCCGAGAATTCAAATAGAAAGATGTTCCATCACTATAATATAATTTAAACTGTCAAAATGGGCAAAAAAATCCTGTTAGTCCACTAAGCTGTCCCCGCTGCTGTCTCCCGAGGTCCCTCTGACCAGATCTTTGAATAGTGTGAGGAACACTCCACTATTGGCAACTTACAGGCTCGCTTGGAGGCTACACTACCTGTGGTACCCAAACGCAAGCAAATCCTGAAGGAGAAAGTCGCAAGAGTGTTCAATCCTGATGACCGCTTCCTTCCTCAACACATCCAGAGGTACTATCTCTTCCCTTTTCACTTCTCGACCCAGTATCCCTACTTCAGGATCAGTTGGCGCAACTGGAAACCTAACGGCATCTACAAGAAAATGGCAGCCTTTTTGAGCAATTTAGACCCTGAAATTCCCAACAAGACCCCGAACCAGTGCAAATCTTACGATGAGCGCATGAAGTACTTGCACTTTGACGCCCAGCAGCCCTCAGAACACCTCGACCTCCTGGCTGCTTCCCTCAAAAACCTTTAAAACGGACCCTTGGACCAGCACGCAGAGGATGTTCTGAGGCAATATGTGACTCGGATGGAGACCAAAAGCGAGTACATGGAGTTCTTGGAAACATAGGCCGAGAAGTCAGGCAGCAGAAGCGGAGAAAACTGCAAGAAGGAGGAGGCAGTCAAGAGGTAAGACCCGGTCGAGGTCTACTTCAACGACCATTATTTGACTTTTAACGAATTCTTCGAAGAGAATCCTCCTGCAGGGGTATTTTGATCATTATAAACTCATTTTAATACTAAACATCCATATTCAAAGCAAAAAAGTATCTTAATTATCTTTAAGATAATAAGAAGCATTTTTTCATTAAATTTTTAAGCGAAAATTGAAAAAATCAAAGAAATTTTAACAAAATTTTATTAAAAAAAATAAATTTGAATTTAACATGAGCAGGATTGATATTGTCATTTGAAAGATCGAATCGCAAAATAAATAAACAAAAAATATAAAAAAGTTATAGTTAAAAAACGTATTTGATTAGTATTATTGTCAAAATCACTGCTAGTAATGACCATACTGTCCTTCCCCATATTACACATGCC
>Ga0169931_10014051_pt1 | contig 10870 bp, 1 predicted proteins | sample Kivu_15m_20L_FD_129675 | JGI IMG/M metagenome (GOLD analysis project Ga0169931, IMG submission 129675) | Freshwater microbial communities from Lake Kivu, Western Province, Rwanda to study Microbial Dark Matter (Phase II) - Kivu_15m_20L... | ecosystem: Environmental > Aquatic > Freshwater > Lake ... | reverse complement strand
ATATTAATGAATGTAAGATTTTTAAATATTTATTTTATATTTTCAAATTTCCACCGTAGTTGTTACAGCAAAATCAGCATCTATTTCAGAACAATTAATAATAACATATTTAAGTTTTTCTCTTAAAACTTCGATTGAAGAATACTCTGGAAGTTTCAAAGTAAAATAGCAAGTTGTTGCAGAAGGAAGTCTCGTGTCTGGTTGCGAATGCCACATTCTATTTATTATATATTTGTAAAATTACTTAGTAATCACATGCAAAAATGGGAAGATGTTAGGATCAGGAAGTCTCGACCTCCCCCACACATATTTCAAATACAAAACTTTTTCTTCGTTAGTGAAACTTTCTAAAACCTTCCAAAAATTCAAAATTGCCACATCATCGGCTCGATAATTCTAAGCATATGATATGGGATTTTTAAATTACCTGATATTCAGTATGCTGTTTTAAAATCTCAATATTTAAGGTAGGAGTTCCACATGCTAATTCCTCAAGCTCATCGTGAGTAAGTAAAGAGAGGATATTATCAGGTATGACATTACTAAAATAGAAAATGTTTATATAATATATATGATAAGTTTTATATTATTCCTTACGTTAAACCTGAGCGTATTGATTCTATCTGTAGTTTGAATTCATTAATTCTTGCAGTTTTAGCTAAGCTCACGAATTTGTCCTTGTTTTCCAGCGTCACCGGTGTTCTCTTTCCATTTGGAATTAATTCATATTCACTGCCATCAGATAATTGTATCACAAAATATTGGTCATATGCCATTTCAAAATCTTTTTGATTTTTAATTGAGGTATTTGAAATATCATTAAGATATTTATAAAATAGCTTGTCGATTGTCTCATACTGTGAGAAATCAACTGATTGATTTAAAATTAATTTCCAAATCTTAGGATGGATAGTGAGATTCAATAAGTATCCCGACGAAACAGCATACCCTATAAGACACCCAATGAAGAAAAACATGTCAATATTAAGTGCAGATTTCGCTGCTGGGTTTATTATGTACTTATCTCTCATAGCTCCCACTTCATTTCTGCTGTTAGGCGATTTAATGAATAAATCTAAATAAGGAGAATGGAGTTCCTCACAAGCTGTTGATAAAACTTCTCTATAAGGCCCTCCGTAGTCCGTAGCCCCTTCACCAGTCAAATTTACATAAAATAGCCTATTCTCCTTTTTACATAAATAGTTGTTTAAAGGGTACTTTTTCATTTTGTGATAAATCTGTCCGAAGATAGTATTTTCCCCGGTAAAATCAACTATCTTTTTTTCATAAAATTTCATAGCTTTCATTCTGTTTATACTTAATTCTTTATCGCTTGAATTAACCGAAACTTTTAATTTGTTCAACCTTTCTTGGAAGATATTCAGCCTTGCCTTAGAAGATACTAGAGAAAGATTATCTGTGATTGCTTGATGTAGGATGCCTCTTTCCTTTATTTTATAAGTAATGTTCATTAAGTAGAAAATACTTTCGTTTATAGATGAAGATAATTCATAAAGCATATTGAATTCTTCATCATCGAGACCTCTGATAAGATTGTATTTGTCGCTTTCTGTGGATGTTTTGAGATAATTAATCAAATGACTGTAATCTGAAGATGAAGTCAAAATGGTATTTTTCTTAGTTAAATCTTTGCTCAGTTGTTCCTTTGCTATTGTGTCGATTTCATCTTTCATTTTATTAAGTTGGATTAAGTAATCGTTGTTCATATGTCTCCATTTAGAAAACAAATCCCAGGTTTTTTTATTTCGGCCTATCAAACGAATTTCTTCAAAATGAGAAATTTGAGGAATTATCTCAATAGAAAGATAATGTTTTTCAGTTCTTTCTACATTCCATAATATCTTAGACAAATCAGGAATCATAGGCAAATTTTTCTGGAATTCGTTCTTGATTCTTATTTTATTCATTACATAAAATACCTGAGGAAATTCTATTTTATTAGAATGGGTAGCTATGCATTTATAACAAAGAGTGAGTCTGTTATCGAAAGTAGAAACGTAAACTTTACTTTTAATATAAGTATTGCAGTCTTTACAAGTGTATGAATAGTTGATGATACTTTCGCTGATTTCTGGTGTAAAATCATCAGAATCTGAGAACAGTGGAATTTCAAATTGAGATTCATTAATTAAGTTAAGTAAGTCTTTAGATATCATTAATTGATTAAGTTGAGTCGATTTGATATTCGAACATGGTGTGTTTATCATGTATACTATCTCAGAACCTATTTTAGTTTGGATGCACATTTGACAAATAAACTCGCAATTTGATTCTTGTAAATTATTCATTGAGTCCTCTTCTACAATCATTTTTATTTGATCTCCTTCACTGCTTTGGATTTGCTTTGGAACAGAGTCTCTAAGATCAATTTCAGAATTTTTTGACGGTCTTATATACAAAATGTCCTTTATATAAGAATTACAATGTCTGCATTCGATCCCAAAATTGTTGATTTCATCATATATTTTATTTTCCATAGCTAATAAGTAACTTTGGTAACGAGAGGTTGCAACTCTGACTGGTGTAAATTTCGGTTCCTTTTCTCTGAAGAATAATGATTCCTTAGGAGATTTAATCCTTAAATTTAAATCTTCAAATGCAAGTGAGCCGTATTGATTACTTCCGGATACAAATAAATGTTTTTCTCCTTTCATCCTATCCCTAGCTATTAATATCATGTGATTGTGAGAAATAGAAACATCGTCGGTTATGAAATCCTTTAATGCCTCTACTAAAGTGGGTCTAGGATGATCGGTGTTATTTCCATGGCCTAAATTTCCCATTTCGTTACTTCCAAAGGTGTATAATAAACCGTTTGATGTAATTGCTGCAGATGATGCGTTTCTGGAGGCGATTAACTTAAATTCTAAATTTTCTACACCCTTACATTTTTGGAGTTTGTGGGAGAAATCATTATCTACCCCTGATCGGCCGTTATCATTACTACCCATGGAATACAATCTTAGCTTTTTATTTCTGTCCTCTATGAGAAGAAGGAAGTAGTGTTCTCCAGTCACCGCATTTACAATTTTGCACCCCTCAGGAGGGAAAACTCTGAAATATTCTTTTACTAAATTGGTATTCACAATGTTGCCTGTTTCGTGATATGAGTTACACCCAACAGTCAGGGCAGTCCCGTCTTCTAATACAATCATGCTGGTCTTAAACCCACAAGCTACTAATTTTACTTTTGCTTTGATATCTGGATTAATTTGGGGTAGTTCGTAAGGAATGTTAGTACTATTCCCTAGGGGAGTTCTGTTAGTCAAATTGCATTCAGTGTTTATTCCACAACCATATAATTTATTATTTCTTGTAAGCATAATAGTTGAATTATAATTATTAACCCAAATGTTAACAATACCTTCTTGAGAAGCGATGTCATGAAAATGAGTAGCTGTTGTAAATGTAGGGTGTTCTTTCATTTCTTTTAGACCACTGGCATAATCTTTACCGCAGACGTTGACACTATCATCGGTACCGACTGCAAAGCAGTGATAATATCCAAATTTAAAACTCTTTATAATTTTACTGGTGATACCTAAAGCTTTGTTGAGTGATCCATAAATCTTTCCTGATTCTAGATTACAACCAAGAGATTGAAACTCATTGTGTCCACAACAAAATAGATTATGGGTATTTCCTTTATAAGGTAGAGAAATAAAAAATTGATTCGATTGATTATTCTTAATTACTATCTCTTTATTCACATCTTCATAGTTTATATAGTCTTGTAAGGAATTGCTGTGGCAGTCTTTATGGCTGTAAAAGAGCACTAAACTTTCTCTATCGAATTCGTATCGATCTTTCTCTTTATCACCTGTTGTAATTTTCACTGTCACACCCTCCGCATTTTCGTAGTTGAATTTTAACAAATGGGGGGTGATATATGTAGTGTCTCTATAATAAAAATCTTGTCTAACACTTTGTTCTTTGATGTACTTTTTAATATTCACTAAATCTTTCATTTGACAAAACAAAACAAAAAATTCGAAATTTTTGAATTTCTTGGTCATCAAGGAATAGGCATAGTATAAATTCATCATTTTACTATTTACGAAGTAGTTGAGATTTAAATCAATATCCATTTTAGCTAAGCATAAAAATGCCAAATCGAGGAAAATTAAAAAGAAGGTAATTATCTTCGCATCTAAGGTATCTATCTTTATTTCGTCTTGTTTGTTTTCGAAAATTAATTTGGCCCTTTTTGCAATTCGAAGGAACTCCTCTGACTTGAATAAAAATGTGTAATGCTTGAGAATTTCTTTAATAGATTCATCCTTCTCGTCTAAAACGTTGCTATTAACATGTTCTAATATAATAATCAGCAAGTTGAGTATAAACTCCCCAGTTTCTTTGTTCTTTACAATAAAATCGTCTAATTTAATAATCAAAGCATGGAAAAGCTTTAATTCATATTCTTTGATGAAATTTTTCGTTTCTTCATATAAACTGAGGCATTCCATAACTTTCGTACTCTTAATGAAAGAGAATATTATTTTCAAATTATTTTCGATATTCTCAAACGCAAGAAGATCAGATTCTGAATCCACATTAATAACAAGCTTATGATCAATGTAATTATATTTAGTGAGGAATGTAATGTCAATTAAGGAAGTAAACATCTGATAATCGAAACTATCGTAAAGATTTTTTATGATATTTTCATTTTCGTTGGTATTGGTAAAGATCGTACTGATAAATTCTTTTATTACATAGACGATCTCGCTTTCGGATATGTTTCCCGATTTAGATGAAAGCTTGTTCTCGATTTCATTTATGTTATTTTCAAATACGAGTAGTTTGAAGATTTTCAAAAATTTCTTAACATCTAGATGAATCTTAAGACTCGGTTTAAGGCTAATTAGTCTAATCAAAATTCTTCTTGAAATTAAGGCAATAAGCTTGAAATGTTGAGGGAACTTTGTCATGTTGAATTCGTTTTCTCCTAAGGCATTACAAACACCACTACTACTTACGATACCAGTACCCTCTGCACTCATATCAGTCATGTCTGTGCTTTCTATTCCTTCAGGAGTTTCTTCATTTAGAAGTCGCAGTACTAAATCTCTTTGCCCAAATCGCACTGTTTCATCTACAAACTGGGGGGGTATATCGATAAAACTAGAAAAGTCCCTTTGAATAGACTGTAGATAAAGTTCTTCGAATTCCTCACATGGCACTTTTTCAAATATGAAAGAAAAAGCGGAATAAAAATCATGATCTGAAATAACAACTATTGGGATTTTAAAACTTTCATAATTAAACTCTGCATTTGATTTATTTAAAATTTGTTCATTTGAAATAATAGCAACTATTTCTGATCCTAGTTTAATATTATGAACATTCCCTCCCACTAAATTTTCGCAAGCTAAGTACAATATGAAACCCTTAGATGAAGATATATCTTTTCCAAATTTAATTTCGTTAATATCTTCTATTCGAATTACCGGATAGAAAAAGGAGGCAGGATTGCTTATCGATAATTTATCTGCATTGTATAACTTCATGAATGATATTTCCTTTATCAAATTTTTATTGAATTTAATGAATATAGATTTTGTTATTTCTGAGATCATTGTGAAATTTTCAAAATTTTCGTAATTGAATGAAGCAGCCCGATTTCTTTTCTTATCTAATATTTCTTGTTTTATAATTAGAACCTCCTTCCACAATTTTTTTTCTAAATTTTCTAAAGAACTTTGAGTGATCTTTATGTCGAGCGAGCACAATGAAAGTTCAATTATTTTTTCTAAAATTCTAAATTGATTTTCTGTGTTTAAAATTTCTTCTAAAAGGTGAGCTATCAACTCGTCATTTCCTGAAAAAAGAATATTTTTTATTATTTTTAAAATTAAATATAAATTTCCAAATTTTTGGTTGTTATCGTACTTACTCAAATCAGTAGAGAGGGTATAACTTATGAAACTTTGCAAAATTTTAGTATCAAGGAAAAATTCGTTTAACTTAAATGTACTAACTTGGTTATTACTTCTAGTTCCTGTAACATTGGAGTCATAGAAATTTTCTTTTATTTCGAACAAGTTCTCTTCACATACATCCATTTTTTTAGTTTCTATTATCATAGTCTCATAGGAAAGATTTTTTATACTCTCTCTATTCAAGTTTTCTTCCAAAACAACCAAGGCGTATTTAGAAAGAGGAGAAAACGAGAATTTCTCGTAGGTAAATTCAGATATCGTTTCATCGATCACAAAAGGGTTTTTAGTACTGTCTGTGAATGCGAGTATCACTCCGATTTTTTTATTTTCCTTGTTTTTAAATTTACTCGGGTCACCTTCCTTAACAAGAAATTCGTCAAGATTTTTCTCTGATGTTTGTTTCGACTCGACATGACTAAGATTCATGAGAACTTTTGCGCCTACTCTGAGGAGATTGGATTGACCTCCTAATATCAGCATTAGTATTTCCTTATCTCCATTATGATTTGTAGTATTCGAATCTGTAATATTCGTAATTAGAAACAGTTGCTTTGTGATTTTTCTCAACTCTGCATTGAAAATGTTTTCTCTTACTAGTGCCAAATCTCTTATATGATTAATAAATTCAAATGCGAGTTCCTTATCACAGACTGAGCTGAAGAAGAATTGAAAATCTTCGTTTTCTTCGCTATTTAACAAGGTAATGATTATCTTTATAACGAATACTAAATAAAAATTAGCAGAGGCTCCTACATCGAATTTAAATCCATCTTTCTTTTTAGATTGAGAGGAATGGGAATATAACTGACTATTTGTTATTAAATTATAAAATTCTGGGAATTTTCTTTCGAGCATCTTCTTGATTAAATTCACAGAATTCATGAAAAATTCCTCTTGGTAGTTGTATACGGTGAGTAAATTAATTAACTTTATCCCCATGTATTTGTTCTTATCAGAAGAATAAAGGAAAATCTGATAGAAGGTAACAAGTATATCTCCTGAATATTTCATCAGATGAGAAATCAATCTGGAATTGAAAGAAAGACATCGGAAGAGTAAAATTAGGAATGAGTTCAGTTTATCTTCTTTCTTGTAAATGTTTTTTATAATTTTCTCATTGCATTCCCCGATTGCTATATCGCCCATAACTCGTAAGTAATCTTCGAATTCAAGTAAAATCACATCTGTAATCTTGTTGATGATCTTGAAGCTTTCGTATTCATTAAGCTCTGATCTCTTGCGAATTAGATACAATAGAGTTGTAGCTGTTCTCGGGCTAATTATTTGCGAGGTGTGGGAGCTACTTTTGGAAAATTTGTTGCTCTCAGTAACCTCATCGTGTAGCTTATCAAAAACTTGTAGAGAGTAAATATGCATAATTTGTATCAAAGCCGAGTGTAGAAGTTCGAAATTTACACATTCCTTTCCGTATTGAAAAGATTCTTCGATAATCTCTTCATGGATGTTACATGGAGAAGGATTGTAATTTTTAGATATGTTATAAGATAAGTTTTGATTTTGATTATCTACATGCTTATCGTCTAAATTTTCAACTTCGGACAAGACATTAGAGAAAATTGAATTCTTTAAAAATATTTCGAAAAATTTAGAGGTCTTCAAAAACATGTAGTCTCTTTTTCGCAGTTTCCATATCAGAGACTGGGCAAGTACTAAATGGGTGATGATCTCTCTGTTACTCTGGCTGAAAGAAAATTCGTCGTTTATCTGAACTTTCTCTAAAATACAGTTAAGCAGATTATAAAATTGCTCTGTAACACGCATATTAAAGAAAGTGTCCGATCCGTAGAGGTCCTTGTTGAAATATATAAGAGTATTATTCCCGTTAGTATATTGTCCTGAATTATATGCATCTGAATAGTCTTTATTACGTATCGCCTCAAAATTGTTTTGATGACATTGTTTGAAAATTATGTTGATCCAATTTAGAATATCCCTTATATCCTGTTGCTTGTTGTTAACGATTCTCAATAAAATATTCAAACAGATTAAAGCAGTTTCTTTATTAATCGCCTTTTCATTCTGTGTTATAATTTTTTCTATTATCTTGTGAATTTCTACTTCATCAGTTTTTATATAAATCAACAAATTGTTGATTAAATCCTGCACGTGTAGAGTGAATTCTCTATTTTTGTTTCTTGGACTTGAATCCATTCGTTTGCTGGATTCTTCCTCATCATCGCTATTCATCGCTTCTAATAGAAATTCTGCCTTTTTGGTAATTTTCAAAATATAATTTCTTATCTCAAGATCTATTTGCTTTTCAGCTGTTTCTGAAAAGATTTCCATGTCTTTTTCATGTCCCAATTTCTCTCCCAAATTTTGTTTGCTGCTGATATATTCTGCTATTTGTAACTTTTTTTCGTTGAACCAAATTCGAATTTTCGAACACTCAGAAAAAACCTTCAGGAAATAGTTGAAATTGGGTATGTCGTTAATTTGCCCTGGATTGAGATTTTCATAGACCCCTTCCTGGTTTATATTTTCTAAATATTCTTTGTATTTTAAGACCAAACGTTCATGTTTTAAAATTATGGAGAATAGGTAGACGATCAAATGTTCGATTTCTCTACCTGAAATATTTCCCCAGGGATTTTTTTGATTGAAATATTTTTGAAGTAGATAGATGCCTCTTCTATAGTACTCATCTGAATTGTTTACAATGTTAAAAATTATTCCAGATATTTCATCTGCCACGTCTGATTTTTTAGCAAATTCTTTCTCCATAGAAATAAAGGCTGGAATTTTCCCTCTTCCTGAATCAAACAACAATTTACATTTTTCTTTAATCTTCGTTTTTATCTCATCATCAGCATGAATCTTTTCAATCACCCCCATCAAGTTTTTATTTTGTGTTTTGGTAGTACTAAAGTTACCGCTGTAGAAATGGTTTAGATCTCTTAATTTGTATATTGAAATATTCTCTAGCAGTTTAGAAGAAAAAAGGGCCTTGTACAAATTTTTCTCTTTTAAATCTTTTGAATCTTTGACATTTTTAAAATTATCACAAGATTGGTTAGTCTTACTATTTCCAGTACCAGTAATTAAGGTGTTGAAAATCAACTTGCAAATTGAATGGATTAAAGATCGTCTAATTTCAATTAGAATTGCGATTTCATTTTCACTCGAATCGTAATTTTGGCATTTAAATTGGAACCCATATGAGTATTTATAGTCATTCGAATTGTCTTTACTTATCATCTGCGGGTTATACTTCATCAAAATATTACGGCCACTTCCTCCAGGTATTTTTTTCTCTTCGGGAGGAATGTTTATATTATATGGCCCAAAAGTATTTTTATCACATTCCAACATCAAATTAGAATCGCTGTTCATGTACGACAAGCAATCGAATTTGAAATTTATTTCTTCACATTCTGTTTCATCGAATTTAAACGAAATTGTTCGCTTCGTGTCGTTTTCGCAAGGATGTTCACTTTCAAAAATGTAGGACTTTTCTTTAAGGTTGTTATAGGTTTTTTCACCTTTGCTTTTGTGGAGAGAAATTTTTAGCTGATCTAATTCTATCATAAGGTTGATTATTTTTTCGAAATAGATAAATGGGAATTCGTCTAAAAAGTATCTTGGAGTTTGTGAGGCTAGTTCTGATTTAGTGGTTATAATATTGATAAAGAAAAGACAAGTATGAGTTAAGAATGAAAAATTATTTAGATATTCAGAAATTTTGGATCCTGTACCTTTGTCTCCCTTGTTTAAAATACATCGAAATCTTTCAGATTTTATCAAAGAAGAAAGCTTAGAGAATACTAAATCAAATATATTAGTAATTAGATTGTTTTCTTCCTGAATTTCCCAGCTGCAGAATTCGTTAAAGAAAGTTTTGAAAAAAAGTCTTTTAAAATTATGTATGAAGTCATAGGTCAAGTATGGATCATCTGTAGTTTGGAGATATATCGAGTCCTTCACTTCATTTAACTTTTCCGATTCAGATTCTGTCTGTACAAAATTTAATTCAAATTCGATTATGTTATCTATAAGGCTTAAGTCTATTTTTCTTTTTTCATAAAATGAGAGAATCAAGTTCAACGTCATAATTTTATACTTAATAGGAAGAAATGATCCTGGTTTAAATTCATGTTCCTTCCTCGTGTTATCTGCGTTATTCTCAATTTCTTTTTTTGGTTCGTTATTAACTATTTTAAACAGTCGATCTACATAGTTATGATCCTGAGAAATCTTATTTGAATTTTTAATTATAATTTCTAACAAATTGTAAATCTCTTTTATAAGATAATCCCTGTCATTAATTTTAGAATCGCCGCTAATTTTTTCAAATTCGAAATCTTCTTGACTAGTTGTAATTAAAAAAGTAAAAAGTCCGAACAAATTTCTTACAACATTTTCTAAATTCTTAGCTAGATAGGTATCTATCGACACATTTAAGTCTATTATATTCACCATAAAAGATTTAATTAACATGACAGAGAAAAACAATTCTGTTCTGTGGGTGTTTAATAAAGAACTTTTATCTAGATGTATAATAGAAGCTTTTAATTCCTCAAATTTCGAAATTGTCTTAGTCCATAAAACATCGAAAAGTCCTACTGAGAGATTATTATGAAGCTGTTTATGATAAATCGATTGAAAGACGTTGACGTTCTTGGAATCATTCAATTCTATATGCGATTTGAAGGAATTTTTGAGATTTCCAAAAGTAGACACATATATTGCAAAGTATGAGATGAAGTAATTGAAGTAGGCAACCGCCTTTGAATTTTCACACTGAGAATTGTTTGAATTCACTACTTTATATTTCAAATCACAAATATGTAGATTGTACTGCGAATCGATCACTTTTTTCATGAGATAATCTGTAATGTTATTATCATTCCTCGGTTTATAATTTGTAACTGTTGTTGTTCGATTTT
>Ga0169931_10014050_pt1 | contig 10871 bp, 12 predicted proteins | sample Kivu_15m_20L_FD_129675 | JGI IMG/M metagenome (GOLD analysis project Ga0169931, IMG submission 129675) | Freshwater microbial communities from Lake Kivu, Western Province, Rwanda to study Microbial Dark Matter (Phase II) - Kivu_15m_20L... | ecosystem: Environmental > Aquatic > Freshwater > Lake... | reverse complement strand
TTTTTCAACTAAAGTTTTCTTAATTAAACCATTCTCATGTTTGAGAATTGTCCATAATGCTTAATATATTTCTCTCCAATATTATAGGAGTACAATTGTGTTCTCGCATTTAACTAAAGTGTGTTAATTTTAAGTTTAAATTACTCTTGGATCATCTGGATGATCTTTTGTAGTCTTGTGCCATCTATTAGCAGCTAGGTAGTTGGGTCCATAGAAATAATGTTCGAAGTTGTATTTTGTTCTATCGAAGCATGTGGTTAATCTGGCATCCTTGTATCTGTAAAGGTCATCATCTTCTGGAGTAACTCTAAATTTTAGGTGTAATTTAATATCTTACCCTCTAACTTCGTAGTTATAGGCGCAGATCCACCAGTTCCATAATGCAACAATAAGAGCAGCCATGAAGAAATAAAGTTGGAACCACCCCTCTGAATTTAAATTAAAAGTAACCCAATCCTGATGTCTCTCATACTGCCTTTTTGCAGGAAAACCATCAGAGGTATCTGCCTTGTTCAGAAGAGAAAACCAAACTGCAATGTGGGGGTATTGCTGCTGAAATTTTAGAAGAATACTTTGCTTAGCGTACCAGAAGTAGGCGTAATTTACTCTTTTTTGCATTCTTATAAATTCGTAATTTTTTTCTCCGATTAGTTTGGCACAAACTTTTCCGATCCATTGTGTTCCGTTCTTGTGATATGATGGGCGTGCTATAGTATTGAATAGTACCATTGATATAAATTATTTTTATTATTAGAATAAGTTAGAAGTTTAAATGTAATAAAATAAATAAATATACAAATATATAAATTTTTAAATAATTTTTTATTTTAATTTTCAATTTAAATTAAATGAACACACTGGACCATTTCCTGAAAAAACGTAACAGAACAGAGAGCAAGGATATTCCCAACAATTTATCTGAAAAAGTTAATAAAAATCATATTGCTGATTCTTACATTATAGAGTGGAAAAATGGTATTAAATTTAATTTGCGTCGAGACGATCTAACAAGCCAGGAAACAAATGCAATTGTAAATGCCGCAAATAATGATTTGTGGATGGGAGGCGGGGTAGCCGGTGCCATCCGAAGAAAAGGAGGTCCTAAAATCCAGGCAGAGTGCTCGAAATTAGTCAATCAAAGAGGCCAAAATGTTGAAAACGGGGAAGTTGTACATACAGGGATCGGAGATTTTAGTAATACGAATTTGAAATACATTTTTCATGCTGTGGGGCCAGTTTATTACAACGGAAAAAGAGATGAAGATATAGAACTCAAAAGAGCGTTTTCAAATTGTTTTAAATTGAGTGATAAATTGAAAATCGAATCTATTTCAATTCCGCCTATTTCATCAGGAATTTTCGGATATCCTAAAGAGGAATGTGCTGAAATATTTTATGATTGCCTAGAAATTTATGTTAATTCTAAACTCAAATCAGGCAGTTCTATTTGTTTGAAAGATATTAGAATGACAATTATAGATGAAGAGACGTATTCGATTTTTGTAAAAGTACATAAAACAAAGATAATGAGGTACAAAGAGATTATGAGCGCGAATATATTACAGCTAATACCTGATGACAATAAGGAAGATCACCAAGTCGAAGAAAGTAATTTGGAAAAAAAATATTTGGGGGAAAACGAAAAAGAGAATTTTAAAGAAAATATTGATATTTATATTGATGGAGAATGTGGAGAAATTAATAACAATCACGAATCAAAAGAAGAAAATAAAAATATATATTCTCAAGACACAATCTCTGTAAATAATGATTCAAAACTTAAAAATGAAAATAAGAACAATCAGAATAATGAATCTATTAATTTGATATCTAGTGTTGAAGACGAAGATCAGAGAATGGAATTGCCAGTCAAAAATTCTAATAGCCAAATATCCAGCAATGAATTTTACATAGAATTAAAAGAAGAACCTTCAGAATGTATATTGAAACAAGCATCTCAGGATGATTTTGAAAACAATTCAAAAAATCAAAATCTAGAAAATATGAGAAATATTGATATCCATAAATTAATACCATCTTCTTTTGATATTACTTCTTCACAGATGGATGGCATTAACATAATTGATGAAAAATTTTCTTTGGATAAGGATCAAGAAAAGGACATTAATTAATGCAATTAATTCATTTATAATTTAATTATTTTCCAATTATATAAGGTAATTTCATATATAAATATTTTCCTAAAACTCTTATAAAAATTGCTCAAAATAACAGCTAGCTAATTATATCTATTTCTAACTCAAAAATAATTTAATTAATTTTTTTAGTATATATCTCATAAATCTTAAAGTATCTAATATTATATAAGAGTCATCTTAAATAAAATCATATTTTAATTTCTATCATCAGTCACTTATTTAATTGAATCAAGTTTTTATAAATTTAGCAGTCTAAAATCATGCTCATCATAAATATGCAATTTTGCATTTTCAAATATACTTTTAAAGGCTTCTACGTTTTTGTTCTTCAAATTGTGTCTATTAGTAAACATGACAACGTGTTCTACAATTTTCGTGATATTTTTAATGTCTTTTAGTTTATCATTTGCTATTTGGATGTCGGTTATATTATCTTCACAGATAAATATGGGAGACCTTTGGATTTCGATTAACTTCAGCATTTCAACAAAATTATAACTACCGGGTATAACGTTGTATGACCTGCTTGCCATTCCTCCCAATAAACCGAGAGTGAGATTAACTGGGTAGAAAATAGGAGTACTATTGACAATATTTGAGTAATCGGTTTTGATATTTTGATTGAATTCGTTTATTCTTTCTAAACATTCCTTATGAGTGATACTTTTAGTTCCCTCATCGGTGTAGAATTCGAATACCTTTTCATTCTTTTCAGGAAGGGATAAATTTGTCATATAAGACTTTGAATAGTTCATGCAGTGTTTGAACTTTTCGGTACCTGGGATAGTTTTGTGAGAAATTTGAATTATATGTTTCAAATTAGTAAATTCCTTGCTTCTGAAAATTTCTCCGTACTTGACTACAAATTAAAAGAAGAAATTATATGATTCAAAAATATTACAGTTGTGGAGTTCCGGTATTGCTTCAGCTATTTTGTCTATTCTGGTTTTATTTTTTTCTACTCTAACAAATGGAGATACCACTAAAATATCTGCTTGGGACTCTTTTAATACCTTTTGGACATCCTCCCAGTTTTCATATTCAGTAGAAATTATCGTGTTTCCAGCCTTGATTGATCCGAGAGAAGCGGAGATATATTCTAAGGAATGGTTCACATCTGACCAGAACAAAACTTTGCAACCATCTGATAGTTCTTGTTCAACTAGGTAATAAGCGAATGCATCGGAATGGGTCTAAAATTATTTAATAGGAATTTAATTTCCTATACTTACATCAAGTTCTTTAGCAGTCCATCTTGTTGATTGTTGTGTTACATAAACAACATCCCTATGCTCTAACTGGGTTGTTAGCTTTTTAAGAGGTGATATGATAGAATCTGCGTGTTTTGCTAATTTCTTGGTAACTATTGAATATCAAATTAGTGAATTAATAATTATTAGTACTCCTGTCAGAGAAAAATCTTTGGCTGAATTTAAGAAAAGAATTTTTCATTTATTTGTAATTAAATTAAATTAAATAATATTTTATAGATTATGAAAATTAAAAGAATTTAATTTAGAATTCTAAAAATCAATTATTCTTCAAACATAGTAGATTTATTAAACTTTATATAATTTTATTATGTAAAAATGAAAACTAAAAAATAACAAATGATTAGACAGAATTTTAAATTAAAGATAGATATATTTTTAATTGAAATTATTATTACTTTATATCGTTGTTCCGTCTTCTTTTAAGCATGCCACCCATTACTTTTTTCTTTTTATCATTCAAATCAATATTATTTTGATTATTTATTAATGATAATGTTTCCTTTTCATTGGGTTGATTTGAATTGTAATTAATAATAACTCTGTTAATGTCACTTTCTGTATTTTTGTTTATATTCAATCTAGATTCTCGTATATTTTCTGAATTTTGATTAATTTGTTTCATATCTTTGAGTTCCAGCCCTTCAATTTTGGCTATTTTCTCGCTTTTCAATTTTAGTTCCTCTTCCATCGCCTTTTCGTATTTTTCGAAATATTCCCTTTGAGCCCTTGAGTCCACTCTTTGTGGGATTAACATGCTACTCCATAAACTTAGAAATACAAAAAGTACAGAGAGTAAGCTAAGTAGCATAATTGCAAAGAAGAACCATTTAATCGCAACATAAGAATTTGTAGCTGTGTTGTCTTTTAGGTTTAGATTTCCTGGTTGCTCTAATGGCGAGAAAGCCATAAAAATAAACATAACAATTGGAATGCAAAACCCTATTGCTATAAACACCCCAGGGTAGATAGTCGACATTCCAAATATACAGCAAATCAACCCTGCTATTATGGCTAAAATTATTGCGAAAACACCCCATCCAATCCCGAAAATTCCTTCATATTCCAAACTCGCTGAAGTAATCGAAGTAGCAGTTGAAGAAGTACTGGTACTACTTGAAAGTTTCTCCGTACCAGTAATTGTAGATTGAGATTCCACTATACAAGGAAAAAATATTAAAAAAAATAGAAGAGTAAAAACGAATTTATTAGTTAAATCTTGATGTGATGATTTCTGTGATTTATAAAAATTAAATTCTCTCATTTTATTTTAAATAAATAATCAAAACTTTTATAATAATTTTATACCTGAATAGTAAAAAGTAATACCACTCAATTTCAAGCATAATCTTATTCATGAATATTAAAAAAATTTCTCATAATTATTAAAAATTTTATATAAATTTATAATAAAACATCAAATAAATATGAAGAATACTTTAAGACAAACTCGAATAATTTTATTTCTTATAATTGTTGTCTTGTCATTCACTTTTGTTATAAATTTACGAGGTTACAATGAAACAGAAGCGCAGATATGTAAAAGGCACATTCCAAAATCAGAAACTGGATGCAAGAATAATTTCGATTTCAAGACATTAACATGTTGCTTTGTAAAAATGAAAAAGCCTTTTGTAGGAGATATTTGCATGCCAATGGGAAAGGGAACTGTTGGGACTAAAGGACAATTTGATAGAATTTTGCCTGGAAATAAGCAAATAATAGGCGACTATGATTGTTTCAGTCAATATGTAAAAATTGAATCACTGACTTTTTATCTCTTTTTTATTTTTATTTTGTTAAACATTTTTTAATACCAGTAATAGCAACAACAATAAATATAGAAACAAGAAGTATATTAATAGGTTTTAATATTGTTTATGTCAATAAATCTATTTTAATCTTATTAAATCTTTTAAAGTAAAATATAGATATTAAGAATATGTTGGTGGTTTATAATACGAATTTTTCCGAAAATTAAAAGAAATATTCGATTTTTATTAATTCATGAATTAAAATATGAATAAATTATATAGGATTTATCTATCCTATCTTATTTTAGCTTATTCTCTCCTAACCTTCGATTAAATATTTTTTTCACCTTAAAAATATATATCACCTGTTATATAATTTAACGCATTTGCTTATTATTTTATATAACATTTAATTTTAAATTACAAATGGATGATTATTATTTAAAATACGCAAGGCCTTTAGATAAATTAAACTTATATGAACTTAAACAGAATCTTAATAAATGGCGCGACAATATACGAGAAGAACTCGAAAGTCTTATTTTCATTAAGAATATTTTAAACAGTGACAATTTCAATAGTAAAATATTCTTATATAATTAATTAGAAATCGACGTAAAAACGAAAAATAAATTCTTCGATGTTTTACAAAAATTAGAAAATGTTTCGCTAAAAGAAATCGAATGCATAACGGAATTTTCTTTTGAAATAGAGAAGAAGGGTATTTCAGACATCGATGAAAAAGTTTACACAAAGGTCGAATACATCAGAGATAATTACAATAAAATATTACTCAACATTCAGAAAATGATCTCAAGCTCTAATTTTCTACTTGAAATAAGAAAAAATTTTGAAGGTAATAAAAACAGTTTGGCTGGTTACAATATCAACAACTACAAGCAGTATTCAAATAACAATTCAAATCAGAATTCGAATACTAATTACATAGCTGAAAAGGGAGAAAATCTGAATCACAGTATTTCTAAGAAATCATATGACGAGGGAGGAAAGGAATGGATGGAAAAATTAGAAAAGGACCTGGATTCATTAAAAAAAGAACAAAATCTAATTTCGACGAAAATTGACAATAAAAAGTTATCCGATTCAAGTCTCAGAGAAAAGGAATCAAAAACAAAAGAATATACAGGTAACTAAATAAAATTAATCTGTGAATTTTTTATTGAAATAGTTACGAAAGAATTAGATACCCTACTAGCGAAAAATTATCAAACATTAAACCCCAAATCTGTTAAAGAAGATTCTTCAATACGAATTAAAAAAATTTCTCAAAAATTTCCTAAGAGTCAGAATAAAGCAAGGCATTACACGCCTCCTCATAAGAATGGGGGCGCTTTTAACACAATCAATTCAAACATTCCAAAGACAAATACCAATACAATCAACGCACAGGCAAATAACAACTCCAATCGAAACCAAGTTACCTCCTCAAAAAATTCCTACAATTATGAAATTTTAAAAAACCTAATAGATGAAATGGAACATTTAAAAGAAGTATGTAAGGACTTGAAGAAAACCCAAGAGGAAAATTGCTTACTTCATAATGAAAAGACTATTTTCGAAAAAATGAAAAATGAGCACATTAAGCTAAATGCTGATATGAATATAATTAAAGACGATATTAAAGAAATCCTGGGGAATTATCACAACTTAATTAAAAGAGTTGTCGCATTAGAAGAAGAAAATAAAAATTTGAGAGCTCATAATAAAAATTTGATAAAGCATGTCCAAAGCTTGAATAACGGATGGATTGAAAATCCAGAAAATGATACATGTGATAATTACGGGAATAAAAATAATCATCGCATGCAAAACAATTATAAAATTGAATCAAATGAAATGAATAATATCGGAGCTTATAATTGTGGAAAATCAGAGAAGAATACTAAAAATTCTTGCAGTGAAAAAGAAAAATATCCTCGTTATAATAATCATAATTCTAATGATAATCGTTATTATTCAAACACTCCACAAAAATCGAATATAAATAATTACATGGCTTTAAGACCTAACCAAGAGGATATTAATAAGAACATAGGTGGGGGTTATAATCATATGAATAGCTACACAATGATTTCTGATATTTCTGCTTTTAATAATAACCAGAATCAATCAAGTTTAGAGATGAATGAAAATATCAACAATAACCTCGAACGGACTGCTTTAAGAAGGAGATATTTAATTCCCAAAAATTGATTATCAGACCGTAAATATATATGTAAAGTAAATCAAGTGAAATTTTTTCATTACTGCGCACATATATTTTGGTAGTTCCTTTTTTATTTAATAAATAGAAAAATAAAGATTTTTTTAAAGAAACTTAAATGAATTTTTTTAATATCATAAATTGAATGCTGGTACTCTTTTTAAAATTATAATAAAGAATCAACCCCATATAAATTTTATGTGAGTATATAAACTTTGAATTCTCACAATAAATTTTAATATGTATTATAATTCATTATAAATTTTATATATGGTTAATATTAAATTCATTAGAAAATCATAATACTAAATTTAGATCTTATACATATAAAAAATATCCAGATTCATTTAATTTCCTTTTAAATATTTCTCTCAAATTAATTTTTGCTGTAGGTCATAATTTGGAGGATTAGAAGTTCTACAGTTAAAAATTTTAAAAATATTTAAGAAATTATACAAATATTAATACCCATATAATGCCTTTTTAGTCTTTTCTTCTTTGCGCTGAATGCGATATAAAACAAATGCCACTATACCGGCGTAAATCTAAAATTTATGAATTTATTTGATTATAACATTACTAAGCCCGCTACAAACACCTCGATTCCTCTTTGTACCTTTTTACCCTTGGGTAAATGTAAGGCTTCCATGTTGAAGAAGCAGCATAACGAAAAGAAAATCAGCAGACAAACTCCGGCGCAGGAAATCATCAGGCAATAGTTTAGGAAAAACCCGGCCATTTTTTATGAAAATTATACAATAACTTAATTAATTTTTAATATTAAGTTGTTGAAATTGTATTATTATAAAATTAATTGTAAAGTCTGAAATTTATGTAACTTCCATAATAAAATTTGATTAATTTTACTGAATAAATTCGTTTTTTATTTAATAGTAGGTTTTAATATAAGTTCTATTACATGAAATAATGTAAAGAGAAATTATTTTTCTAATCGAATTTAATTTATTAACAATCAAATAATTGGAAAAATATAATAAAAAAAAACTTCACCAAACTAAATTTCTAACACCGTATTCTTTAAATTATTTCTTATATGATTATCGTCTATGTAATGCTCGTAATTATCAGCTTGAGGTATGTTTTTTTCATGGCTTTTTCTGTCTTCTTCAATGGTATCATGAGGATTCAAATTTAAATTTGTAGCTGAATTTGAATTCGAATTCACATCTATTAATTCTAAATTGTTAAAAAGATTTCTCAGAGTCTTGCTGCTTTCTGATTTTTCTGAATTCATTGAAATGTCTAATTTCGATTCTAGTTTTTCGAATTTCTTGTATCTGAAAAAAGTAGCAATTGAAACCAAGACCAAGCATAGTAATGGATATGTCATTATCCCTGTAAACGCCATTCTATCATTTTTCTTTTCAAAAAAATAATTTATCAAGCCGTATAAATATGGTGCGGGCAGGTACCCAAACAAATTAGCAAAGAAACTATTTATAGAATTTCCTAAGCCTCTCAGTTCAGGAGCTAGCGAGGACAAAATTATTCCAGTTAAAGTAGGAAAAATTGCAGCACCAAAAAATAAAACAAACCACAAAAAAACTGCAAATAGGAGAAGACTATTAACTTGAGGTACTAAAATGCTAAACGGCCCAGCACAAAAAGCAAATAAAAAACACAGTAGAATTGAATGCTTAGATTCGTAGCCACCGATGAAGGCGCAAGCCCATCCGCCTAGAATCAGTCCTAATGTGGGACTTGTAATGCACAGGATTGAAAAAGTTAGAAGGACATCTTCTTGATTTTCAACTTTTAAAACTTTGATCATGTAATCTGTACTCCAATATTGTACTGCAGTTATCACAAAGAATAATGTAGACAATGCGATGGTTGAAAATACAAAAACCTTTTCACTAAAAATTTCCTTCAAATTTTTAAGATATTTTCGAATTGTGTATTTTCTGTTTAGTATAGATGGATCTGAAGCATCTATGATATTTCCATTTTTTATCCCTACGTATTTTAAATTCACAAATGTACACTCATCATCGTCGTAATTATTATTTTTATTAATTTTCTCATTTACAAATACATTTTCATGTGATCCGACGGCTTCATCGTTCTTGAGATTCTTTTCTTGACTGATTTGATTATTTTGAATATCGTTGCAGTTTTTATTATCATCAGTATGATTATCATTAATGTTTATTTTTCTTTTATCATTCAAATCTTTTTTGAGAATTAAATCAGCAGAAAAATATTGAGAAGGTATAAAAACGATAATCAAAGAAATCAAAATAATTACTGCAGATTGTAGTGTGAAAGAAAAGCTCCACTATTTATTATAACTAATAATCATACTTACCTTTGATTTCTTCTTAATTTGAAAAGTAATGAAATATCCCGTAACAACACCTATTGTTGATCCAGCTTGAATTAAGGAAATCATAATGGACTTTTTATTCCCCATTCCAAATTGATCGCACCAAACTGGGAGATAGATCGATATGTAAGCTTGAAAAATTCCGACGACAATCCTATTAGAAAACTGGATCCATCTTACATCTGTCAATCCGAACGTAAATAAACAAATTGCGTTTAAAAAGAGAGAAATGATCAAGAGAAATTTTCTTTGAATAATGTTTATTATGGTTAAGGAGATTAGTGAACCTATTAATATTATTAAATACAGTCAAACTTTGAATTATTTTAATTACCTATTAGATTTCCCAAAAATACAAGAGACGCAAACATTCCTAACACGTCATCTTCAATAGAAAGATCCTTGCGGATCTCCTCTGTAGCAGCTGGCACAGTCCCATGGTCGACGTTCATCATTATTTGTAACACCAAGTAAATGCCGAATATAAACCATCTCATCCCTCTTGAAATATAAATTTCTTTTACATCTGCTTTTCTTTTATTAATTTCGATTTTTGTGGACGAAATTGTCTCAGAATTTATCTTTTTAGCAACTAAATCACCTGTTGCACTGTTTGTAGACTCATTTTGTGAAAAGTTGGATTTGTCATAACTAGTGTTCAAATTTTCATGAAAATTATCGGTGATGTTCATTTTTCTATTAAAATTTAAATTTTATTATATTAAATATATTATTTTTCAAAAATTAATTATTTTAAATTAATTAAAATTATTTATTTCTAATTAGATACTATTAGATTGTTTTCTTCAATAGGAGGAAAATAAAATGATAAAGAAAATTCTTATAAAGAGTATTAAGATATTAATTCAATAAAAAATCATAAAATTTTTCATCAAAAATTATTTCGTATCCATATAAAGATTTACGTAGGTATAATACAACTTATACATAAAATATAAACCAATTATTTCATTCAAAATTGAAAAATAAACTCTTGCTATTTAAGAATTTTTTAATTTTTGAGCGTCTTTTCAAAAAGGACTACTCAAATTTTACAAAAATTAACTTCAAGACTATACTTTCTTCTTATATAAATAAGGGATTTACAAAATGAAT
>Ga0169931_10014049_pt1 | contig 10871 bp, 6 predicted proteins | sample Kivu_15m_20L_FD_129675 | JGI IMG/M metagenome (GOLD analysis project Ga0169931, IMG submission 129675) | Freshwater microbial communities from Lake Kivu, Western Province, Rwanda to study Microbial Dark Matter (Phase II) - Kivu_15m_20L... | ecosystem: Environmental > Aquatic > Freshwater > Lake ... | reverse complement strand
TTGGTACAAGAGACTTGCCCGTGTCAGTTGTCAGTCCGACTGGACGGGTGCAGCGTCGAGCAATGTGCTGGAAGTGACGGTGACGCCATGTGTGAACCCCACTTCTGGCCCGATCGCGGCAAACCAGACCGGCAGCAATCCCTTCGATCCTGTGGCCTTCACCAGCAGCAAACCTGTCAGCGGCCACATGGGTACGCTGGAATACCAGTGGCAGTCCAGCACCACCAGCAGTACCGAGAACTTCAGCGATATCATTGGCGCCACTTCGGAAACCTACGATGCAGGCGCGCTGACCCAAACGACCTGGTTCAGGCGAAAGTTGCGGGTCACCTGTGAGACCACCTGGATGGTAAGTAACGTACTGCGGGTTTTCGTGGGGCCATGCGTGAACCCTACATCGGGAGGCACCATCAGCTCGGCACAGAGCGGTGTAAATCCCTTTAACCCGGAAGCCTTTAAGGTTACAACGAAAGCTAGCGGACATACGGGGGTACTTAGCGCCCAATGGCAGCGATCGACCACGAGCAATAGCGATGGCTTCAGCGACATTCCGAATGCCACATTGCCGACCTATAATCCGGGTGCGCTGACGCAGACGACCTGGTACAGGCGTCTGGTGAGGGTGGCCTGCCAGGCCGACTGGACGGGTGCCGCCTCAAGCAACGTGTTGGAGATGACCGTGGCTAATTGTACCAATCCCACCTCGGGAGGTACCATTGGAGCGGTGCAAAGCGGCCAAAATCCTTACGATCCCGCACCCTTCAAGAATGTGGCCTCCCCCAGCGGCCAGAACGGCCTTCTGAAATACCAGTGGCAGTCCTCGACCACCAGCAGCAGCGATGGCTTCAGCGACATCACAGATGCCAATTCGTCTACCTACAACGCAGACCGTTTGACGCAGACGACCTGGTTCAGGCGACTGGCGCTGGGAAGATGCAAGAGCGACGACTGGACAACTGCCGTGGTAAGTAACGTGCTGGAGGTGACGGTTTCTTCAACGATCACCGAGCCCACGGGCCAACCCACCAGCCTCTATTTCTCCCACACCGGTTCCGGGCCCTACAATGCGGTCGGGCGCTTCACTCGCTCCGAAGGCACCTCCGGTTACCTCGTGGTACGCAACACCAGCAGTGCGCCCACTTTCACGCCTGTGGACGGGACTGAATATTCGGTCGGCAGCCAGACGGGGGGGGCGATCGTATATTCGGGATCGGCCCTCACTTTCACCGATTCGTCTGTCACCACCGGCACAACCTATTACTATGCCATCTACGCTTACAACGGGAGTGGCAGCTCGATCAACTATCTGACCACTTCTCCTCTGGTCGGGCAAGTCATTGCCGTAAGCGGTTCCAGCGTCGTGACATCTTCCAGCTCAATCGCCAACTCGATCGGATTCCCGACCATGGGTGTCACGGTCAGTTTTCCCTCCGGGAACAAATCGACCATTTTACTTGTGCAAAATGTTTTGGCGGGGACGCTCAAAGGCAAGGTGAATGCGAAGATCCGCAAGGTGAAAGTTGGAGCGCTGTCCATCAAATCTTCCAATGCCAAGCCCGGTAGGTACACCCTGGTCGTGGATTACTCCAGCAAATTCTCAGGGATGACACCCGCGAAGTGGATGAAACTGAAGTTGGTAAAACGTGGAGGTACCAAGCCCAACTCTCCCTGGGTGGATATCATCAAAGCAACACCAGGTGCATCGATCGTGAGTCCAGCGACCGACGGCGTTTGGGGTAAGTTCACGGTCAGGGGGCTGAGAGGTTTCAGCGATTTCGGAGGAGGAGAGGAAAGTGACGGCGTGTTGTCCACCAACCTGGACGAGACGGTCGAAGCCACCCTCGAAGTCACAGACGTCATCCATAAGGCTCAGGCCTTCACCACAGACGGCCTCCGCTACGACCTTACTAAGGCAAAGGTGTCGGTCAGCGCCGGCGAAAGCGATCTGCGCCTGCGGCTCTACGGCAGCAGTGGGGGCAATGTGAACACGGCCAATCTGCTGACCGAGTTCGATCTTCCAATCCTGGATACTGTGTCGGGCACTCTGTTAGAGTTTACTCCCCTGACGGCTGTCAAACTCGAGCCGAACACTCAGTACTGGCTGGCCCTCTTCAGCGACGGAGGAACGATCGACGTGGACTACACGGTCAGCCTGACCAATTCGGGTGTGGCCACCTTCCCTGCGAACCTCACGGCCACCTCCGACAACGGCGGTGTTTCATTTACCACCTCTAGCACCAACCCCGTCCTGTTCTCCATCGAGGCGACGGAGGTGGAGCGCACCTGGACCGGTGCTCTTTCGACGGACTGGGGAACGGCCGGCAACTGGACGCCCTCGGAGACGCCGGGCAATGGCGAGATCCTGAATATTCCGGCCGATCTATCCACCTATCCCGTCTTGACACAGGACATCAGTGTGGCGAACCTCCTGGTCGATAGCAGCGCGACGGTGTCGCTGAACGACAAGGTTCTTTCGGTGACACAGGGGGTACAACTTGGTGGCAACTTCATAGCGACGACGGGCAGGCTCTCACTATCGGGCAGTGAGATGCAGTCGGTTACCGGTGGCGGGATCGTCACGAACCTGGAGATCAACAACAGCGCCGGTGTGGAGCTGGATGAGGATGTGTACAGAATGCTGAACATCACAGGCGCACTGACGTTGACGGCCGGCACCCTCTACACCAACGACAACATGATATTGAAGAGCAGTAACTCTGGCACGGCAAGGGTCGCGCCCCTGGGGGGCACGGCCTCAATCGACGGCAAAGCGACGGTGGAGCGCTACATCCCCGCCGGACGGAAATGGAGGTTCCTCGCGACGCCACTGACGGGTTCCACCAACAACAGTGTCTTCTATAACTGGCAAAATAACGACGAACCCAACGGAGAAACGGGCGTGGAAATATGGGGTCCCCTGGGCACTGCCGATCCTGACGCGACCAACAACGGGTTGGCCCAGGGAGCGAATGCCTCGATGCGTTATTACGACGGCGGTTGGCAGAACGTTACCAATACGAATACAACCAACTTGTTCGACGCCACGACCAACTACGGCTTTGCGCTCTTCCCGACGGGCCCTTACAATAACGGCAGCACGACCTATATCGGCTCACCCGGCAGCCTGCCGGCCGCTTCCGCGACCACCCTCTCGGCGACGGGCACGCTGATCACAGGCGACCATACCAAGAACCTCACGGCCACCTCCGCCGGCCAGTACTTCCTGGTGGGCAACCCCTACGCCTCGCCGGTCAACCCGGGCTCCTTCACGACCTCCGGTACCATGAACCGTACCAACCTCGACAACACACTCTACATGTGGGATGCCAAGCCCGGAAGTGCCGTCAACCGCGGACTGGGCCGTTATGTTGCCTATGACATCTCGGCTGGCTCTTATTCTAACGGCGGGGCAGGAACAGGCTTTGCGGATAATGGGGTGCAGATCCAGAGCGGTCAGGCCTTCTTCGTGCGGGCCTCCGCCCCAGGTGCTGCAACGCTGGTGTTCCGGGAATCGAGCAAGAGTCCGACGGGGTCACATGAGATGTTTGGGAATTCGACGCAGTCGGCCCGCAAGTCTGTGCACCTGCTCTTGCAGCAGGACAGCGTACACCTTGATGGCGCCAAGGCCTTCTTCCACGACGCAGGTTCCGCCTCGCTGGATGCCCTGGACGGCTACAAACTGATGAACGCGTCCGACAACCTGGGCCTGCGTCGCGAGGGACGCACGCTGGTATTCGAGCACCGTCCCGAGATAAAGGTCAACGATACGCTCGTTACATCTCTCACGCAGCTGCAGTCGGGCAGGTTCCGTTTGCGGGTCGCACTGGAGGGCTTCACCAAGGACGATGGCATCAAGGCTGAGCTGGTGGACAGGTTCCTCAAACAACGAACATCCCTCTCGCTCAGTGACACGACGATTGTCGAGTTCACAGCCACGGCTGACAGTTCCTCCACCGGCGAGCGCTTCATCGTAGTGTTCACGAAATCGGCATCGACGGGCAATGGTACGGCAGAGCCGGGTGAAGTTATACGGATGAACCCCTATCCCAATCCTGTCGTTCAGGGTCTGCCGGTGCGGGTGGATCTCGAAGCCAGGCGGGCACCCTGGGACATGCAGCTCATCGATGCCACAGGCCGGCTTGTCTGGCAAAGAACAGTGAGGGATGCCACCGAAATGCAGGTGCGGATCGATATGTCCCGCATGGGTTCGGGTGTCTATCAACTGTTGATGACGGATGGCAAGGGGCAGCGGATCGTGTCGCGGGTAGTGAAGAACTAGGCAGCGGGTTGTTCCATTATGAAAAAAATAAATACAAAAAATGGCACGCTATATTTCCAGGATACTGACAACGTGGATGCTCTTTCTGCTCATATCAACAACGGAAACCTTACAGGCTCAATCACCCGATGACCCATCGCTGGACGACCCGGCGGTGCCCGTCGACGGGGGGCTCTCGCTGCTGCTGGCAGCGGGGGCCGCCTATGCGGGGCGGCGGCTTTACCGCGAGGGCGCGAAGGAACGAGGAAAAAAATAATCTGTAGTCAATTACATCTCAGCACAACCCACTCGTTGAATTCCTGTTCGAATACAGTAGCAAATTGTATCGATTCGTCGATTGTATAAAAAATGTTACGAAAAATCTTAAGATCAGCACATGGGATGATGTGCAGCGCTATACCGAAAACATCAAAGTAAAAAGCAAAGCATCTACTGCTGCACCTGCTGGTTCGCCTGCGCCAACGGCGGCGCCGGTGCCCCGGCCACCGGCTGCATCCGCACCTCGTTATGTTCCTCGAAGGTATGGCCGTCCTCGTAGCCGACAGACACGTACACGGTGAGCTGTTGGCGGGCGGGTCCCTTGAAGGTGCCCTTGACGGGGGTGCAGTCGCTGAAGTTACGGCCGACGGCCAGCGGCACGTGCTCGTCGGTGACCCATACGTTGTTGGTGGGGTCGATGCCGGCCCATCCATGGCCGGGTATCCAGGCCTCCACCCAGGCATGGGTGGCGCCGACGCCCCTGAGACCGTTCCGGTTGGGACAGATGTAGCCGCTCACGTAACGGGAGGGGATGCCCATCGTGCGCAGCACCTGCAGCATGACATGGGCGAAATCCTGACAGACGCCTACCCGGTGGGCGAGGATCTCGTCGACCGTCGTCTCGATGGTGGTGATGCCCTTGGTGTATCCGAAATGCTGGAAGATGTAGCGGCTGACATCGCTCACCATCGCTGCGATGCCCTTCCAGGGCTGCTCGATCAATGACACAATGGCCGATATCCCGTCCTGCGAGGCGATGGTGTCGGGCTGCCGCAGTTCGATCAGTTTGAGGCTGTCCCTCAGATCGGCTTCGAGCTCCTCCCGTCCGGCGCCCGAGTTGACGGGCAGGCCGGCGGCCGGGGCGGTCCGCACGATGAGGCGACTGTCGATGACCAGTTCGCGGTGAGGGTCCTTGAGGTTGAAGACGGCGGTGCGGTTGTCCCAATAGTCGGAATAGACGTGCAGGTCGGGCTGCCCTGAGATGAGCAGCTCGTGGTGGAGCGTTTCCCGTCCCTGCCCGGGGTGCGGGTAGATGCGGATCTCGTTCGTGCTCTCGCTGACGGGACGGTCGTAGGAATATCGGGTGACGTGCTGGATCCTGAAGACGGGCATGAAGGCTCGTTAAGCTTAGGAGAAGAAGGCTTGTGAAAGGGATCTTGTGAAGCCGTAGAGGCCGTTGCGCAGCTCGGAGATGAAGGCCCTTGGGCCTATCTCCTCCACCTGGTCGAGGTCGGCGTATCGGAGGCGGCTGTGCATCCTGCCGAACTCGCGGAGGATGCGCTCCTTCACCCCCGGATCGTTCCCATCGGTCACTTCGGCAAGGTAGTGCGATATCTTGTCCATCGTGTACCGGACGCTGTGGGTGAACTGCCGGTTGAAGAGCAGCTGGTCGGCGAGGTTGCGGGTATGTCGGCTGGTTCGATAGGTCTTCAGGTGCAGTTCGTAGCCGGACAGGGAGAGCAGGAGCTGCCTCCAATGGAGGATGTCACGGGCGTCATCGAGTTCATAACCGATCTCGGCGAGGTATCTGTCAGCCAGGTCGAGCGTGAGCAGGCATCGCTCGGTGTGTTTGCCGATGTTCATGAAGCCCCAGCCCATCCCGCGGGGCATGGTACCGCTGGCCACCCCGCGATAGAGCGTGGTCATCTCGGTCATGCGGTCGAGCAGTTCGAGGGCGTCGGACTTCCGCAGCTGCTCCTCGAAGCCGGGGGCGTGGACGGTGTGGTAGATGCGGTTGACCTCCTCCCATACCTCCTTGGTGATCTGGTCCTGAGCGCCGCGGGCGTTCTCGCGGGCCCGGGTGAGCAGGGTGCGCAGCGAGTTGCCGTTGGACATGTCGGTGATGAGGTGGCGGAGGGTCTCCTGCGTATGGTGGCGGCAGGCTTCGAGGGCGGCGGGGGCGGCCGGCGAGAAGTGTTCCAGGACGGGCTGCCAGGAGTGGGGCTCGTCGGAGCCCTTGTCGAGGGCGAGCACGTATTCCGTCCGCAGGATGAGCAGGATGCCGGCCGTGCGTTCCATGTACCGGTCGAGCCAGTAGAGCGAGTCGGCGATTCTCGAGAGCATCGGGGTCGTGTTGGGTGTCGAAAGGTTGGCCTTCAGTCCTCCACCACCCAGGTGTCCTTGCTGCCGCCGCCCTGGGAGGAGTTGACGACGAGGGACCCCTCGCGGAGCGCCACGCGGGTGAGGCCGCCGGGGACGATGCGGATGCCGCCGGGCCCGCAGAGGGCGAAGGGGCGGAGGTCGACATGCCGGGGCTGCAGCTTTCCGTCGATCAGGCAGGGCACGGTGGAGAGGCGGAGGATGGGCTGTGCGATATAGTTGCGGGGGTCTTCGGCGACCTTTGCGCGGAAGGCGTCGACCTCGGCCTCGGTGGCGCGGTGGCCCATGAGCATGCCGTAGCCGCCCGACTGGTCGGTGCGCTTGACGACCATCGAGCCGATGTTGTCGAACACGTGCCGGCGCGCGTCGGGGTCGGCCAGGGCGTAGGTGGGCACGTTGGGGATGATGGGCTCCTGGTTGAGGTAGTAGCGGATCATGGCGGGCACGTGCATGTACACGGCCTTGTCGTCGGCCACGCCGTTGCCGACGGCATTGACGAGGACGACATTACCCTTCCGGTAGGCGCTCATCAGGCCCGGCACGCCCAGTGCGCTGTCGGGGCGGAAGACGAGCGGGTCGAGGTATTCGTCGTCGATGCGGCGGTAGATGACGTCGACCTGCTGCAGTCCGCGCGTGGTCTTCATGTACACCCTTTGGTTGTCGACCATCAGGTCGCGCCCTTCCACCAGCGGGATGCCCATGGTGCGCGCCAGGAAGGTGTGTTCGTAGTAGGCCGAGTTGAAGATGCCGGGGGTCAGCAGCACGACGACGGGGTTGGCGATCGGCCGCGTCGCCAGCGACACCAGGTTCTCGTGCAGCAGCAGCGGGTAGTTGCCCACCATGCGGACGCGGTTCCGCGACAGCGGCTCGGGGAAGAGCCGCTTCGTCACCTCCCGGTTCTCGAGCATGTAGGAGACGCCGGAAGGGGTGCGGAGGTTGTCCTCCAGGACGTAGAAGACCCCGTCGGCCCCCCGCACCAGGTCGATGCCGGCGATGTGGACATGGATGTCGTGGGCCGGGCGGATGCCGTGCGCCTCACGCATGTACTGCGGACAGGAGGCCACTAGCCCGGCAGGCACGATGCCGTCGCGCAGGATGGCCTGCTCGCCGTAGATGTCGCGCAGGAAGTGGTTGAGGGCCTGGAGCCGCTGGCGGATGCCCGCCTCGATGTGTTCCCACTCGGAGGCCGGGAGGATGCGCGGGATGATGTCGAAGGGGAAGATGCGCTCGATGCCGGCATCCTCGTTGTAGACGGTGAAGGTGATGCCCTGGTTCATGAAGAGGTCGGCCGCAAGGCGGTGCTTCCGCTGGAGGTCCTCCGTGCGGAAGCCTCGCAGGGCCTCGGCCATGGCGGCATAGGACGGGCGTATCACGCCGTCGGCGGCCATCTCGTCCCAGTTGCCAGGGAGAGACGGGTAGGCTTGCAGTAGGGACTCTCCGGTCATGTGTCGCTGTTGGATGTCGAACCTGACGTCGGGCCGGGGAGTTCAAGTGGGGTTGTGCTAAAGATACGGGATCCCACGCAACATCCCGGCCCCCACTGGCCGGCGCCATCCCCGAATCCCATATATTTGGCTTCATACTTCACCCCCGATGGCCGACGCCCGCATCTACAGCATCCCCTTCCGCTTCCGGAGGGTCGAGAACCTCCACATCCTCTTCTGGCTCGTCAAGGACGCCTGCTGGGCGCTCAACTTCAAGGTCCCAGCCATCGTCATGATCATCCCCACCATGTCGGTGGCCCTCCTCATCGCCTGGCAGACGCGGCACATCTTCTCCGAACTGCTGCACAACGTCGCCGTCGCCCTCTGGATCACGGCCAACTGCACCTGGATGATCGGTGAGTTCTACGGATGGGACGATAACCTCTGGGGTCCCTACGGTCTACGGCAGGCATCCGTCATCCCCTTCGCGCTGGGTCTCCTCGTGCTGGGCTACTACTACCTCGTCCTCGCACCCGACAGGTCCTTCCGCGAACGGATGGCCGCCCGCACCGCCGAGGCCATCGACAGGGAGTGCCACCCGGACCGCGCCGACTGACCCCCGCGCCACGCATCCCTCCGAACGGCTATCTTTGCGCCTCCGGTGGCGGATGTCCGACGCCGGCCCCGCAACATCACCACGCTATGTACCGTAAGCACACCTGCGGCGAGCTGAGGGCCGCCCATATCGGACAGGAGACCACGCTGGCGGGATGGGTGCAGACCGTCCGCAAGTTCGGCGCCATCACCTTCGTCGACCTGCGCGACCGCTACGGCATCACCCAGCTCGTCCTCGGCGAACGCATGGGCGAACGCCTCGACGCCGAACCCCTGGGCCGCGAATTCGTCCTCCAGGTCCATGGCCACGTCATCGAACGCAGCAACAAGAACCCCAACATCCCAACCGGCGACATCGAGGTCGCGGTGAGCGCCTACACCGTCCTCAACCGCTCCTCCGTACCCCCCTTCACCATCCAGGACGACACCGACGGCGGCGACGACCTGCGCATGCGCTACCGCTACCTCGACCTGCGCCGCAACGCCGTCCGCCGCAACCTCGAACTGCGCTACGCCGTCAACCGCTCGGCCCGCAACTACCTCCATGAGCACCATTTCATGGACATCGAGACGCCCTTCCTCATCAAGTCGACACCCGAGGGCGCGCGCGACTTCGTCGTGCCCTCCCGCATGAACCCCGGCCAGTTCTACGCCCTGCCGCAGTCGCCCCAGACCTTCAAGCAGCTCCTCATGGTCAGCGGCTACGACCGATACTATCAGATCGTCAAATGCTTCCGCGACGAGGACCTGCGGGCCGACCGCCAGCCCGAGTTCACCCAGATCGACTGCGAGATGAGCTTCGTCGAACAGGATGACATCCTGCAGATGTTCGAAGGACTCGTCAAGCGCATCTTCCTCGACGTCAAAGGCATCGACTACGCCGAGCCCGTCGCCCGCATGACCTGGGAAGAGGCCATGTGGCGCTATGGCAACGACAAGCCCGACATCCGCTTCGAGATGATGCTCTGCAACCTCAAGAAGCCCGACACCGTCTTCACCGACCGTGCCGACCACCGCGACCTCATCGAAGGCGCCGGCTTCAACGTCTTCGACAACGCCGAGACGGTGCTCGCCATCGCCGTGCCCGGCGCCTCCGAATATACCCGCAAACAGACCGACGAGATCACCGACTGGGTCAAACGCCCCCAGATCGGCATGCAGGGGATGGTGACGGTCAAATGCAACGCCGACGGCACCTTCAAGAGCTCCGTCGACAAATTCTATCCCGAAGCACGGCTCAAGGCCATCGCCCATGCCTGCCGCGCCGTGGCCGGCGACCTCATCCTCATCCTCGCCGGCGCCGAAGAACGCACCCGAAAGGCCATCAGCGAGCTGCGCCTCGAGATGGGCCAGCGGCTGGGACTGCGGCGGAAGGACGAGTTCAGGCTTCTCTGGGTGCTCGACTTCCCCCTCTTCGAATACAGCGAGGACGACAACCGCTGGGTGGCCCGCCATCATCCCTTCACCTCGCCCAAGCCCGACCACATCCCCGTGATGATCGGCAACGACCCTTCCATCCCCGATCCCTCGGCCTACCTCTCGCATCCCTACGCGCAGATCAAGGCCAACGCCTACGACATGGTCCTCAACGGCAACGAGATCGGCGGCGGCTCCATCCGCATCTTCCAGCGCGAACTGCAGGAGAAGATGTTCGCCGCCCTGGGCATGAGCGAGGAGGAGTCGCTCCACAAGTTCGGCTTCCTGCTCGGCGCCTTCGAATACGGCGCACCTCCCCACGGCGGCATCGCCTTCGGCTTCGACAGGCTCTGCTCCATCCTCGGCGGCAGCGAGAGCATCCGCGACTTCATCGCCTTCCCCAAGAACAACAGCGGAAGGGATGTGATGCTGGACGCGCCCTCGACGATCGATGAAAAGCAGCTGCAGGAGCTGAGCATCCGCCTAGCCTGAGGGGAGCCAATCCTGACATCGCTGGCAGGAAGGGCCGCTAGCCTTCCATGGCGGGTTCCCGTTGCAAACAAATACAAGGCCTATGCTACAGCGGTGGATTGCGGCAGGTGTCAATAGTCCCCGGGCCATTGTGCGCATCGACTCTCTCGGCGCAGCACTCAGTGCTTCTTTACTGTGGCTCATCGCCCGGTATCTGCCCGAGCTTTTGGGCTTGCCAGTGCCGGTACTCCTTGCATTGTCTGCATGGGCTACCCTGCTTTTCCTGGCATCCGGTGGATGTCTCTTAC
>Ga0169931_10014048_pt1 | contig 10871 bp, 9 predicted proteins | sample Kivu_15m_20L_FD_129675 | JGI IMG/M metagenome (GOLD analysis project Ga0169931, IMG submission 129675) | Freshwater microbial communities from Lake Kivu, Western Province, Rwanda to study Microbial Dark Matter (Phase II) - Kivu_15m_20L... | ecosystem: Environmental > Aquatic > Freshwater > Lake ... | reverse complement strand
TGTGTAGTTTTTAGACATAAGCAATCCAAAGATTGCACTACTCCGTCAAATGGCAAAATGCCCTCAAAAGCATTTTGTCATTTGTTTCTAAAAATTGCACTTATCAGTTGAACTCAGCTTTTAAATTATTATGAAAAGTATCTTATTGTTCTGTTCAAAGCATCAACATATTGATTCATTCGTTCTGGTTTTATAGGACTAAGTACTGTATTAAACAGTCGTGGAACTACGTGCTCAGCTGTCAAACAAAGCCCATCAGATACATCATACTTGCCTTTATAAAGTGGGCAACGAACTGGACAACCATGGCTATAGGTTATTGGTTCACGAAAAATTGGATACTTATAAACTGGTGATGGGGGCAACCCAAATGTTCCTGTTGGAATGAATGCAGGAAGAAAATAATCACCACCAAAAATTTTCAGTTGTTTCATAAACTGATCATAATTTATTCCAAATTCTTCGCCGTTAAATAAAGCAGCCCAAATGTGATAGGTTGAAATATTTTCTTCAGGTATTGCTTGAGGTAACATAATAGGGCTGCCCTCAAGAGCCTTTGTATAGAGCTTTGCATAATCCATATCTTCTCGTAAATATAAATCTACATATGGCCATTGCGAAATAGCTAAAGCGGCAATAAATCCGGACATTTGATAATTCCACGACAATGCACTCGGTATACGCCCAAATCCTCTAGATTTTAATTTTTCAATATATGTTTCATTGTTAACTATAAGAAACCCACCTTGACCAGTACTTAACTGTTTTCTATGATTAAAACTAAATGCAGCAAAATCGGCAAAAAGACCTGCATATTTTCCATTCCTGCTTGATTTTAATGCATGAGAACAATCCTCAATAACAATAAGCCCATGTTCTTTTGCTACTAAAAGAATTTCTTCCATATTACACATGGACCCAAAATGGTGTGTACAAATAATCGCACGAGTACGTTCAGTTATTCTTTCTTTAATAGAAGCAACTGATATATTAAAGGTATCATGTTCAATATCTGCAAAAACAGGAACAGCATTTTGATACATAACTGCCATTCCTGCGAATGTTACTATTGGATCTACAATAACTTCATCACCTGGACCAATACCGACTATTTGAAGTGGTAAATGCAGCGCAGCCATTGCAGAGTTAAGAGGCATTATATGAGGTCCTCCAAATTCTTGCCTTAACAAATCCCCTAATTCTTTTACAATTATCTCTGACTGGCTGTCGTCATTTAATTTTAGCCACTTTTCAATTTGTGCTAAATCACTTTTTTGATAGGTTCTACGTGCCATTTTTTATATTTTACTTATTTTAATTGCAGAATTATTTTTAATAGAAAGCTCACAAGCATTTATAACCCTGAAGTTCTTGTATGCTTCACTAAAGTTATTCACCGGAGTAGCAATACCATCAAGCACATCAATATAATGCGAAAGCTGTTGTTCCATATCAGATGGCTCTTTTTCATCAAACTGACTTGAACTTAAGGTAAAAATTGTTTCATTATCAACCCCAACATTTAAGTCAATAGATAGTTCCGATTTTTTAAGTTCAATTTCGATATCAAATGTATTAGGCGTTATGGATGTTCCACTTATAGATAAGATAGCTACTAAACCGTTTTGCAACTGCGCTAAGATGTAGAAACAATCTCCATTAAGAGCTGATGACGACTCATCAGAGTAGTCAATACAATACACCTGTTCAATTTCACCTACAACAAAACGTATCAGATCAATAAGATGAATGGCTCCCCCATGAAGAAATGGCTTTATATCTTTAGGATATTCAAACCACCAATTTTTCATGGTTCCATCTAAAATTGCACTGATATTTGAAAAATATTTACCCCTAATAGTTTTTGTATTTTGCCTTATAAGACTAGCAGAATGTTTTTTTAAAGAGTCAAATTTATACCTAAACCTACAGTTCATTCCTATTAATAAATCAGGTAATTCATCAACTCCGGCTTCTATCATTTTTGTGAACTCCTCTTCTGTTCGCCCTAAAGGCTTTTCGCAGAAGATAGGTTTTTTGGAGTTTAAAAGATTCATAACATAATCACAATGTGTATGATCAGGTGTACAAATAAAAAAAACATCAACCTCTTTAACTGAGCATATAAAAAGCATCATTTCGTTAAAATTATCAAACTCAATCTGCTGTACAGTTGATAGTTCACTGTATATTATCTTATTCTTATGTACTTGTATTACAAGATTTGTTCTTGGATTTTTTTTAATCTCCTTAATATGTCGTTGTGCCATATAACCAGAACCGAAAACTGCACAATTATATATTTTCATGGTAGTTATTTTAGAGGCTAAGATCCTATTAGTTGTAAGAGAGATGTTCTTGAGCCGTCTGCTTTATTGCTCCTGAATTTAAGTAGTTCTTGCGTTTGTGTGATATATGACTTTGCTGCATAGTATTGTTGTAAATTGTCAGTATTCAAGAATACATGAATTGGGTGAAAATCGAATACTTTTAACCCTTGTGTATGAAAAAAATCTCGGAAAGGAGCTTTCCTCTCATCATAACAAGCCAAATCATCTTCCCAAAAGTATGGCACTTTAATGGCGTCCTTTAACCAATATCTCCAAGGTGCAAGTTTAATCTGTGAATCTTTAGGAATATAATGGTTGCAATCATAGTATATCCCTCTGTCAACAAAAAGCTGAAGTAAATGTGAACTTTGTGTCATCGAATGGCTTCTTACCGATTTCGCTTCGGGTACAACACATAACAAACGATCAATAACTTCTTCTGCGTTTCTCCCGTTTCTTGGATCACCATTTAATAGAAAATTGAAATTGGGGTGAATTCCAAGTTCAAAATTTGGATTTGCACGCAACCTATTTAGCAATGGTGTATCATGTGTTACAAACCATGTCGCTGAAATATTAGCTTTTTCAACCAAATTTATACTGTCTTCCAATACATCATCATTAGCCCAATCAATATCGAATGTCAAAAAAAAACGCGTTTCCCATGTTTCAGGGGCTTCTGGAAGAATATCAGAAATTTTACCAAAATTTTTAGTCATAAATATTTTTTGAAGTTCACTTTTGCTGTTTAAAAATATTAATGAATATATAAATACCTAATTAAAAACATCCCGATCAATAAAAGATTTTTTCTTGTTATTTTTTGAACCTCCCAGAATAACAAGCTTCCTCTTTATGAAAATAAATTATTTCCAATTTATTTGTCTTGATCATAGAAATAAATTCATTTTCGGAAAATCTTTTAGCATTGCTAGGTGCATACCAGTCAAAGTTTGTACTCTTACTTAAGTCAAATCCCCAATCTTCTTTCCAAAAACATTTTATGAAATTCCAGTAAATGAATCGTTGTAAATCATACACCCCACCTTTAATACCAAGCAAAGGAATATCAGGAGATTCAAAACTTATTTTTAATTCAGAGAGTCGTCTTCCTAGTTCGGTTATCTGGCTAGAAAATTCCCACATTTGCTCTTTTGGGATATTAAGAGTAGCAGTACGAAAATAATCATCTAGCAACTCTCTTGGTAATGCTTTTTTAGAGTAAACATAACACGCAAATTCTCCATTTTTTGAAGTGATATCTGTCAAATGAGCGAATGTTTTTTCAGGTATTTCAGTATGCATTATTACCTGATCACATACAGTAAAATCTATAGAATCATGTTGGATATATGTATTTGCAATATCAGCTTTGAAGAAAAAAAGGTTAGGATACCTATTAAAATTTTTTGCAGCGATATGAATCGAATCCGAAATGTCAACCCCAAATACAATTGCATGTGGTGCAAGCCTTGCAAACCATGCAGCTTTGTATCCTAAACCGCATCCCGTATCAATAATAGTAGACTTAGTTTTAAGGTATTTTGCAAACGACTCTTCCGATTCAAACCCATATAATTTAAGAAACCATTCATATTGAAACTCATACAACTTTGTGATATCAGAATATTCTTCTGCCTCAGTCCATTTATCACTGAAAATATCCTGCGTCTGCTGCTGGTTAATCTCTTTGCTTTTGGAACTAGCATTCAATTCAATATAATTTCCCTTGATATCTATTGGAACTAAAAAAAAATTTTGTAAAGATTTTTTTGAGATCATGTTTTTATAATTTTAGCTGGTGTTCCTGCGATTTTACTATAAGGAGGGAAGGATTTATTTACAAAGCTGTTAGCTCCAATAATTGAATTATGCCCAATTTTAACCCCTTTAGATATTATTGAATTAGGACCAATATAACAATTATCTTCTATTACGGTAGACTCGTATTCATAAGGTTCCGTACCGCCAGATGTTGCCCATTTTACAGAGTCATGAGAATATATCTGAACACTTGCAGATATGCTGCAATTGCTTCCTATTTTTAGACCGCCAGACCCATCAAGAATTGTAAATGGCCCTATCCATGTGTTCTCCCCTACATAAACATCACCGAAAATATAGGACGAATCGTAAACTGAAGATTTATTACCAAAACCAAGTAATTGAGCACGCTCCCACCTGTCAAACAAAAGATCTGTGAAAGGCAATGAACGGTTCAATTCCACACTGAATTTTTTATTCAATTCAACCTTAAGTTGTTCAATGAGTATAAACAAATTTCGAACCTCATATTTAAGATCTTTTTTTCTATTCATTTTTTTAAACTTTTTCGCCATTTAAAAATATTTTACACCACCATTCAAAATTCATTAAGCTCCAAAGTAATAACCGATGATTTATTTTCTTGTTGATATGTTCATCCAATATCTTTTCAGTATAGGCTGGATTTATGAATGAAGAAGAAATATTCTTTTTATCTAATAATAAATCTTTCATATAAGCCGCATTCTCTCCACGATACCAACTTTCATCGGGGGCGCTAAAACCTTGTTTTTTTCTGTTAATGATTTGTTCCGGCATAAATCCCATCATTGCTTTACGCAAGACATTTTTTCCATCATCGTACTCTGTATAATTCCTCGATTTACGTCCAAATTCATTTTCATCCAATCTTTTCATAGACTCCAAATTACCTAACTTATGTTTAACTGGTACTTTTTGAGCAAAATCAACCAAAGTATTATCCATGAATGGAAATCTTTCTTCTAGGCTATGAGCCATTGATAATTTATCGCCAACCAATAGAAGACCCGGAAGAAATGTTTTGATTTCAAAATATAGTGAGTTATTTATATGCTGCTCGGGCGTTTCGTATTGTAATTTTTCATTAAACAGAAATACTTTTTCAAACGTTTTTCTAGGTGCATCAAAATCCAGGACTTTCTTTGATACGACATCATTAAAAAGTTCTTTTTTCTCAGATTCCCTTACTAGTCGTTGCCAAAAATCATAGTATTGATTAAAATAATCCTGTTTTCCAATAGACCTAAATATTCTGTAGTAACGCCATGGATATCCTCCATACAATTCATCTCCACCTGTTCCCTGTAAACATACTTTAACAAATTTAGAAGCGAGTCTTGATATATAATAACTCGGATAACTCATTCCAACTCTTAAATCTTCAAGATACCATACTAGCTTCGGAAGACTCCATCTCAAATCACCGGCATTCATTACTTGTTCGTAATGTTCACTTTTGATATAGTTTGCTGTTAATTCAGCATCTCTTCTTTCATCATAATTAGATTCAACACCTGTGACCTGACTCATATCAAAACCACAAGTAAATGTGAAAAGTCTTGGTACATGTCTTGATGCAGCAACAGCAATTGAACCTGAGTCCATACCACCACTGAGGTAACTCCCCACAGGAACATCAGCAACCATTTGACTAGCTACTGCTTGACTAAACAATCGCTCTGTTTCTGAACGAGCCTCTTCAAAATCCATTTTTTCATTTGTGGAAGAAAAATCGTAATCCCACCAAGAATTATGTTTAACAGTACTAAGACTTGCGTCTATACAGATAGTATTTGCTTGTGGTAACATATGAACATCCTTAAAAAGGGTGTTATATGAAAACATATTTTGAAAGGTAAAATATTCATTCAAAGAATCAACGTCTAGTTCTACTGAAAAATGTTGATTTGAAAGAAATGCTTTTATTTCTGATGCGAAAAGAAAGATACTATCTTTAAAATAATAATAGAGTGGCTTTACCCCGTAACGATCACGAGTTAACCAAAGTTTCCTTTCTTGTTTATCCCAAGCTCCAATAGCAAACATTCCATTCAGTCGTTCAAAGAAGGAAACACCGTAGGCGGATATACCTTCAGCAATTACTTCGGTATCAGATGTAGAAATGAAAGAATGCCCTTTAGACTGTAACTCAAGTCTTAGCTCTCTGAAATTATAAATACATCCATTAAAAACAATTACCCATCGACCATCTTTACTGGCCATAGGTTGGGCTCCGCGCGGTGAAATGTCGAGTATTGCTAATCGTCTATGACCTAATGCCAGATTTTGATCAATAAATATACCTTCACCATCAGGTCCACGGTGAGCTAATGCATCTGACATTCTTTTAATTTCCTGTTCAGCTACAGGTGTGCCTCTCAATTTAAAAATACCGGCTATTCCACACACAACTATATGCTTTTAAGTACTGAAATAACATAATCAAAATCTTCCGAAGACATTCGATTATGCAATGGAATAGACATGGAAAACTGATCAGCGGCATAAGCTCCCGGATAATCTTGAGGCCCAATTCCAAATTTTGAACTATAAAAATTTAGCATGTGAACTGCATGTGTACCTGGTCTGGTTGCGATTCCATTAGTCTGCATAATTTCCATGATCTGATTTCTTTTTACTGGAGAAATAGATTCATCAATAAATGTTACAAAACTTTGCCATCCATGCTTATACCCATTTGGCACTTTAGGCATCCGCAACCAAGGAATATCGCTTAGTTTTTCAACATAATAATCTGCCCATTTTTGTCTTTCTGAAATAAATCGATCAAGCTTACGCAGTTGCACAACACCTATTGCTCCTTGAATATCAGTCATACGATAATTATATCCTACAACGTCAAAAGAAGGAAGGATATATGGTTTAGGGCCATGATGTCGTTGTTCTTCAGAAACTGACGCGCCGTGATTTCTAAGCCTGTCCATAATTTGAGCCAGTTCATCAGATTGTGTAGTAAGCATTCCACCTTCTCCAGTAGTGACTGATTTTCGTGGGTGAAATGAAAAACATCCAATGTCGCCTAAACTTCCTGCAGGATGATTATTAATTGCGCTGCCAGCTGCACATGCACCATCTTCCACAATTTTCAATGAAGGGAATCGTCTTTTTATTTCAGGAATATCTGCACAAAGTCCAAATAAATGGACAGGTATAATTGCTTTGGTTCTACTGGTAATCTTAGCAGCTATTTGTTCAATATCAATATTAAATGTTACCGGATCAATATCAACAAAAATTGGTGTAGCATTACAATACATCACTGCATTCGCTGTAGAAACCCAAGTAAAAGCAGGAACAATTACCTCATCACCATCAGTGATTCCTAATGTAACTAAAGCAATGTGAAGTGCTGTGGTACAATTAGATACTGCTAATGCATGTTTTACATTATGCATTTCAGCAAATATCTTTTCAAATTCTCTAACCTTAGGACCTTGAGTAATCCATCCTGTTTCAATAGGTTCTTTTACTGCTTCCCATTCTTCCTGTCCCATACTGGGTAAGGATATTTGAATATTTCTTTTTGTCATAATCATTACTTCTTAAAAATTAACTTTTGTCTACACCTGTATCTAATCTCCATTGGATTAATTTTTTTAATCCATCTTCAAGTGTGTATTTATATTGAAATCCAATCTCATGTCTTGCTTTCTCAGCAGAACCAATTCTATTTTGAACTAAGGCTCTTGCATCATCTGCACTGTAAGGCTTATAGATCACTTTTAAATCAGAGGACTTAAGGGCAAGAATTGTATCACAAAGAGATCTGATAGAAGTTTGAACTTCAGTACCTACATTATAAAAACCATGACTGACATCACTTTTTAATGCATCAATATTAGCTCTTGCAACATCTTCAACATAAATAAAATCATATGCTTGTGATCCATCCCCATTAATGAGTGGTGCTTCATTAGCCTCAATCTTATTTAGCATGATCGGCACAACACCAGTATAGGCGGCTGTTTGATCCTGTCCTGGTCCGTATACATTCATATATCTTAAACCGATAACAGGCAGCCCGTAACGATCATTAAAAGCAGTACACATTGCTTCTCCTGCAATTTTTGTAGCTCCATAAAAATTTTTATTATTGAATGGATGCGTTTCTTTCATAGGCAATTCAACTGCATCTCCATATACTGAAGCTGAAGAAGAGTATATAAGTTTTTTTACTTTGTTTTTAACACAAACCTCCAAGACATTAAATGTACCTGCTATATTTACTTCAAAAGCTGTTCTAGGAAAGTCTTTACAATGCAATAACCACATTGCTGATAAATGAAATACATAGTCAACACCTATCATTGCATCATTTAAGAGATCTATATCTCTAATGTCTCCTCCATTGGGGTATATAAGACATCTGGAGTCTTTGAGGCATTCTTGAATATTTTCAGACTTTCCTCTAGCAAAATTATCATAGATGATTACAGAGGACACATCTTCTTTTAGTAACTCTTTTACAACAAAGCTTCCAATAAATCCAGCTCCGCCAATTACCAATACTTTTGAATTCGAAAGGTTCATTTTATTTAATTTTAAATGGATGGTCAGAAATTTTACTTGATGCAAGCGGATGATAATCGCCTTTTAGGCCGACAGGGTTTGCTACCCGAATATCATGCACTATTTCAATAGATGGTTTAGCCTCATCAATACTAAATCCATCCCCCTGAAGTATTTTTTGATAACTTAATGTATGAAGTCCTGTAAACCCGTCACTAAATTCAATTTCCTCACCCCCCATTCGAAGAGACCTAAAAGTTGTTAAGCCTGCTTCACGAACCGACTGGGGTAATGTCTCGCTATTAATACTCAAGAACCATCTTACTCTTGCTTTTTCTAATTCTAAAAAACCCGAAGCTCTATCATGCGTATGAATATGAACTATATTATTTTTAACTGGGCCAAATATCCAGGTAAGCATATCATAAAAATGGACCCCAATATTTGTTGAAATACCACCAGAGCGAGAAATATCTCCTTTCCATGATGCGTAATACCAATTACCTCTTGAGGTTATATAAGTAAGATCAATATCCACTTTTTGATTTGAAGGTAGCGTTTCAATCTTTTTCTTTAGTTCAATTATAGACGGATGTAATCGTAATTGTAGAATACTGTATACTCGATTTTTTGATATTGCCTCAATTTCTTTTAAAGCATCAATATTCCACGGATTTAACACAAGCGGTTTTTCACAAATAACATCTGCCCCTACACGTAATCCAAAGCGGATATGTGCGTCATGAAGATAATTGGGAGAGCAAATACTAACGTAATCAATGGGATTATCTTCCCTAGCCAGCTTTTCGATGTGTCGATCAAATATTTCAAACTCAGTAAAAAAACTAGCCTTAGGAAAAAAACTATCGATCACACCAACACTATCAAATCTATCTACTGCAGCCAAAAGATCATTCCCTGTTTCTTTAATTGCCTTCATATGTCTTGGGGCTATAAAACCTGCAGCTCCTATTAAAGCAAATTTTTTTTGTTGTTCACTCATAATCACTAATTAAACTTATTTTTCCATACAAAGCATTGCTTCAAATTCCAAAGGAAATAAATCTTCTGGCTTACCTACATTTTCCAACTTACCTTTTTCGAGAACAAAAATTCTATTACACGATAATATAGTAGATATGCGATGCGCAATAACTATTATTGTTTTAGTACCCTTTAACTGCTTAACAGAATCCATTACCTCTTTTTCTGTTACAGTATCTAAAGCACTTGTTGCTTCATCAAGAACTAAAACAGATGGATTGTGATACAAGGCTCTTGCTATTCCAATACGCTGTCTTTGCCCTCCAGATAGCCTTACTCCTCTTTCACCAACTTTTGTATTGAGTCCTTCTGGTAATGAATCAATAAATGTATTTAACCTAGCAGCTTCTAGAGCATTCTGCACTTTTGTTTGATCTATTTTATTTTCAGGTATACCAAAAGCAATATTGTTACGAAGTGTATCATCAGTTAAAAAAATATTCTGCGGCACATAACCAATTAAATTTTGCCATTCCCTAGTATTACTTGCAATAGAATTTTCATTAATAAAAACTTTTCCTTGTTGTGGTTCCAGCAGGCCCATCAAGACATCTACCATCGTAGTTTTTCCTGAACCACTCGAACCTACAAAACCAATCATATCCCCATGTGAAGTTTCAAAGGAAATATTATTCAAGGCCGGACTATGTGTGTTCGGGTAATGAAAGGTGATATTTTCAACTTTTAATGATTTAAATACTTTTTTCACTTCAGATGAAAAATGAGGATCAGTATTTGAAGTTGTAGATGCCTTATCGATATTTTTAAACTCGGTATAAAAAAGATCTATAACTGGCTTGTTAAACCTGATTACTTGCAAGGCACTTAGGATCCTATTAGCAGATGGAATCATCCGAAAAGCTCCGGCAATGAAAACACCAATAACAGGTATAAAGTTCGAAGAGGCTGTTTGTTTTGAATTAAGGAATATGATCAAACCTGTCATAGCAAGAATTGCCAAAAACTCTAAGTAGATTCTCGGCACCTGCTGCAGAGTGATTTGGCGTGTATAAATAAAAGCACGCCTGTAATTATGAAAATTGAATTTATTTAAAAAAAAATCTTCAAGCCCTAACAGTTTAACTTCTTTAACTCCTCCAAGCCCTTGCATCAGGTGTTGTGTTGCTAGACCGTCATGCATTTGACGTTCCGAACCCCATA
>Ga0169931_10014046_pt1 | contig 10872 bp, 5 predicted proteins | sample Kivu_15m_20L_FD_129675 | JGI IMG/M metagenome (GOLD analysis project Ga0169931, IMG submission 129675) | Freshwater microbial communities from Lake Kivu, Western Province, Rwanda to study Microbial Dark Matter (Phase II) - Kivu_15m_20L... | ecosystem: Environmental > Aquatic > Freshwater > Lake ... | reverse complement strand
ATTAATTAAATGCAGCATTAATTAATAATCTATCTATTATTTAATCGTTTATTAATAGTATACAAATTTATAGAATATTTTTTCATAGACAATCATAGATAGTTATTCAAGTCGAGGTCTTTCAAAACTATTTTCAATACATAAGCTTAATTCATCATTTAAATGTCATTTTTTTAACCCTCCTCGATCAATTATACTTCAAACAAACATCCTTGAACATTTAGCATAATACTTTCATTTATCATAATGTCTTTTAGTACCCATCTGATCACATTCATATGATCTTTTTCAGCAATTATGATCAAATTCTTCTTAGTCTTACTATCCTTTTCTTCGGAGCTAACTTTATAATAATTTGATATAGGATTTCGATTGCACATAAGCTTATGAATCAATCTTTCAAAATTCATTGAAAATTGTTGATAATCATATAATTTTTGAAAGTCTTCAGAGAAAAAGGATATTCTGTTCATGATAAAAGAAAGATTGTTTATGATTAATGATTTTGCATGCATATATATGGTTGTAAATAGTTTGAAATGAACTATATTACTATTTAGACATTCTATAATAACAGTTCTGTCTGTTAATTTAGTCTGAATATCAACCTTATTAGTGATATTTGACTTATTTATTTCTTTGCTCTTTTATTTCTTTTTTTAATGGCTTAAGATATATAATTGTTAGCTCAATATACCTAAAAGGAACATATAATAAATTATGTCTTTAGAGTTTAGTATATGAATGTTTTATTGATTCATAAATATATCTTTCAGGTATTTTTATCGTTCAATCAACTATTTATTTATCAAGATTTATTATTGAAGGTTGAAATTTAATAGATTGCATTATCTCTCAATATTTTGTTTATAGGCTTCCAAATCATATACTCTTCCATTTAAATCATTTAAAATATGGTAATTATAATTTATAATAGCGGATAGATTATTATTTTGCCTTTTAAGTTATAAAGCATATTCACCTAAAATCTTAGTTGATTTATTTTTTACCATCAATTTCAATAATTCAATCTTTTTTTATCTTAGCTTTTTTTCGATCAATTATATAGGGCTTACTTTTTTTATCAAATTCATGCCTAATATATAATTTCTTTTCACTTTAGCTTATATAGTTCTTCTTAACTATTTGTTGCTCAGCATGATTTAGTAAAGCTTCTTTAACTAAGGAGACTATTATGGAACATATAAGGGTAGTACTCTATTGATTTGTTTTAATTAGCTTCTAAAAACATAATAGCTACCATTTTCATTGAAGATTTGTTTGAACTTTTGCTATGTCTTTTACTTAACTTGGTCAGCTACTTTCTTAAAAGTTGTGGAGTTATAAAAATATTATAATTTAGAATTGTTTTGTTTAATAGGAGTAATGAAAAGAGGATTCTTGTCAGCTTATTAATCTTTGTTATTTTTCAATATTTTGCTTTATTGTGACATACTTTATAATATTAATATACTATAATTAGTCAAATTAATAAAAATATATAAATTTCAGAAATATATATTAAATCATTAACTTCTGCACAAAGGACATATTATTTATTTTTAATGCCACATTTTAAGACATTCACTATGAAATTTATGCTTGCATGGTATTCTTATTTGATGACGGCGAATTATGCTATATCCTTATAAACATATACTACATTATTATCCGTCGCCTATAAAACTTTATTATTTTATTATTTATTTTTTTGGTTCATTATCGATTGATCTATTTACATTTTAAGCCGAATATAATAATGGTTATCTTATTCTTACATATCGAGCTCTTATTTCTTATATCCTTCCCAAAACCAATAGCCTTCTTTTTTATCTATTTTTAAGAACTATAAAAAAAAGAAATAGAACGCCTATAATTCCAGATATTATTAAAAATAAACCAAAATGATACATTTTTTAATCTTATTGTTTATCATGATTTTCTATTTATCGACACGCCTAATATGTAATACAATTAAATTATTATTTCCAATTTTAAAAGCAACATTTTCCAATGATTTATATATTATTATATCCACAATTAATACAATGTATTTATGATGAATGTTAATATTTTTAAGGATAACCATATAAATGACTTTTAACAATATAAATAATTCCATTGAAAACCATAGTGATAAAACTAGCGAAAATAGATGCCAAACAGTAAATTTGTATTTTCAATGAGCTAAAACATCTTGTACAAATAACCATAATCAATATTGTAATTATTTTTTTTTGTATTTATAATAATATTTAGTTTGATTCATTTAGATAGGATTATAAATAATTTCATAATATATAAGATAAAAAAGTATAAAATTACTATTAATAATATACTAATTTATAATCTTATTTTATTGTGACATACCTTATAATATTAATATACTATAATTTGTCAAATTAATAACTATTATATCAACATAAAAATATAAATCATTAAATTCCACATAAAGGACATCTTTTTGATCTTTAATACCATTATTTTAAACATTAACTATGAAATTTATGTTTGCAAGGTTTTCTAATTTAATGAGAAAGAAATATACTATAACCCTACAAACAAATACTGCAATTTTATCCATCGCCTAAAAAACTTTATTATTTAATAATTTCGATTTTCGGCTAAATCTAACTAGAATTTTATTAATCTTAAATGGATTTATTTAATTTTTAAAGTGAAGGAAGTAATGGCATATCTATTCTTCCAATTTAAGCATTTATATATTAAATCCTTCTTTAAAAAAATATTCTTCGTTATTTTTAATTTTTTCGTAATTTATATATCAAAAATAAAATGCATATGATTCCAGATATTATTAAAAATAGACCAAAATGGTACATTTTTTAGTCTTGTTGTTTTGCATGATTTTATTTCTCTCGACAAATTTTATATGTAATACAATCATACTATTGCTTATATAATCTAAAGCAACATTATCCATTGATCTATATATCATATCCACAATTAATACAGTGTTTTTATAATGAGTGTTAATATTTTTAAGGATAACCATTTTAATGAATATGGAAAATAGCAAGAATTCCAATTAAAATCATATTAGCTAAAACCAACCATAAAACACAGATACAACATAGTTTTTTCATTTAAGATGTAGTACATACTGGCATTATTAATCTATCAATAAATAGTTAAATAATTCATCTATAATAAATAACATATTTTATAAATATAGGATTTTGATAAATTTATAAAATATATTAATATAAATGGATATAAATAAATCATTAAAATTATATTTAGTTCTATATAAATTTATTTTCTTTCATCTCTTTCTTTTATTAATTTTTTAATAAGAATCTGATAGAAAAATATGTCCTTTTCTTTTTTTATTCTTAATTTTAACAGGGGATCGAAAAGATGCCTGCGTAATTTTTTATAAAGGTGGTAATGATGTAGATATATTATCTCTAATTTTAAACCATTTTTAAGCTTGATAAATAGGCAAATAATTAAAACTTAATTGCTCTTAAAATTATCTTACTTATATATCTTATCCTTTTATATACTAATTTTTAATTCTATCCTCTTCTTTTTTCTTTTATTTTTATGCCTTTATCCTATTAACATAAGTTTATTTTGACTATGCTAATATTTTTTAGATTTATTAATTATGTTATGTTGCTATTCTATCGCATTCTTAATTCTATTTTTGTGTTGACTATTTTATTAATTATTTGATTGCTGGTGTAAAGATTGATGGTAGATCTCGCATATATCTGCGCTTATCTTTAAGACGAAATAATGACATGTTGTAATCTCCGTACCCGCCGTCTATGAATAATTTATTATTTTTATCGTAGCAGCCTAATTTAGCACGTTAAATTGCTGCGGAGGAATACGATACGCTGTTTGATATTAGTGGCTGAGGGATTTGTTTAGATTTTTGTTTAATTATTTGCATAATAAATTTAATCGATTAATTATATATATGAAAGATTACTCAGTAACAAAATGTTTAGGATATATTAAATTTATAAATATAAATATAAGAAGTATTCAGCAACAGCTTTGTTACACAGGATCTTACAAACAAGATCGTGCCCATTAATCTATAGCAATTATTTGTAATTTTGAATTATAGTTGAGACCAAATGTATCACAAACTTTTTTACAAAATTTAAAACTTCCTTCTATTAATACCTTATATTATCAAATCGTTACTTATGTATATCTTGCTTAAATTGATCTAATATATTTTTTAATGCTAACGCTTTTCTTTATAACATTTTTTTACGAACCAAAAATACCCTTCTTGGAAGTACCATAACTAGAGAGCTAACTTTTTATTTTAGACATGAGCTCATGAAGTCTTTATAACTTCGAAGAAAAATCACTGAGATAATTTTATTTATAAGAACGTTATCTTGGACGTGCAATATTGTCTATAAGTCTCATATTATACAAATCTTATAGATAATCAAATGCTTTGGCGCTTTAGTCAAGAATACTTGCTTCTGATTTGTTTTAATATGTTACAGGTCTAGTTTTTATTGTGGATTTCGATGGTGATTTATACATAAAATTTTAATAAATTAATCTGATGAATGTTATATATTTCGATTTTATCATTATTCTTAAGCGGGTTCTCCACCTTCTTCAGCGCCTTAACCACTTTATCCTCCTTCTTATTTGACTGGTATTGCGACTTTTTACCATTACTCAATTTAAACGAAATCTGGGGCTAATCCTATATGAGTTTAATTTGCGAATTTAGTAGCTCTATCAGCTTTATGAACAAAAGGTAAATACCATACGCCTACTTGACTCAATGGCAATATTTATCTTGGATATTGAGATCCAAGAGGATCAGATAATACTCTTAATATTATTATTTATACTTGTTGTTCAATCTTTAGGCATGAACCATCCATAATTTTTCAACTTGATTCAAAAAGTAGTAATTATTTTCAGCAAATCCAAATGCAAAAGGTAAAATTGCGAGCCAAATATATTGTCTGAAAAGTCTGTGTGATTTAATAATTCTTCCATATTTAGATAAAACTGGAAGGACTATATTTTGTTTTGCAAGATAATAAACTGATACTCTAAATGATTTTTATATTTACATTGAGCCAAGACTGAATGCAAAAGCAGCATTATTATTTCTTTATTTTCTTTAATTATATAATCTTTGTGTTTCTTTAACAAGAGGTTGATAAGCATAAAATCTTGCAAGTTATGATAGTTTTGATTAGGTGGCCAAGAAAAATTATAATCTTGATACAAACGAAGAATTATATTTTTATCCATTGTAATGTCTTCTACTAATATCGTCAGTTGCAAGTTGATTAAAATATTTTCCAGCAAGACTTAAATTAGCGAGGTCGTGTGGTTGATAAGTCATACAATAATAATTAAAAATTATATGATAATTTTCATTTATATAAAAAATCTTAAAAAAATGTAAAAGAAAAGCATCATTATGATATTTTCATTATCATTTTTTCTTTAAACTTGCAAGAAACTTTTCTCTCAATGTTTTAGTCATAGTTTGTACAGTTCTTAATGAATCATTCAAAACTTAATTTGTATCTTGAGTTAAAGTTTGAAGTCTTAAATTCATTTTAGATTATGATGGATGAGGTATGCTATATCCTACAAATTAAACATTAGAATGTCCTGATAATACAGTTCTAAGTATATTTCCAAGGGTATGATCCTAATTGTTGAAGACATAAGTAGCACATCTTTTATCATTTTGTTATTGATAAATGGTTAATGGTTATTGTTTTTGTTGTTATTAAATCATTTGTTCTTATACGCTTGATTATTCAGAGGCAACATCTTCCTCTGACATATTATGTTATGAATCAGACATTTTATTATATTATAATGTTGTCAACAGTACTCTAAAACTAAATTTATCTAGGCTTTTCTAATTAAAAACCTATTGCATAATAATAAAAATCATATGAGATGACTTTTTTAGGTGGTCAACCTATCTTTTTATAATAACCAAATCCTTCATTATTAGAATGTCCTTCATGTAACAAATAAAAATTAACATTTATTTGCCAAATATTTTGTCCTTTATAAGCTTAACAATGTTATAATCGTGTTCTCTATGTATTCTATTGCTAAGTATCTTTATATGATAATTCAGAAATGTTTTACTTCATTTAGAGCTATAAAACAGCAAACTTCTGCAAATAAAAATATACCAAAAATATAAGCTACAACAAGAGTAATCTCATAGAAATCATTTGAGATATAAAGTTAAGGATTTTAAATTAAATAATTGATGAAAATTATGCAAAAAAGTCATTTTTAAGTATTAGAATAAATAAGATAATAAGCATAATAAGATGAGTTTGATGAAGAATAATAAATGTATGAAGAAAAAGAATTAGATTTATCTAAGATTTAATAACTTAATATCAACAAATAGAATTCTTTATTGAATGGACATTTATAAAAGTAAGAATTTTAAAGTATAAAAAAGGCTTCCTAAATTAATCAAGAAAAGAAAGAATAAAAAGATCCTATTTTTTAGTAATATAAAAAAATAATGCAATAGTTAGACGGACCTCTTTTACTTTATTCAAATATACCAATCCCTTACAATAATCAACCCATAAACAACAAGCATTTTTGTAAATTTTGTAATAGTAAACTAACTCTCTAACTTCAATTGACATAAAAAATCTTAATGAAATCATAAAAATTGATAGGTATGGATTGGGGTAGTCTCATGATCTTTACTTGTTCATCAAGTTGCTAAAAAAGTATAGAGGAATGCATAGTTGTTCAATATTAGATAGATGCTATTAAAGGTAGTGATATAGATCTTTTGAAGAAAAGTAACAAGAATAAAAAAAAGAAATAAAAAAAATTAAATAAATTACATAAGAATAAATAATAAAAAGAATAAAAGTAGATGAAATAAGAATAATAATAGAATGTAATAAAAGAATAGAATTAATAGGGTGATTGGGATTGATTTATATATATTTATAATTACTTTGTATAGAATTATATTTTTATAACTTATAATATGCCACCTAAACCCCCACCAGCTCAACAAGCACCCGTCTTATCTCGTAACTATCATCTTATTAAGGTATATAACAATAGGGAGTAAAACAAGCAAACAACATAAAAGATACTTAATCATAATAATTCAAAGTAAGTCTCATATAATATAGTTATCTATGCGTAAATAGTTGCGATAATTAAAAAAGACCTATTAATAATAACAAAAATTATTAGCATATTATCAATAATAGCGATAAAGAATAAATTATAACTGGATTATTGCTAAAAAAGAGTTATAAGATAAAAAAAGTTAGTTCATTAATAAACAAAGATAGATATAAGATTTAAAAGAAAATCATGTTATGACTTTAAATTTATATAAACAGAAGTATTATAATCGAATTATATAGAATTAAGCATATTTTGTTGATTAATCAAGATCAGCAAAGTTAAGTCAGAAAAGATGTTTAAGTTACATTGAAACAATTATAAGATTAGCATAGGATAAAAGAAAGAGCATTAAAGACAGATTTAAGGGCATTACATGTATCTTTGAAATAACAATAATTAAGTCAATAAAATTATAATTTTGCATTGAAGGCATAAAATGATAAGAGATTAACAGAACTAAGACAATAATTTTAAAGAAAAGCTAATGATTTAAAAAAGAAATATGATTTGAAGATGCAAAAAGTACGTAGTTAAATGTAAAATTATCGTAAAAATTTGATAAAGCAATTATAAGATAAAAAAGATGATAAAATTAAAAAATTGACCACATAACATACTAAAAAGTATTCAGATATTAAGGCTTATTATACATAAATAACAGCAACAAATTTAGATCTTATAAAACAGCTTAAAAATTAAATTAAATAATTGCATAAAAAATAATAATAAAACAAAAGATTATTAGGTCAGATCTAAAAAGAACGTAAAGAATTATAATAGCCATTATAAATTTTAAAGGCATAGATAATCAAATATACTAAAGATTTATAATAACAGGCAGCTATTATAAATGATAAGAAGAAAATCAAAAGGGCTATTGATCAATAATAAAAGAAATTTAAAGATTTAGAATATCAGTATGAAGTAAAGATGCAAAACTATAAATATAAGGAGGCTGATAGATAAAATTTGTTTGGAATTTTTAATAATACTGTATATTCTATACAGCAAAGAGAAGGATTGAATAATTTAATATTAGAAAAGAAGATTGGTGCAGTTACTGAAGAATTATAAGTTAAGAATACGCAATTGACTGAAGTACTTAAAGCTGCCCATGTCGATGGTAGAGCTATTGGTGCATTAGCACAATCTATATAATAAATATAAAATGGAAAGAATGATGCTATTGCATAGTTACAAAATCAATTACAACAAATAAGAAGAGCACATACTCATATGGTTAAAGCTTATTAAGGTAAATTAGCATAATTTGTTATTCCTGTATAAGAATTAGGTTTCGATCCACTTGTACCTACTAATGTCTAATGATCATACATATAAATCCATTAATTTAATATCATCTATATCATAATATATCACAACATATAAAAATATAAACATCAGGTATTCCATTTATGATGATTTCTACTATATAAATTATTAAACTTTAAGTCTTAAGTTTTGCTTTTAGGATACTATTTAAAAACAAATAATTTATTATAATCAGAATATGTTGAAGTAGCATTAGTTGATCTTGATTTTTAACATAAAAAAGATACATATGATCTATCTTAACTCATAGAAAATTAATCATATATACCTTATTACATTAATTTTTATTGACTTTATTCTAATTTTAATTGTACGATCAAATCTACTGTCATTATTTATTTTTGTGGGAATTAATTACTATAGCTGTTGTTCCAGTTATTGAATGGATTTATTTATGATTATTGATATTGAGAACTTTATAACTTTTTTGATAATTTAGGAGTCGTAGGGCTTGGATAAGTATCATACTTTTATAAGATTGTTAAACGAGGAGTTATAACATCTTTGAAGATGGTTGATTAATGAAGAACATTTTGTTCAACTTTCATAGGGATATATTAAAAAGGTAGCTTTATAATAGGAATGAAGGCTTATTATTGATTGTTATGATCTATTATTTGTTATATGATTTTTATGCTTTATTATGTAGAATAAGTATCAATATTTTATGATTACATGATTTAAAAACCTTAAATAAACTTATACTTATTGACAAATCCATTAAATCCATTACAGTTTTATTTAAATTTCACCAAACAATTTTTAAATTTTTATAATTCGATATTATTTAAAGTTTTAATGTTTTTGATAAGTTGCTGATTACATGTATTTTAGCAACTATGACAACCTAATAACTTATATAACATCTGTATGACTAAATATACATATATATTATTTTTATGCTATTTTATCGGCGGATTTTATTTATTTTTATGGTTTGGGATAGGTGAATAGGATAAAATCGAGATGAAATCAAAGATATCTTTCATGTATGATTGGATTGATTTGATTTGATTTAATATTTCTGATGATGATAATCTCTTTAGGAATAATTAACGTTGAGATCTTTTAAAAGAAAATATTGATGATCCATTTAGTAATATCTATGTTTTATTTTTTATTATCTTCCAAAAACCATTTAGAAAAGTAAATACTACTGATTATGATTATAGTGGATTTGTGAATTTCTTTTTTCGTATCCAAAATGTTGATAATTTGTTTATTTCTTATAAAAAAAGATTTTCTTACATTAATCTAGATTAATTTATTATTTACTTATCAATAATTATCATTTGCTTTAAAATTTGTAGCCACAATTGATCGTTATCTAAAAATTACAATGATTGGATGAAATATGCGAATGCTATTTGTGATTTTATTTATGAATTTTCACCACGAAAACACCTTAATAAATCTTAGTATTACTTCATGTACTTTGCATTAATTAGAAATTAGGAGACTAACCGTTTTGTTTCACAAATTATGTTAAATTTTATCTAAACTAATCTTTGTTTCCTTTTCCAGAACAAAAATTGAACATTGTCTTCTAAACAACTTTTTTGAAGTTTATTAATAATATTATAAAGACTGTTATACTGATGTCAAAAATAAAGATTATAGAGAATAATCAAATCAAACGATAATTACTCTGCTTTTTTTAGGTGTAACAGATTGATCGTCCATCTTTTTTATAGGTTCATGCTTTGACATAATTTTGTTTTGAGAGACTTGAAGTTAGGGCTTTAATTACCAAATATGTCCACATTTGATTATTGAACCATTAGAATTGAGGCACATCATTTTAGTTATGATTCTATCTTAGTTATCATCTGAAGTGTTTAAATATGCTGCTTTAGGATAGTTGCATTATGGACAGGCAACTTAGACATGTAATAATGTATTGTCAAATATGAATTGCTCATCAATTTTCAAATTATTTTATTCTATATACTATTATGAATACAGTGTCTTATTTGTTGACAGTGTAACATGCATTAATCATTGTATCTGTTCGTAAAGTCAATCGATATAATGCCGCACAATTTGCACATGAAGTCTAAATTTAAGCCATTACTTTTCAGTGGATGAAGCATGTTGTTGCAAACATTGCAAAAATATATTCCATAAAGGTATGTCACTTATTTCGGCTTGATTTTGAAGTCTTGATGTGCTTACTCTTATTTGCCAATTTGCTTTATCATTAATAGTATATAAATAATGTTAATAAATTCATATCAAATATAAGGGCATATCAATTTATATAGATACAAAGTAAAAATTAAAAATAAGTAATTAGCATGCATATTCATTATTAATCATCCTTTTCTTTAAGATCTTCCCATGAAGTAGGCATTTTAGGTACAACAGATT
>Ga0169931_10014045_pt1 | contig 10873 bp, 3 predicted proteins | sample Kivu_15m_20L_FD_129675 | JGI IMG/M metagenome (GOLD analysis project Ga0169931, IMG submission 129675) | Freshwater microbial communities from Lake Kivu, Western Province, Rwanda to study Microbial Dark Matter (Phase II) - Kivu_15m_20L... | ecosystem: Environmental > Aquatic > Freshwater > Lake ... | reverse complement strand
TTTAGTTATAATTGTTATATTATTTTTTACAATATTTTGGGAATAGTTAGTTTTATTCGAATATGTATGGGGATGGTGGATTGTGGATTGATCCCAATCCCCAATCCCCAATCCCCAATCCCCAATCCCCAATCCCCATTAATATAAGGAAATATTTTTAAAATTTTCAAAAATTTAATTATATTATATTTTGAATAAACTTACATATTCGAATAAAACTAACTATTACCAAAATATTGTAAAAAATAATATAACAATTATAAATAAACCTAAATATTAAAAAGATGAGATTAAATAAATGAATAATTCCATCTATTATTTTACATTACTTTTTTCAAATTAAAATGATGATAATATTTTGAATGGTTTTATTTTCTAGTTTATAAATAATTAAACAAATATATTTTTCTTATCACATAATAATCAATATATTTGTATTTAATTTTGGGCCTTGCATTGATTATCAAAATTACAACAATAACATAAACTTCGACAAACTTTGTAGTAACCTTCTTCAGCACACTCTTGACAATTTCTCTCGCTCGAACATTTATTATAGACGTTTCTAATATTCTTTACAGACATTCGTACACTTGACGAGGTAATTCCAGAAAATAAAATACTGAAAATACTTAGCAAAAGGATAAAAACAAACGCTTTCTGATTCATTTATAAAATTAACATAAAAATTTATTTTAAAAATTAAGTAAAAATTATCATAAAATAAAAATTTAATTTTTATATTAAGCGGAATTTGCTCTAAAGAATTGAATTTATTCTCCGAATCAAAATATTTTTCCTTTTTTAGCGAGCTTCATATTGAACTATTCTTCTTGTTCTCTTTTTATAAAAAATTCTTCCATTGCATTCTTTACATTGGATGCTTTCTTTCGGTTTTATTTCGTTGTCATTGCCGCATGCTAATTAAAATCGAAAATCAAAATAATATATATATTCTTACTTCCGCAGACGTATAATGTTGGTTGATTATTAGGGTCTGTAGTTGTATTAAGTGTATCTAATCTTCCTGTATAATTTGGGTTCATTTGTATATTTTATATATAATTAATTTAAATATTAATTTAAAACAAATTTATAAAAATTTTCTAATTAAATTAGACGATTCAAATTATAAAGTAGCTTTAATCAAAGTTGATTTATATGGTTATATTATCGTGTAGTTATATATTAAAATGTTATTAAATTTATAAAAGTTTTTCAAATTTCAAATTCTTAAAATTTTTCAATGATTAAGTTATGATATAAATTTTCAAGAACAAACCATCTTTTGAAGAATTCCGTGTACTTGGCAACACAATGCAATTTCTTGACTAACCACATAATTCTTCCTTCCATCTATTAAGAAGAAAATTATTATGAACAAATCTCTCACAATGTGGACCTCGGTATTTCTTATTAGTTTAATATCGAGTTGGAATATGTTTTCTTTTCCATCAAATACTACCCTCACCTTTTTATCTGTAATTATTAGAGTAGACAGTTCATTTTCGTAGACAGGATCAATATACTTGAAATCAGCAAAGAAAATTAATTTGTTGTCAGTCAAATCTCCTAAATTCCTGATGATTGCCTGAACTTCAGCAAAATTTTCATCATATGGTTTAAGTGGTTCATTCACGATGATATGTCTTGGATGTCTGAATCTCTCTGTTTTCAGTTTACCCCTACTAAAGTAGGTGGCTGTATTTTTTAGGCCTACGGCAAGGGAATTCCCGACCTTCAAAACAGCTGAAAATGGGGAGATGATAGCACCTATTAATCCGGTACCCACACCTTTGAAGAAGCCTTTCACTCCTTCTTGTTTTGCACTTTTGTATGGATTTAAGAAAATTCCAGCAAACCCTTTTCCTATTTCTCTTAAACCTCCTTTGACTCCTTCATAAGCCCCTGAAACTAAATTTTGAGGTTCATCGTCTTCTTTCAATTCTTTTACGCTTTCTCCTTGTAAATTTCTAAAGAATTTAAATAATTTTTAATTACTTAGTAGCAGTGTATAATGTTCCGGTAATTTTTCCAACAGTTTCGAATCCTCCCCCTATCACGTTACTTACTAGTGAGTTAAGTCCTTTTGCAAGCCCTTCTCCAAATTGTAAGGGGCCATCGACAAAACCTTTTCTAGGTTCGTTAAATAATTCAATGAAACCTGTTCCTAATTTATCAACTAAACCTATGGGATTTCCTATCAGATCTGAGCTACCGAGAATTTTGTAAAATTGGATAATTCCTTGTTTAGTATAATGTTTTTTAAATTGATTAATTCTATTTGCGTCTAAGAAACAGTTATGGAATGCCAGTTCAGAAAATCTTAAAGGGGAGTCTGAAATTCTTGCAATAGCATTACCGACTGTTCCCAATATTTTTGTTATAAATCCTGGAATTAAATTTATTTCCAATGTTGAAATATCGATTCTTAGTGTTAAATTTATTTTCAAGGCTGAAAGCATGAGAGCTTCAATGTAAAGCATATTAGTATCGCCTTGCTGAATAAGTTTATCCATTTCTGGTAATTCTGTGTTAAGTGAAGGGCAGTAATCAGCAGGAATACTTTCTGAATTTTTATCTTTCGCAATGTTTTGAACATCTGCTTTATAAAAATCTAAGGCTTCTAATAAAGAATTGACAAGGCCCACGAAGGTATTTATCACAAACTGGTCTATTTTTACATTCAGCTCCTGCATGGTAAAATCGATTTGTGAAATTTTTGTATTGCTCGTATCTGTTTGTAAATTCTGGAAAGTCTTTCTTGTTATCAACAATCCCACAAATGGTACTATATCCTGATTATTGTCTACGAGTATCTTTTCTTTAGAAGGGATCAGCTGATTTTTTGGGAAGATCAATAGTTTGAAAGAATCTTCCAAGCAGTAATCAATTTGGAAATTTTTTACATAAATTTCAACATTTTCAGTATTTTCAACGTTATGATCGGATTTAAACACATTATTAACATACTTTATCATAAATCCATAAATAGAAATATAAAAGACTTCTTGAGGAACCTCATCGATAATTGACAGTCCAATACCTTTAAAAGAAACATTTACTTTAGTTATCCTAGAAATTTTCTTTCCTACAAACACTTGCTTGACTGCTTTGATACCGTCTTCTTGAAAATCTTGTTGTATTTGCAAAACTTTAGTGTGATTTTTATTTTCTAGAGATGTATAAATGTAGAAGTTATCTTCTTTATTTTCTGATATCTTTATTTCTTTAAGCTTTTCAATATTTTCAAATGACACTTGAATTTCTTTTGTTTTTAGATTCACCAAAACAGATTTATTTAGAATCAGTAAATCTGACCAAGTGAAGGGTACTTCTGTATTAGGTAGTATTTTACAAATATTTGAACTTGTTTTTCCTTGAAGGCCCTCTTGTTTCAAAATGATGATCTCTTGAGTATGGTTTTTTATCAAATATTGAGGATTTTTAGTAGGAGCGAGAATGATATGTATTAGTCCATTATCTAACGTGTTTATGGTGACATGTATCAAAAGGAAATTGTTTACTCCGTCATAAGTGAAGATGTCTTTTTCAGGGATAATTGGGTTTTTTTTAAATTTATCTACCTGTTCAGGGGGAATCAAAAGCTTCAAATCAAATTCATCAATAGAATCTAAATTAATGATAGGAGACCAATTTTCGTCTATTTGCGAGAACTCAAGGTTATGGGGATCCGGGATTAAAAATTGGACACGTTTTAATATTTTGTCTACTTTCTCGTTGATCTTTTTAAAAGTAAGAACTTTTTCTTCTGCTATGGAGATGTTTTGGACTTCCTTGCAGGGTACTTCTTTTGCCAACACCTGTCTATAATCTAAATCAATTCCTAATCTGTTTACAAGTAAATATCTGGGTTCTAAGGTAATTATGGTAGAATTATTAAAATTAGTCGAAGAGGATATTATCAAAGCTACATCAGTGACATACGATTCATCTTTTTCTTTTCCTAATTTTGACTCTAAATTCACGACTCCTTCTACTCCATGTGTATTAATCTGCAAAGGTTTAGACCATGCACTATACTCGCTTTTAATTTTAGCCTTAAGCTCGTTTTGGATGTTAAACAAATTCACCTTATGTGGGTAAATGTTATTGTTAGTCAATTTCAAGATATCTTCATCGGACGTTTCAATTAGGTTATCCGCTTTCATAAACAGAGAAATATCCATTTTATTAACGATAAGGTACTCAATGTAAAATGTTATCTTTTTACTTTTTGAAAGATTTCTTTCCAATTTCAGATAATTTAAACTAAACGTGCTGCGATATTCATAAGTTTCATATTTTATTGTAAAATCGTAAAAATCACTTGCATTCTTTTTATTCTTCAACCTTATTATTTTCTTATTCTCTCTCATATTGTCCATAAATGAGAACATTTCTGATTCGAATTCCATGCTCTTGAAATAGTTCAATGAGATTTTTAATTCATTTTTGTTTTCTAAATGGTTCACATAAAATATTGGGAATTTTTGTAAGGGTAAAAGATGTGTGGTAGTAGCTCTTGAGTCTAAATTTCCTGAATCGTGATCACATGAGAAATCAACTGGGTATGGGATCTGATTTTCAATGACAACAGGAGGGTTAATAGCTATTATGTAATAGAAAGTGCTATGATCGATGAGAGAGTATTCTGATGGTGAGGCTCCGTTGGGAAGAGCACTCGGATTTTTCTGTCTAATATCATTTTCGATCTTCATATCCGATTTCGATCTTAGTATCATCATATCCAAAGAGAAATTGATTGGTTTATTTTTATAATCGATTGAGATAATTTTTGAATATTTTGCCGAAAGCGTGTTTGTCATATTTTCTTTTTGATTCTCTGTCTTGACATCCTCTAAAAGTGAATTATATTCATCTCGCAGATTGTATACAAAATTTAACTCGTCATATAACATTTTATAGGATTTTTGATTACTTGAATCATCCCTTACCCTACCTAAAATCATATGTGCATTTAATAACCAGGTTAGAGGCACTTTGATATAACTATTAGGTTCGATTGTTTCCACTTTTGCCTCTTCGAAATTGAAAATATTTTTCTGGTCGGGAGAGCTTATTTGATGATTTTCAACTGCTCCTCCAATTAAAGAATTATGGCTGTTAGAAACTGTGTCAATTTCAGTTTTGGTGTTTTTATTGCCTTGAGCTACTTCATCACCAGGTGAATTTCCTGCTAAATTATTGATAAAGTCATTAGATTTCACTACTAGTAGCCCTAAACGCTGATTTGTGTTATTATGAATTGCTACATTCGATTCGATTGTGATTGATTTGATTAGACCAGAATTCTGTATTTTTATACATATTTCCACAAAATCGAATTGTGAATGAATATGAGGGAGATAATTTTTGCCAAGTTTAACTCGAAGATTTGTAAAATGGTTATACGAGAAATCAATCGACTCTATCGGGTCACTATCCAGTAAAGTAAAAGAAAATTTATCTTTCCTTAACAGAGATATTTCGCTATCTTTAATTTTTTTATTTATTTGATAAATTTCATCCTTAGTGAAATACTTTTTCTCGTTTGTTTTAAGGGTATATTTATTTTTCCCCTCATCCGCGTCTAACCAAAAAGTGAAATCCACCCCAGACGAATTCGTAATTTCTAGACTTATCTCGTTGTCAGACAAAAATTTTTTAGTCCTAGTATTTTTTCTCTCAACAGTTTTAATCTGGTAATTCTTTTCTTCGCTAAGCCATTTACTTTCATCTTCCTTGAGCTTTTTCATCATCTGATTAAATATCTGAACGGATGAATAAGAAAGATTTAAATTCAAAAATAAATCAGAATTGAAATCAATTTTAAGTCTTGTAACTCTGTCAACTTGTGTCATTTTAACTGTTGCGTTCCAAGGTTCTAAAATAGGCTCCCAATCAGAAACCTTTTCGTTATATGCCGAGACTTCAATATTAAAGCAAGCATCCATAAACTTATAGAGATTATAAATATTATATTCGCCGATTTCTTTCCTAGTCATCATCTCTACTAACGCTTGTGCCATGTTGTCCGCATCACAAGGATCTGAGTTAGAAATCAATTTGAAAGAAACTTTGCTTAATTCAATTTTCGCTAGAGGAATTTCATGATATCCTGTGTTGTCAATTAATTTGATAATTGCTTTATCAAGTTTAAAATTTACATCCATCAAAGCATTGAAATTTTTAGTGTTATATTTTACTTGATTTTCAAGTTTTGAATTCATCTCGTTAATTTTCTTGTTGAGTATTTCTTTATATTTTAAATATTCACTTTCACCTAACGGGAAGGTATTCTTCAGTGCCTCATTTTCATCGTCTATTGCCTTAAATAAATAATTTTCGTCTTTGTTGTTATACTCTTTTATAGAATCTGCACTGGTCTGAAGAGATTTTGCTAGATCTTGGGAGAACTGAGAAAAACTGTTTGCAAATTGTAGAACTACGTTTATTTGTCTAAAGCCTATAATCATGCTAATTGGTTCTACATGAAGTTCGACATTTGTGACTATCGTTTCCTTCTCTAAAATAAGGAAATTTCTCATTTGTATAGTTACTCTAGAATTAGATAAAATTTTGTCGTCTGATAAATTTTTAACAAAATTGTTGTTCAAAAAGTTTACGACATCAAAATCTACATTGAATACCATTAAATTAAGATTCATATTTTTTTTCAAGAAATTCTGTCTTATGAGTCGATTCTCCTTGATCGTTAAGATGTTTTCAACTTCAGTCATCATTTTCATTTTAATCATCATGTTAAAATTTAGTTTTAGAACTTTTGTGTTTTCGCTATTAGGATTCAAAGGGAAGTTTAGTTCGATTTCCTTCATTTCAAAAGATAATTTGAATTTTGATTTTTCTTTAACTGTTTGAGTAGGTTCGTTTTCTGTGTAGATAGAAGCTCTCCTCCAGAAAGAATATTTTGCATCCACGTGCGAGGTTTTATCATCAAAATTAACAACATCGTTTATAGATTTATTATTATTGCCTCCCTTTTTTTCTTTGAGTTTACCTACCACCTTTTTAAAGAATTTTTGATTAATTTTTTTATTCCCCACTATAGCCTTCATTGTGTGTTTTTTATCTTTTAATTCTTGAAGTTTTTTCTTTAATTCATTTGAGATCTTTGTTTTGTTGCTAATTATTTGATGCTTGGATGTAACTCTATTCATCATGTTTTGATAATGTGTAGCAAACAAGATAAGCCTGTTAAAAGTGGACAAATTCAAAGAAATTAAAAGTTTTGTAAAGTTTATTTGGACAACCGATTTATTCTTGACAGCAAGATACTTGTAAGAAATTTCGATGAAAGATTGAATCTTTTTGGCTTTCTTTTTGTAAATTATTTCTGGGTCTTCATGTGCTTCACTGTAAATAGACGCTGATCTTGACTGGTTATTCGAATTGCTTCCTGAGTCATCCTCGTTTATCGAACCCATGATACACTGGAATTCAGGGTGGACGAGAAGTTCTTGTTGAATTTGTGAATTTCCGATTGAAAGCGACTTTCCCCCACTTGATGTATCTTGTTTGTACACATAATCGTTGTCGAATAGAAACATATTGAAAATTTTAAGATTTACAATCATATTTTTCTTTTCTGATATTGTAACTCCAAAGTTTATGTTGTTAATTACAAAGCTGAGATAGTTTTTAAATGGCTGAGCGTTTTGAGAAAATTGTGACTGGATCTTAGAATATAAAGGAATTTCTTCTGCTGAAAGAGATTTCAGAATAATAAATTCCACTCTATAAAGAACAAACTCCATAGCGAAGAAGTTTTTGTCCTTTTTTGCAGAAGCGATTGATAGGCTTCTTAGTTGATTATCACCTGCTTGAGGTAGATTTTGTTTATTCTGTGCATTTACTGATGCTGTGATAACAGACTTTCTTCTCTCTCCAAGCTGGGATGCTTTTTCATCGTCTACAGCATTAATTTTGTTGTTGGCTTCTTTCACATCCAAAGGTTGTGATTTTTCTAATTGTGGCTGATACTCTCCCTGGCTATTTTCTAATTCCTCCTTGAGCAGATTGGAAACAAGCATGAAACCATCTAATAAATCTATAAGGAATTCTATTTGTACATCACGTAGGAAAAATTGAACATTCGAAATTTTTATTCCAAATCTAAAGTTCTCAAAATATTCATTCTTGGGTTCGATTAAATTTCCTATTTTCAATTCGATGTTTACATTTGAAAGAAGATCGAGTTTAGTTTTTGAAATTGCAATTGATTGAAGAGACGTAAAGTCACCCATGGTACTTAAATTGAATCCTTGTAAACTCATTGTATAAATATCATACAACTTGTCGTATTCTCTAATTTTTGTATAATCTATTTTAGGGTCCATTCTAGGGGGTAGTGATGAAGAAATTTGGCACTCTCCCATACTGAATAACATACATGAGGTATTTCTTTGGTCATGAATATTTTGAGGAATTACGAGAACAGGACCTCTGAAGAGTAAATCGATGTCAATGTTAGAGTGCTGGTATTCACCGGAAAATATTTTATCAACATATCCCTGTTCAATATACTTGTAAACTTCGCCTTTGGCATATTTTGAGATTTCTTTTAGGTCTATATTAGATTTCATTGTTTCCATAATTTTATTCATCGCATACTGCAACACATATAGATTTGCATAAACATAAAGCCTTTTTTCATTCCTTAACTTGAACCTGTAATTGGATAATTCATTTTCTGGATTGTTTTCGAATTCAATGTAGAGAGCCCCTTTTTTTAAAGAATAATCTTTTGAAAGTTGAGCTACTTGATTAAGGTTAGTATTCTTTTTTCCTGTGATCGATAGGTTGTTAGGATTCACTACCACATGGCTCACTCCGGAATTATGAGGGTCTTCATATGATTCTATTATCTTGTTAAATATAGGGTTATATTGTTTGTACTGATTCACACAAAAATCGTTGAGGTACAGGAAAATATTTTGGAAGGTCAACCCCAACAAAATGTGAGTTTCAAAATCAGAGAATACCAAGTCTATCAACTTCTTGCCGTCTAATTCACCTATCGAAAATACACAGGATTTCATTTCTAAGTTGAAAATATACAATACATAGTCTATTGGTAACCCCTTATACATGTCCAATTCAACTCCTTTTTCCTTAGCCAACTGTTCTTCGATTAAATTTTCATATTGATTTTCACTGCTTAAAAGTTTTTCTTTTTGATTTGAAAGAAGTTTTAATTGCTCTTGGTCACTGTTTGAACTAAATACAGAAAAAATTTTCCATTTCGATTTAATGTCAGTGATTTTGGTTTCGATGTTTTCCACATTGAATACATATTCAATCTTTATCATAGCAGCTTGCCTCATTGATTGAATTTGGTCATATGTTAATCCGCTTTCTACCTTGTTTAATTGTGTCTTGATTTTATCAGCTTCTTTTACATTTAAATACTTTTTGACATATTTAAATTTGTAATATTCTATATACTTTTCCATGTACTCCTTTTTCTCCTTAAGTGTCAGCTCTTTCTTGTAATACTCTTTATAAATTCCAATTCTGTAAAAATTGTTCAAACTGAGGTATCCAAGTAGTTTAAAAATCACTGTTAATTGTTTTAATTCTATATTTAAATTCAAGGCGTCAATTATAACACTTGCTGCGATTTTTGGCTTTTCATTTGCCTTTACATTTTCATTCATTGCTACTTGCAGTTTTGTCGTAAGATCATATAACAAGTACCGATGAGCGTTTACATCCCTAGAATGAACATTTAATTCAGATAGACAATAGGCATAGAAATCGAGTGAGTCCTCAAGAAATTTAGTCAGATCCTTGCTGATTTTGTTTTTTTCTGTGTCTACAATTTTATTTCTGTAATTGGCATCTTCATTATTTTTGAAATAATCTAGAAACATGCTCAATCCCTGGACTTTTATCAATTTATGATTAATTTCTCCGAAAGGAATATTTTCAGATCCGTTTTCTTCGAATTTATTAGTTGTTGTTTTGATCAAGATTTTTTTTAAGATCGCACCGAAAACAAAGGGGTTCCCGGGACAGGAGATGCTATCCTCAAATCTCAAAAATACATCCCCTATTTCTATTTGTAGATTGTTAATTATCTGTTGTACCATTCCCGGTTCTTCTGCGGATAATTCCGACATTTGAGAAGAAATTTCTTCCAGTGACTGCAATTTTCCTTCTTTGTATTCTTCCATCAGTTGGATTTCTTTCTCTTCATTGAGCTTGTCAAGACTTTTCTGGCGGACGTTGAATAAAACCTTGTCGATAAAAATTTTAATAGGGTACTTGTAAAATCTCGGGAGGGACATTTTTATCTTGAGGGACCCAACATACCCGTTTACCAATTCCAGATAAGGCACGTTGATCAGATTGAAAATATGAGGTTTGATTTTTAAATTTCCCATTTCAACAGTCCCCGAAAATAAACTCGACTTCGTGTTTTCTGTGTTAATTTCTAAAATATTAGCTAGATATTTTTCTACTACATAGTTAATGATACTACTAGTCATTTATAGAGAAATAATAAATTTTTATTAATTTGGAAATGGTTGTTCCTACAATAAAAGTATTTATTTATTAAAATAAGCGTTTTTAAATTTTATTAATTTAATAACGGATAAAATTCTCAAATAATTAATTCGATTGTTAAAAATTTATCGAAGAAAAATTTTTTTATTTAAAATATACTACATCTTTCTTGCTGTTTCTGGGAGGCTATAGTCGGTTTTGTTTTATTTTTAGGTTCTGACAAAGAAGAGGCGTGCATATTTACAAAAGAACCTTGCAGATTGGTATTGTTAGGAATGAATGTTTGATCATTTGTGTTTAAATCCAAGTTGTGGGTTTGATCAGATAATACTACCCTTTT
>Ga0169931_10014044_pt1 | contig 10873 bp, 5 predicted proteins | sample Kivu_15m_20L_FD_129675 | JGI IMG/M metagenome (GOLD analysis project Ga0169931, IMG submission 129675) | Freshwater microbial communities from Lake Kivu, Western Province, Rwanda to study Microbial Dark Matter (Phase II) - Kivu_15m_20L... | ecosystem: Environmental > Aquatic > Freshwater > Lake ... | reverse complement strand
TCGCTCTTGCCCGCCCTGGTGGCAGCTCCGCTACTCACGCTTCTCGTGCAAGCGTTGATCTAGGGGGAAGTGGAGCCGACCACGGGACTCGAACCCGTAACCCCCGCATTACAAGTGCGGTGCCGAGTTCATCAGGCTGAAACCTAGAGCAAATAGTGGCGTTTATTTCTTTGCTCCAGGGGCTCTCTTGGCCCTTATTCTCGTCTGTCTGGCGAGCGCCGCTCACACAGCTTCCGTATTTTGTTTTGTCTTGATAGCAGGATATCACCCTGCTCGGACAAAGAAAAGGTTGGGTTGTGCTACCTCGTGCTACCAAGAACACTTATAGTGGAAAACGGGGTGGACAGGAGATGTCGTTGGATAAGGGCTGTTCGAACCAAGACGATTAAAAAAGAGTATGAGACTAGATTTTATGCTAAGTGTGGCTAAGTTCCTTTCTTTCATTCTTTCTCTTTGCATGCTAACCGTGCTGCCGCACGCACCAGCCCGCTCCAGTCAAGTTTTGGATGTTAGCCAATTGGAAGTAGCCGAAATAAATGGCGTGAGGAGTTATTGCGTTGTTTCTTCCGATCAGCAACTCCTTTGCAATGGGTATCTATTCTCTGGGTCTCAAACAGATCTAAGTGCGATTCCATACATCGGAAAAGTTCGGTCGGTCTCTCTTGATAGCTGGTGGGGTTGCGCCGTTGAGGTTAATGGGAATCTGCGTTGCTGGGGAAAAATGCAGCGTCAAGGAAGTGTGGGCCTTCAAGAACACTTGATTCCAGTAAGCGTGCCGAGTAAGCATCGATTCATTTCGGTAGAAGTGAAAGAGCACTTCGCATACCTAATTTCAGATCAGAAACGTGTCTTTTCTTTGGACATGCGAACCATGATATTCAAAGAGATTCCCGTTACAAGAAATTACGTTGAAATCTCTGCAAGAGATTCAAGTGTGATCTGTGGCCTTGATGACAGTGCCAGCCTTTGGTGCTGGGGTGCAAACAACCGAGGTCAGCTGGGCTCTGGAGACACTTCAGACAGGGAAAGCACAAATCCAGCAATGGTCTTAACAAATGTCAAGCAAGTCGAGTCATACAAGTTTATGACTTGCGCGAGCACTTTTTTAAATGAGATCTACTGTTGGGAAAGAGGAAAGCCGAGTCTGTCAATTCGGACTCAATCTGAAATCAAGGATTTTGAACAGTACTGGACAAGCGATGCCCAGCAAGGGCGCCTGTACCTTGTAACTGAAGATGAGATCCAAGGAGACAAGGAAATTGCAGGGGGTTACGGCTCTCTATGCAGACTTCACATTGATGAATCAGGATTGACAATGTCGTTGAAATGTGGAATAACAAAGTCAGTTTTGTCTGGAACTAACTTGGTGACGAAGCAAATAAGTGCAGAGCCTCGTCTAATAGTCAACGCGTTACCTCAGCAAGTTAAGGTCGGCACAAGATTAGAATTAAGCGCTGCGCGATACCCGTTGGCAAGCGAGTTCAAGTGGCTGATCAATGGTGTCCTAACGGAAGCTAGCTCTAGGAACTTCGCCGAGAGGTCATACGTAATTAAGGCCAATGACGTCGGCAAAATAATATCTTTAGTTTTCTTAGATGGAGATGCAGCAACAAATTCAAAAATCTCTTGGACCGGAGAAGCGTTAGTTACCCAGTTAAGTTCGTCGACCCCGAAGAAATATTCAACTTGCGTAGCTATGAATCGTGAATACCCTGGTGGAATTGCCAAGTCATCTAGTACAAAAAATAGAGGTTCCAGCACAAAGAATGCTCCAGTAGTGAACGCCAAGATTTATGACCTAAACAAGTCCTTGGACACAGACAAAGATGGCTTAGTTTGCGAGCGTTAGTTGTCCTATCTTGTCCCCTAGGGCAGCCGATGAGATTGCAAAACTGGCTGAGATGATTAAGTGGGGCCTGATTACTGAGAAAGAATTCAAGACAGCAAAACCAAGCTTCTTGGCACGTAAAGATAATGGCAGGCTTTCTTCTCGCACGAACCACCTAATTCCCCGGCAGCCAGGTGCACTCAGTATGAAAAAATCGAAGAAACTAACGGCGTGTTGGACTCCACTAAGTCAGGCAATGGCCAATAGGTTTTGAGAGCTCCTTCGCTGAGCCAGTTCGGATCCTTTGATGGACACTGGTACCAGTTTCGGCACAGCCACCGTTTAGAGGGTTCTAGCTCACAGACCTGTGAATGGTCGAAGCAATCTTTTCATTCAAACATTTTTCTTGCGTTCTTTTGACGCACTCAATGACCATAAGGAGTCAATCATGCAATTAAACAAAGTATCCCCACCAGCAAAAGTTTGGCTGGAAATGTCAAGGGAAGAGCAAGTGCTCTATTTAGCAGCAAACCTAGGTTGGAAAATATTTAAGGTTCATGGCATCGTTGACGGAAAGTGCACCTGCGGTGCTCCTCACGATAAGGATTCCGAGAAAGCAGGTAAGCACCCCGCAATCGCTTCCTGGCAAACCGAAGCAACATCTGATCTGGACAAGCTTTCGTCATGGTTCAAAGGTCGCAACGACCTAAACTATGGGATTTTTATGGAAGGTTCTGACCTAGTAGCTATTGACATAGACGTAAAGAGCGGCGGCTGGTCTTCCTGGGATCAACTAGAGGACAGGTGCATGTACGACTTTCTTCCTACCATCGAAATTCAATCAGGAGTAAAGGAGTTCAAGGGTGCTTCCACCCGGGGTGCACACAAGTACTACCTCGCTCCCAAAAATTTCAAATTCACTTCAAACCTAAGCAAAGCAGGCTTTCCTGGTATTGATCTCAAGCACAATGGCTATGTGCTCGGCCCAGGGAGTAGGCATTGGAGCGGAGTTCAGTATGAGTGGCTTGAAGGGCACTCGCCTTGGGAAGTAGAGCTCAAGACTCTGCCTGAACACGCCTTGGGCTACATGGGAAGGGCAACAAAAGGTATGCGCCTGTATTCCAATCGGTCCTCTATCGGTGACGAAGAGTGGCAGGAGAAGTGGGAGTCACTGATACGCAGTATTGTTGAGGCCACTCCTTACGCAAAAACTACGCTTCGAAACATCTGCGCTGAACTCGCGAAAATGACACCTGGTTCAGGAAGAAACAATGCCCTGAATGCTGCTGCTTTTTCTATGGGTCGATTAATTGGTGGCGGCCAGATCGGTTTCGAGGAATGTAGAGTCGCCCTCAGGTCCGCTATAGAAAAGGCATACCAGAGGGAATTTCTAGTTAAAGAATCGGCGGTTGATAACACCCTTCGGGTTTGGAGTGGAGGATTTGAATGCGGGGCAATGGAGCCAAAGTATCCGTCGGGTCTGTCTCTTTCAAACCTCGAATGGATTAGAGAAAACAGTAAAGCAATTTCGCTTCCCGATGCAAAGCCTCTTGACGTTGTAGAGCTAGCTCAACAAGGTTTTTTCAACAAAGATGGGCTTCAAAGGGAATCTTTGGAGGCGGCTATAAGAGCGTTTGGACCCATAGCTGTAGGTCCAGCAAAAACGCTCTGGTCATACTCAGATGGCTACTGGAAACGCGATGGTCAAGATCAAGTGATTCTTAGAACAGGAAAACTTCTAGGTGAAAAGGCTCGTCCGGCGCATACGGAAAACATTATTCACTTCATCAAAGTTGAGGAGCCAGCGATCGCTGATCTTGGGCCGCTGGGATATCTGAACTTAAGCAACGGAATGTTAAATTGGAAAACAGGAGAGCTTGCGCCACATGATCCTAAGTACTTCTCGACGGTTCAGATTCCCTATGCGTGGAACCCGGATGCAAAGTGCCCAACTGTAGACGACTTTATAGAAAAGGCTATTCACAGCGATCTAATCGATCTGATCTGGGAGATCATCGGCATCTGTATCTTCACAGGGATTGGCTTTCAGATCGCCATTCTTTTGTGTGGAGAAGGGCGAAATGGTAAAGGCACGATTCTTCGGCTAATTGAGAAATTGATCCCTGCCGAATTCGTCGCACATGTTGAGCTCCAGAATCTCCAAAAAGACAAGTTTGCTAAGGCGCAGCTATTTGGAAAGATTGTGAGCATTGTTGGCGATATGAGCTCCAAGACTCTCTATGACCCAACCGTATTCAAGCAAATCACGGGTCAAGACACAATTAGTGCTGAGTTCAAGTACGGAAACGCATTCTCATTTACTAGTCAGGCAACACTTCTATTTGCTGCCAACAAACTGCCGGTAACTGATGACACATCAAAAGGCTTTTTCGAACGCCTCTTGATTGTCCCCTTTGACAAGATGTCTCTTGAAAAGCATGAAGTAGACGACACTCTTGAGCCAAGGATGCACCTTGAAATGGAGGGAGTGCTGGTCAAGGCAGTCGAAGGCCTAAGGAGGGCGAAGGCACGAGGTTCGTTTATGTACGTTCAGAGATGCCAGGATGCCTTAGAGAGATATAAATGGGACTCTCTGAACCTTTTACCCTGGTGGACTAGCAAAATCGAGTACACGGGCATCCCCCGAGATCGCGTTACTAGAACGTCTCTGTATGAAAGTTATGCAAACTGGGTCTTGGAGAACGAAGGGACTCCCGTAAGTAAGTCAATTTTTTACAAGATGCTTCAGTCCTCTCTTGAATTCAAGACGGAAGCTGTAAAGGTGGACGGAGAGAACTACTTCAAAAACATCAAGTTTGTGGAGTAGCACTCAGGGAAGAAGGGAAGCCAATTTGAAAAAGTTTCTAGAATATTGAGTCTTTATTTGAAATTAATCTTGATTTAGAGAAAACTTTTTTAAAAGATCTTCCCTTTTTTCCCTTCCAGGGTTGAAGAAATCCCCAAACGACGCCTGGAAACAAATAGAGCAATTCCGGCAACATGTTGCTGGGATTTCATAGACCAAACGGCCCCGACGGAAATGTATGCTACTTTCCCGATGATGCAAGCGCTCTGCAGGTGAAGCGAGTGGGCTAAATAGGGGCGTGTCTAGTACCTTAACTTCAAATCTTGTTTATGAGAAGGAAACCGCCCTTTTTGCACATAAGCTGCATTTCAAAATCCCCCATTCTCCGCCAGCAACTCCTTTGATCAGTTACCACTCGGGGTTTCTGTTACAATCACAAACCCTCCGGTCTCCCTGGGACAAAACGGGCAATCCCCCTCCGTCTCGCCCTCAAACATGATCCAATTCCAACCGCATCGGGCATACTCAATCTCTTTCATATCTAGGAGGCTCTCAGATATACCTAGGAGGGGTGTTTGATTTTCCACAAGGAATCACCCGGCCGAATATCGGAAGGGCTACACGCGGTATGTTTGGCCATTCAGCGGGACTACTTTGACGACAAGCGTCCGACTACTGTCTGTAAACCTAAGCAGTAACTGCGAGAACAGAGCTGGCGAAACTGCCTGCAAGTGAGCTTACCTGATCCAGATTTTGTTCCAATTGGTCACACAAGCTCAGTAACATGTTGACGTTCTTAACGATAAGCAGCTGTTCACTTTTCGGTGGCAACGGCACTGCAAACCTCCGTATGGCGCTAGCTGAAAAATGCTGAATAGTTACTCCCGAAGACATGTTGGCTATCACATTTTGACTCTTGGCCTGTCTAAGAACAAACTGCACATACCTACCCTCGATTCCTAATGCTGGGCGGAGCCTGTGAAGCTGATTTTGAAACGCCAAATTGAAATCTATATCGAGGTCAAATGTCGCGTTTCTGCCAACATCGCCACCTTCATTCACAAAAATGTCACCCTTTTTGACGCTGTACTTGTCAAGTTCTGATTTAGGTATCAGCATCTCTTTTAAGTCCGTTAAATCAATTCTTCCACCGGGTCGGACGTTGACGGACCGCAAGTATTTCCTTGGAACTCCGTTCATCTTGGCTGTATTCAGCATTTTCCCAAGCTGGTGATCTACCACTGAGGCCAGGGGGACCCAAGCCCAATGAGCTGGGATCGAGAATCTTTCCTCTGAGATGTCTGGATAAGCATCGAGCTGCTGTCTGACTTCTTGCAAAAGGTCTTGCACTGTGTCCTTTGGCTGAAAGCCAATAGTTAGCTTCCCGCTAACTGCTAAAGAAAGAATCAAATCCCTGAGTGATTCAACGCTTTCAGATGCTCCCGCAAGGATTTCCCAGTTGTTTTCAATTCGGCCCCAAGAAACTCGAACCATCTCCGGGGTTTGAGCGCTAGAAATTGCCTCTACAGCGGCACCCCGGGCAAGAGAGACCGCATTAGAGAGATTTGCTTTGCTTTCTTCGAGTTCGTCACAGATTCCGGCCAAGAGATCAACCTTTTGAATTATTCGATCTTGTTCCGCCAAAGGTGGAATAGGTATGGTCAGCTCACCAAACTTTCCCTTCGAAATTCCACCTATGATTCCGCTCATCTGATTTCGAAAGTCACTCTGGAATTTGCTCGAGAGAAAATACATCAGAAGAAATCTTGGTCTGAGCCACTCTTTGCAAACAACTGCAAATAACTTGTTCCCAAAACAAATGTCCTGTTCTACGATGCCTATCTTCTTCCCAGCGCTCCCGCCTTCGAGACAGATGAGAACTGAATCCTTTGGGGCAACCTTAAAGTTTTTCTCATTGGCTCCAACCCTCAATCCAGTGTCATAATGAATCGGCTGGAAACCATAGCTCACATCTTTTGTTGCAATGTAGTTAAGGCCGTGATCGTTTTTCTCAAAAGCGACTTTCTCCCCAACACTGGTGCTGTTACCGTTATAGATTTCTCCACACATTGAGAGCGGAATTTCTAACCAGCCAGCTATGTGCTCGTTCTGGAGCTTTGGGTCGTCAAATATTTCTGCTAGATCAGAGAGTTGGCGATCTTTAGAGGACCGAGAGTCAAGTCGGCCGGAAGTAGCGAGGTTAAACGCCAATGACTTTACACGTTGGGGGCCATCAGGAAGAGCCAAAATCACATCGATGGATTCATCTGAAAGCAACTGCTCAAGGTAGTTCATTAAAACAATTCCTTGAGTTGCAGTTTCAGTTGATCTTGCAATTTCGAAGATTTGCGGAGAGCATCGTGGTATCTAACTAGCAGTTCATTAGGATCATCGTGGACGATTGTTGGTGCATTTGGATTTTTGATGTCTAAGTTATAATTGTTGTTTACGACGTCTGCAGCAGAAACCTTCCAAGCATGTTCACTCTGAATACGCTTGTTCCACCAAGACTTCTCGAGGTCAAACTCAGCCAGTCGCATCGGTTTTGTCTTATTGTAAGCTTTCACCCCTTCAGGCAGCTTGTGCTCAAAGTACCAAATCTCCTTCGTCGGCTCTCCCTTGGTGAGAAATAGCACATTAGTCGAAATAGGCGTGTATGGAGCAAATACTGATTTAGGTAAACGAACTATTGTGTGCAAGTTGCATTCTTCTAGCATCTTCTTTTTGATTTTTGTTTTGACGCCCTCACCAAACAAGGTTCCATCAGGAAGAACAATTGCAGCTCTCCCTCCGTCTTTCAACAGCTCTATGACGAGAACCAAAAATAGGTCTGCCGTTTCCTTTGTTCTAAACTCGGCAGGAAAATTGTTCTCAATTCCATCCTCTTCCACGCCACCGAAAGGTGGATTAGTAATGATTACATCCACTTGATCGCTCTTGCCATAGTCTCGGAGTGGCTTAGCGAGAGTGTTGCCGTTTACGATGTTTGAAGGGACTTCGATTCCGTGAATCATCATATTTGTTGCACAGAGAACGTGCGGAAGTTGTTTCTTCTCGACACCCCTAATGCTGTTCTTGAGGGACTTGAGTTGAGCAGGGTTCTTTACTTGTTTTTTCATGTGCTCAAAAGCACCCGTTAGGAATCCGCCTGTACCGCAAGCAGGATCCAAAACAATCTCACCAAGCTGCGGGTTTAACATCTCAATTGCGAATTGAGTCACAGCTCTTGGGGTGTAGAACTCTCCGGCGTTGCCAGCACTCTGAAGGTCTCTTAGGATCTGTTCGTAGATGTCTCCGAAGAGGTGCCGAGTCTCCACAGAGTTGTAGTCAATGTCTTGATTAATTTTGTTTATAACTTTTCGAAGGAGAGTGCCGTTCTTCATGTAGTTGAATGCATCATCAAAAACGCTTATCAGTAAAGCGCCTCGTTCCCGAGCTTGGCCCGAGAAAGAGGTTAGGTCCAAATTTTTTAATCGAGGGAAAAGTTGATTGTTGACGAATGTCAAAAGAGCCTCACCTGTTAGCGAGTCTTTACCTGTGATATCTTCATCGGCCCAGGATGTCCAACGAAGCTCTTTGGGTATTGGAGAACTGTAATGGGCGTCGTCTAATTCGGTGTCTAATTCAAGGTCGCTATAGATCTTCAGGAAGAGCATCCAACCGAGTTGGCCAATCCGCTGGGCATCACCGTTGACACCAGCGTCCTGGCGCATTATGTCTTGAATTTTTTTGACGGTATTTGATAGGGACATTCTTCTCCATTAGCTAGGCGGGTGTTGCGTATAGTTCGTTTTCGAGTCTATGCACAGCCTCAAGATACTTTTCACGCCCACCGAAGTGATTTACAAGTTCGATAGGTGTGCCAATCTTGGTAAAAGGGTCCAACCTCAGAACATCAATTTTTTCGATAGTCTCAAGACCTTGATCGGCGTACTTGTCAAGCAAGATTCCTAGCACTTCTCTTGCCTGCGCACCATACATTGAGAAGACATCCCTCTTCTTAACGTTTTCTGCTCTCTCTTTTCGAGTTAGCGGCGGCTGGTCAAAGGCAATGTGACAGATCAAATCAAAAGGGTCCAAATCCCGGCCCACTACATCTTCCAGAGCATCCAGAATCACGCCTTTCTCAAGTAGCTCTTCGACGATGGCTTGTTTTCGGTCAGTTTCATTCCATCGTTTAATGAATTGGTCAAGAGATTTGTATTCCTGCCCAACAGCCTTGCGAGTGAAATCTCTGAGGGATTCAGTAATCAATTTCCCGTCTTTGTCGTAATACTGAACCCTTTCTGCAATGACCTTGAATTGAACGCCACTTACAACAAACTTTTTGGCTAGGTCACTGTCATCGTCTGAGTCATCAGTAGCTCCGAAAAGGACTTCACCTATTTCAGCACCTTCATTCTCAGACATCGGGTCCGGTTCGATAACAGCCTCGTTTCCATCTTGGTCAATCTCCTTGATTGAAATTGCAGGACCATCCCACTCGGGATCCGCGAATAACTCGGTGGCTTTCTTGAAATCAATAATGGTGAAGAAGTACTTTCCATAATCAGGCCGCAACCTAGTGCCTCGACCAATGATTTGCTTGAACTCGGTCATCGACTGTATTTTCTGATCTAGCACAATGAGTTGGCATGTTTGTGCATCAACACCTGTTGACATGAGTTTCGAAGTAGTTGCGATTACCGGATAAGGGCGTTTGGGGTCTATGAAGTTGTCGAGTTCGTTCTTGCCCTCTTCGTTGTCTCCAGTGATTCTCATCACATAGCGATTGTCTCTGGCAATTAGCTCAGCATTTAGAGGCTCATTGACCAGTGCCTGTCTCATTCGCTCAGCATGATCAATGTTGCTGCAGAAGACAATAGTTTTATTCATAGGGTCAGTTTTGTGAAGAAACTCGCTGATTTTTTGGGCGACTATTTTGTCTCGCTCTGGAAAAACTATTTCCTTGTTAATGTCGGTCTGGTTATAGGTTCGGTCGATGATGAGACTCCCGTGGTCATCTAACATGCCAGCTTCAGGTCTCCAACCCTGTAAGTCAAGGTCTAAGTCCACGCGTAATACCTTGAAAGGTGCTAAAAAGCCGTCATCTATCCCTTGCTTAAGGGAGTAGCTATACACAGGTTCACCGAAATAACCAATGTTGGAAACGTACTTAGTCTCTCTTGGAGTCGCGGTCATGCCAATCTGTATAGCTGAATCAAAGTAATTGAGAATTGTCTTCCAAGTTGCGTCATCTGCAGCACTGCCCCTGTGGCACTCATCAACAACCACCACATCGAAAAAATCCTTTGGAAACTTGTCATAGATGGGTTCGGCGTCTTCCCCGCCAATAACGGCCTGATATAGGGCCAAGTAGATTTCGTAAGAAGTATCGACTTTGCCGTTGTCTTTGTCGACAAGACTTCGGTTTAGCTTGGTCATGACGCTTCCAAAGGGTTTGAAGTCGTTAATCATTGTCTGATCTACAAGGATGTTCCGGTCCGCAAGGAAAAGAATCCTCTTAGCCTTACGAGTTTTCCAAAGTCGCCAGATTATGTTGAAAGCGGTTCTAGTCTTTCCAGTCCCCGTAGCCATTGCCAAAAGGACTCTTCTCTGACCCCGTGCTATGGCTTCTATGGTTCTGTTAACGGCAAGTTGTTGGTAGTAGCGAGGCTGTTCATCAGAGAGATATTGGTAGGACTGGCTAGTTACTAATTCCTCGGTTTGATCTGACAAACCCTTCCAAGCTTTGTAGCGACTCCATAGCTCTTCTGGTGTTGGAAACTCATCGAGTGACAACGTGGTTTCAATTTGGGTAGCGTTTCCAGTTTTGTCGTGAAAGAGAAATCCATCGCCGTTGGAGGAAAACACAAATGGAATATCTAGGGTATTTGAGTAGCCTAGCCCTTGCTGCATTCCGGCACCTAAGGAGTGGTTATTGCTCTTTGCTTCAATTATTGCGATGGGTATGTTCGATTTATAGAAGAGGAGGTAGTCGGCTTTCTTCTTTTTACCACGTGCCACAAGCTGGCCACGAACTATTATTCTTCCCGCGGTGAAGTAGTACTCCCTCCTCCAACGCGTCTCATCCCATCCGGACTTGACTAAAGCTGGCGAGATGTATCTATCGCAAATGTCGGATTCGCTGAGCATTTTCTTGTTCACTAGCGCCCCCTCTTTTCTGCTACCAAAACAAAAATACCCGCTCCTAGGGACAAAGATTGCCAATTCGCCTCAGCACTATGTTCAATACAAGC
>Ga0169931_10014043_pt1 | contig 10874 bp, 11 predicted proteins | sample Kivu_15m_20L_FD_129675 | JGI IMG/M metagenome (GOLD analysis project Ga0169931, IMG submission 129675) | Freshwater microbial communities from Lake Kivu, Western Province, Rwanda to study Microbial Dark Matter (Phase II) - Kivu_15m_20L... | ecosystem: Environmental > Aquatic > Freshwater > Lake... | reverse complement strand
TTGTAAAGCCTGGCAACGACCTACTCTTCCGTGCCTTAAGACAAAGTACCATTGGCGCTAAAGGGCTTAACTGCCGAGTTCGGAATGGGATCGGGTGTTACTCCTTTGCAATAATCACCAGGCGAAAGTTCTATATACTCAAATTTTATTATTGTCAAAAATTTATTATATCTAGTAGTTATATGAATATTAAAAATGATTAGATTTGAATTTTATCAAAATCAAATATTAAAATTTTTAAATAAGGATAAGTCAATTTTAGTATTAGGAGCCTCTAGTGATGAGGCTAATCTTTTTCATAAATTGCATTTTAAAAAGATAACTTTATCAAACATTGATTTAGCTCAATTAAAAGGTGATGAAAAATATAATTTTAGGAAAATTAAAATAGATTTTAGAAATCTATATAAAATTAAAAATAATTCTTATGATTTTGTTGTTGTACATGCATCAATCCACCATACTAGTAAGCCCCATAATATTTTACTTGAGATGTATCGAATTGCAAAACTTGGAGCATTAATAGTAGAGTCTAATGATAGTTTTATTATGAGGCTTGCTGTTAAATTAAAATTTTCAGAAGATTTTGAAAAAAGTGCGCTAAACTATAAGACTTATGTGGGTGGAGTTGATGGATCTCATATACCCAACTATGTTTATAGATGGACTGAAAGAGAAATAAAAAAACTTTTCTATTCTTACCAACCGGACAAAAAAATCAATATTATTTTTAACTACCAAAATAATATTTATAATGAAAATTTAAGTGATAATTTTTTAAAAAAAATAATAATTGTAATAAGCTATGTATTTTTAAAAACAATTTTTATTTTATTTCCAAAACAACAAAATTTAATGTCTATTTATATTGATAAAAAAAATTTTAAAAAAAGAACTAATTAAATAATATTTTAAAATAAATTACATTCCTAGATATCTCTTTTTATTTACTAAAAAATCTTGATAAGTAATTTTAAAACCTTTCGAAAAAGAGAATTTTGATTTCCATCCATATCTTTTTGCTAAAGCACAATTAACTAATTTTCTTTCTGTACCATCCATCATTTTATTTCCATCAAATATTATTTTAGATTTATATCCTATGATTCTAGCAACATAATCTGCGTACTGTTTGATACTTAATTCAAATCCGCTGCCTATATTAATTAATACATCCTTGGTTTTCTTATTTAAAAAAAACACACATGCTTCAGCAACGTCATCAACAAATGTCAACTCTCTTTTGGGTCTTCCTGTTCCCCAAAATAATATTTTTTCTTTTTTTTGTATTTTTCCCAAATAAATTTTTTTTATAAATGCTGGAAAGAAATGAGAATTATTAGAATTATAATTATCGTTTGGACCAAAAAGATTCGATGGCATTAGACATTTATAATTAGTTCTATATTGATAATTATAACTTTCGCACAGTTTTATGCCCGCAATCTTAGCTATTGCATAAGATTCATTTGTTAGCTCAAGTTTTCCAGTCAAAAGATATTCTTCTTTTATTGGCTGCTTTGAAAATTTTGGGTAGATGCAGCTTGAGCCTAAAAAAACTAGATTTTTTACTCCAGCTCTGAAAGAGCCGTGAATAATATTATTTTGTATTGAGAGATTGTCATAAATAAAATCAGCCTTTCGCTCATTATTCACTTTTATTCCTCCAACTTTAGCCGCACAAATAATTACTCCTTCGGGTCTAATTTTTTTAATATAGTTAAAAACTCTCTCTTGATTTCTAAGATCTAACTCTTGACTTGTCTTAAAAAAAATATTTTTAAAGCCTTTTTCTCTTAAGACTTTTAGAACTGATGAGCCAACTAGACCTTTATGTCCAGCAACGTATATTCTAGAATTTTTTGTAATCATTTAATATGAATTTTCAAATTCTATCATTTCTTTGATTAACGATTTGATATTTGTATTTGGCTTCCATCCCAATAATTTTCTTGCTTTTGATGAATCCCCTTTTAAAGAATTTACTTCTGTAGGACGAAAATATTCTTTGTCAATTTCAATGATACATTTATTATTCCAAAAGCCTTTTTCATTAATTCCTCTCCCTTTCCATTTAATGACAATACCAAGCTCTTTAGCTGTAAAATTTATAAATTCTTTAACTGAATACTGCTGGCCAGTTGAAATTACATAATCGTCCGGCTTATTTCTTTGCAGCATTTTCCACATTGCAAAAACATAATCCCTAGCGTGTCCCCAATCTCTTTTTGCATACAAGTTCCCTAAATATAGTTTTTTTTGATTATTGTTAATTATTTTGCAAAGAGCGCTTACAATCTTTTTAGTCACAAAAGTTTCGCCTCTTATAGGGCTCTCGTGATTAAATAGAATGCCATTACAAGCAAAAATCCCGTAGGCTTCTCGATAATTTATTGTTATCCAATGAGCATAGAGTTTTGCAGCCGCATATGGACTTCTTGGATAAAAATTGGTTTTTTCACTTTGTGGAGGTTTGGAGGCCCCAAACATTTCTGAGGTGCCTGCTTGATAATATTTAACTTTTTTTTCTAATTTTAAAGATTTAATCGCATCTAAAATTCTAAGAGCCCCAATTGCATCTACATTGGCTGTATATTCTGGAACATCAAATGAAACTTTAACGTGCGATTGAGCAGACAAATTATATATTTCGTTGGGCTTAATGGATGCAATATTTTTCAGAACTGACAACGAATCCGTAACATCTCCATAGTGTAAATAAAAATTCCTTTTGCTATGTGGATCCTGATAAATATCATCAATTCGAGAGGTATTTAACGACGATGATCTTCTTTTTACACCATGAACTATGTATTTTTTAGAAAGCAAAAGTTTAGCTAAGTAGGCACCGTCTTGTCCTGTTATACCAAAAATAAGTGCTATTTTTTTTTTCATAGTTAATAATTTAGTAAAATTCATCTATGATACAAACAAAATATCTGCTAAAAAATCGTTCTATTTCGCGGGGTGGAGCAGTCTGGTAGCTCGTCAGGCTCATAACCTGAAGGTCCTTGGTTCAAATCCAAGCCCCGCAACCAAATAAAGTGTTAAAAAATATCTAAATATCTGAAATTTTAAATCCTTGCTTTTGATCAATTAACCTTACAAATTCTGCACACTCAAACATATTTTCATAAGTACCCATGTCAAACCAAGTGATTCCTCTGCCCAAAATGTAATGGTTAAGCCTTTTTTCTTTTAAATAAATATTATTTAAAGACGTAATCTCTAATTCTCCCCTTGCTGATCTTTTAACCTTCTCTACTTTTTGGATGACATCTTTTGGAAAAATATAAAGTCCAGTTACAGCAAGATTACTTTTGTTATTTTTAGGTTTTTCGATAATTTTTTTAATTTTTTTATTTTTATCTAAATATGCAATCCCATATTGCCTTGGATCTTTTACTGGACATAAAAATACAGTCGCTCTATTTTTGATTTTATTATTTAAAATCATTCTTAAGTCTCCAGGAAATCCTCTTCCATAAATAAAATTATCTCCTAAAATCATACACACTTTGTCTGCATTGGTTAAAAAATTTCTTCCGATAATAAAAGTTTCTGCAATACCTCCAATTGGATTTTGTTGAGTTTCAAATTGCAAATTTAATTTCCATTTTTTTTCTACTGGATATAAAATTTTTTTAAAATACTTCTGTTGATTAAAGTCTGTAATCAGTAGAATATTTTTAATACCACTATAAATTAATACTGATAAAGAATAAAAAATCATTGGTTTGTCATAGACTGGCATTAAATGTTTTGAAATAATATTACTCAACGGTCTCATTCTTTTGCCCATCCCTCCGGCGAGAATAATGCCTTTAACATTTATTGACATAAATTTATAATCCTTTTCTTAATATTTCTCTTTTTAAATTTTTAAAGTAATTGAGATTTTTTTTATCTTAATACCACTCTACGGTTTCTTTAAATTTCTCTAAAATGTTGGAATTGCACTTCCATCCTAATTTTTTAATTTTATTATTATCAACTGAATAACGTTTATCATGGCCAAGTCTATCTTTAACAAAGTATATTTTGGTTATTATTTTTTTTTTCTTAAGAATATCTTTAATTAATCTTGCGAGTTTTATATTATTGATGTTAAAATTACTTGAAATATTATAATTTTCTCCAACTTTTCCTTTCTTAGCCAAAAGAATAAGTGCATCAATATGATCGTCGACGTGAATCCAAGACCTAATGTTTTCGCCTTTTCCATAAACTTCAATTTTCTTTTTAAACAAAGACGTTAATACACATCTGGGAATAAATTTCTCTGGAAATTGAAATATTCCAAAATTATTAACACTGTTGGTAATGATTACTGGTAATTGAAAATTTTTAAACCAGGTTCTAGCCACAATTACTCCGCAGGCCTTAGACGCAGAGTATGGATTGTTTGGCAAAATATTAGAATTTTCATTAAATTTTTTTTTGGAATTAAGCTCCAAATCTCCATAAATTTCATCTGTACCAACATGAATAAATCTAAAATTTTTATATTTATTCCTAAACTTATTTAAATAATTCTTAACGGACATTAATAAATTTAATGTTCCCATTAAGTTTGTATCAAAAAAATTAATTGAATTTTTTAAAGATAAGTCAACGTGACTTTCTGCTGCTAAATGAAATATAATATTAGGCTTAAAATCTAAAATAACCTTATTTAATAAATTAGAATTTGTAGATAAATTAATTCTTTTAAAAAAGTAATTCTTACTTTTAAAATAGCTAATATTTGTACTGAGGTTTGAGCAATAAGTAATCTTGTCTATATTAAGGATTATATTATTTTTATCTTTAGCTAATTTATTTATAAGATTTGTTCCTATAAAACCAAGGCCTCCTGTTACAATAATTTTATTCATAAAGAATTAATTTTATTAATAGCAACTAAATTATTAAATTCATAATATTTAATGATTAAATAAACAGAATAACATTATATACTCTTTAAAATAAGTTGATTTTATTCTTAGAAAAAAAATTTATTATTTATATATATTCTATCTTCAAAACCGTAAAATGGAAATTTTAATGAAGAATGTAGTCGAAATCCGTTATTTTTTAAAAATCTAAATATATCAATCTTAGAATAATTTTTAATTGAATCATGGTGTAAAATTTCAATTAAAATAACTTTTACATTTTTTATATTCTTTTTACATCCTTTTAAAACATTTAGTTCTGAGCCCTCGACATCTATTTTTAAAATATCTATAATTTTTTTTTTTTTAATAAAACTGTCTAAAGTTATACAATTTAACTTTTCTTTTTTATAAATAATATTTTTTACTTTATTAAATAAAATGAGACTCTTAATTTTGTAATATAAACTGTTTGCATCAATATCTTCTAAAGTAGATGATCGCTGATGATATAATACATTAAAATCTTTTTTTATAATTTTATCATAAATAGCTTCATTAATACAAAATACTTTGGAATTATTTTTAAATTTTTTTTTCAAAATATTAAAAATATTTTTTTGAGGTTCAAAGCAATAACAAATTTTTATACTATCGAAATTTTTGAGAAAAAGTAATGTTGTCTCTCCTATATGCGCCCCTACATCAAAAATTATTTTTGGTTTAAAATCTAATGATATCAATCTTTCTGCAATTTTTTTTTCATGTAGCTTTCCTAAATAAGAAGTAAAAAAAAAAATTATTTTTTTAAGCATGTCATTTATAAAAGTTTTTATTAATAAGACTAACGAGCCGGTCTAAATCATTTTTTTGGTAATCAATAGAAAAAGGTAAACAAAATGTTCTTTTTTCAATAAAACTTGTGTTTCTTAGTGACAATCTTTTAAATTTGCTGAAAAAAAAATGCTTATGCATTGGAGAATAAGACCAGGGCTTATAAATATTAATTCTGTATAAATCTTTAAATTTACGATAAATAATTTTAAAATTAATTACCTTATTTGAGATAATTAATAATTTTAATGACAGCCAGGTCTTTCCAAATAAAGGCTGAAACTTTATAAATTTATTACTCTCGAGACCGTTAATTAAATAATTGATATTTTTAAATAATTTTTTTTTTATATTATGAATATCATCTAAATTAGCCATTAAGATTGCAGCGTCATATTCTGAAAATTTACCATTAAATCCTAGACTCTTCGTCTCTTTACTATTTAAATCAGTATAGCCAAAATTAATAATACCATTTAATGATTTTGAATATTTTTTTTGAGCAATAATTATTCCCGACTCATTTGCTGGAAGAGTTTTTGTTGGATGAAAACTGCAAGTAATAAAAATTTTTGAATTATCTATTATCTTTTTATCAAAATTAGCAAAGGTATCAGCAGCATCATAAATTATTGGCACTCGAAATCTTTTTTGTATTTTGTTTAAATAATCAATATTAATAGGATATCCGAACGGCGATACAAACATTATGGCAGCAATACTTCTATACTTTTTGAAAGCAAAACTTATCTGTGAATCATCAAGACATAGATTTTCTATATTAATGTCCATAAATATGGGTTCAAAACCAGACTGTAATATTGACTGAGGATTAGATTGAAAAGAATAAGAAGGAACTAAAATATATTTTTTTTTTGGATTTTTTTTTTAATCAGATAACAGCAAGCTAATAATGAAGTGTGCCCACTTGATGTAATAATAATGTTATTTTTTTCTAAATTTAAATATTTTTCTAATCTAAGTTTGCATTCATTATAGAGCGGTCCAAAATTTGAATAATATCTTTTTTTGTCTATTTTTTTTAAATAATACATTAAATTTTTTGAATTAGACAACAGAGGTCGATGTGATAAAATCTTTTCCATGATATTAGATAATATACAAAATCATTAATAATGATTAAACATATTAAATTATATACAGTTTATTATTTATTCTTTTTTTTTATATTTTTAATAATTGCATCAATTCTTACTAAAGGATGGTTGGCAACTTGGTATGCTTTACATATGCCATCGCTGTTACCGCCGCATTTTGATTTAAGATTTTATCAATATCCAGCTTTTGCTATTAATGAAGGCAGGAATCCTCTTTTTAGTTTGCATGAATTATGGTTTTTAAATAGCCCTTCTGGTACCTTTAGCGGTTTACCAGAGTATTTTCTTCCTGCATTCAAATTTGCTTATTTTTTAAATTTTCATAAAGAACCATACTTTTTAGGTTTTGCGCTATTTATTATTATTAATTATATATTTTGTAGCTATAAAATATTAACTATTAAAAAAAATTCATTTTGGATATTAATTTTATTTTTTTCTAGTTCCTCTCTTTTGTTAATAGAGAGAACAAACAATGATATAATTATTTTTTGTCTTCTTTATTGGACTGCAGTATTTCCAAATCTGTGGGGTGTTATTTTAAATTTATTAGCTGTGTATATAGAGTTTTGGCCAATGGCTGCCGGAATTGCCTTTATTAAAAAAAAAATAAAAATACTATTACTAATTTTATTCTCTATATTTTTAGTCATTTTTTATAAGGACATGTTTGGTCAAAACATGAAACCTATTTTAAGTGATTATTTTAGCTGGGGGGCAAAAAGCACATCTATTTCTATTAAAAGACACTTCGGCTTAGAAATTAACTATATAAATATTATAATTTTTCTGTTTTCTCTTTCCTTGATTACACTGATTAATAAATTAAATTTATTAAAACTACAATTTCATAAACAACCAAATGATTTGGAAGAAAGATTTTTCTTAATAGGTTCTTCAATATACGTTAGTCTTTTTATTTTGGAAAGTAACGTTGATTATAAATTAGCATTTCTTATTTTTTGCGTTCCTTATCTCAGTCGGTTAAAAAATAAAATAAGCAAATATTTTATCCTGATCTCTATAGTTTTAGCCAGTAATTGGCAATTAATGAGTGGCAATAATTATGCATCCTTAGGAGCATTAATTAATATCACAATTAAATGTTTAATATTTATAATTTTATTAAGTTTGTTAATAAAATACTTCATTAATTTTTACAAAAATTATGGAATTAAAAAAATATTTTTTTAAATCATAATTTGTAATTATTTTTAGACAATTGAAGTTTATAAATATTTCTTATAATTTTTTTTGAAAAATTTTTTTGGCTAAATAAATAAGCTGATTTTATTTTTTCTAATTTTTGTTTTAAAAAATTAAAAATATAATTTTTAAAATAACTTTTATGTATGTTTAGATCCTCTTTTATCTTTATTATAGAGTAATTTAAATTTGAACTCATACCTTTAGCTTCCATTCCTACAGAAAAAAAGTTTAAATATTTATATTTGATATTATTTTGTATTAATTTTAAAATAAAATCTAGGTCGGCTGATATATTATAATTATCATTATATCTAAATTTCTTGGCTACTTTATTTAAAATAAAAATAGTTGGATGGGCTATTCTAAAAGCGTCAAATAAATTATTTTTTAATTTAACGTTTTTCCAGATTCTTTTTACTTTTTTATTCTTGTTAAAATAAACTAAATTACTAAAATAAAAGTCAAAATTTTCGTACTTTAAAATATTAGCTTGCATATTTTTTAGTATCTTTTTCGAAAAAAATATATCTCCTGAATTTAAAATTGAAATATAATTGCCTTTAGCTTTTTTTATCGCATAATTTAAACTGTCATAAAAATTTTTATCACGACGTTTAAAAATTCTAATTTTTTTATTATTTTTATATTTTATTATCTTTAAAAAAGTGTTATCGGCCGAACACCCATCAACGATAATATATTCAAAATTCTTGAAGTTTTGTGACAGAACACTTCTAATTGTGATATCAATTTTTTTTTCAGTATTTTTTGTAACTGTAATAATAGAAAAAAACGGTTTCATGAATTAATAGATTTGTCTTTATCTAAAAAAAATAGATAAAAACTATAAACAAAGAAAGTTATAGAACCCAACCAAACTGAAAATAAAGATCCTGTTGGTTTTAAAGGAAAATAAAAGCATAAAAATAAAACACCTGATAAAATAAATTTTATTTTGATATCTTGGTTGTTAAATTTAAGTGTTAATATTTTTTTTAAAATATAAAAAATAATTATATTCAAAATTAATAAACCTACTAGACCTTGCTCTGCTAAAATTTCTAAAAAGGCATTATGAGGATGCGTTGAACAGCCTTTAAAATTTCCGGTATTTGTATTTGTAATTTCTTCATACTTTTTGCATTTTATTTGGAAGGAATTATAACCATGTCCATTAATAGGCTTATCTAAAAACATAGCCCAGGCAACTTGGTAATGTTTACCCCAGGGAGAGTCTTTTACTTCTTTTAAAATATCTATAATATTTTTATTGCCCTCAAGTTTTTTAACTCCGAAATATGTAATATCTTTAGTAAAATCTAAATATCTTTTTTTTGTACTGTTTAATAAATTAAGAACTGAAAAAAAAATTAAAAGAGAAATAAAAATTAAAATAATTTTTGTTATAAATTTTTGCTTGGATATTATAATATAAGTTGTGAAAAATATAATATAAGCAACAAATGGAGATCTGTCTCCGGTTATTAATATTGCAACACCTAATACTAAAAAAAATAAATTTAATATTTTATTATTAAAAAAAAAGAGAGCTATTGTTAATCCAAAATAAGCGAAAAATGAACCAGCAATTAATTCTTTGCCGAAAGGTCCTTGATATCGCAAACAGTGTCCATCTTCACACATGCCTGGTTGAAATCCAAAAATATCAAAACCAAAATAATATTGAAAAACAATATCAATAATTACGAAAATAATAATAATAAAATATAAATATTTTATTTTTTTTAACTGTCCTGAAGAAATATTATGTATTGTATAAACTATAACTGTCGAAAAAAAAATATACCTAAAAAGAGAAATGCTTTTTAAAACATTATCAAAATTTATGTAATTTATTAAAGAATTAATAGAAATATATGTGAAAAATATAGCAAATAAGATATTTTCAATTTTAGAAAAAGGATTAACTTTTTTATAAAAACAAAGAGCAATACATGAAAATGTAAGAATAATTACAGCTATATTTACATAATTCTTTCCTAATATAAAAAAAACTGGAAGTATAAGTAATATTAAATAATTAATTTTTTTTAATAGAGAAATGCTAAATATCATTAATTTTTTATGAACTTAAATTTATTATTTATTAACTTAATAAGTTTGCTGTTTTTTTTTATATTATACAAAAATATAAATCTTATAACAGAAAAATTAAATCTCATAGATTATCCAAATAAAAAAAGGAAATTACACAAAAAAAAAACTCCATTAATTGGAGGATTAATAATTTTTTTATGTTTTGTTTACTTAATTGTTATTGATCAATTATTTAGTATAAATAGCAATTTTATTTTTAAAATAATTTTTATTTTATCACCAATCTTTATAATTGGTTTATTAGATGACATTCATAATTTCAGTCCAACAAATAAAACAATATCACTATCTCTTTTAATATTATTATTTTTATACTTTGATAAACAATTTTTATTAAAAGAATTATACTTTGATGATTTTAAAAAAATCTATTTATTAAATGATTTATTCTCATACTTCATAACAACCTTTTGCCTTTTATTACTTATTAATGCCTTTAATATGATTGATGGGGTTAACGGACTTGCACATTCAATATTGTTTTTGTGGCTAATAATTTTAATTATATTATTTAATCTTAATATAACTTTCTATTTTTTCGCTTTAATTATATTTTTATCATTCATACTTAATTACCAAGGAAAATATTTTCTTGGAAACTCTGGCTCATTATTCTTAAGTTCTTTTATAGGACTACTCACAATATATTTATATAATTCTAATCTTAATTTTAGGAATTTAATAAATGTTGAAAAAATCATCTTAATTTTTTTAATAC
>Ga0169931_10014042_pt1 | contig 10874 bp, 11 predicted proteins | sample Kivu_15m_20L_FD_129675 | JGI IMG/M metagenome (GOLD analysis project Ga0169931, IMG submission 129675) | Freshwater microbial communities from Lake Kivu, Western Province, Rwanda to study Microbial Dark Matter (Phase II) - Kivu_15m_20L... | ecosystem: Environmental > Aquatic > Freshwater > Lake... | reverse complement strand
TAAGTAAAAGGTGTCGAACACCTTTTTACTGCCGATGCTCCATCATTCGGAGCTTGGTGACGTCGAAGGCTTTGGCCGACATGCGGTCCAGGATCCCAGCGTAGACGGCGGGGTCCATGGAAGGAGTGCGGCTCAGCACCCAGAGGGTCTCGCGGTCAGGCGAGCCCACGACGGCGTACTCGTAGTTTTCGCCGAGCTCGAGGATCCAGTAGTCACCATAGAAGGGCCAGAAAAAGGTGACCTTGAGCTTGGAGTTGCTCTCGAGGTCGACGATCTTGGCTTTGCCGTTGGCGACTTTGAGTTCGCCATCGAGCGAGTCTTTGTAGCAGGTGTTGATGACCCGGACCTTGCCATCAGCCAGGAGCGAGTAGTTGGCGGTGACGCCTTTGCAGCCTTTTTCGAACCAGAGTTCGATGGCCGAGATCTCGTACCACTTGCCCAGGTAGCGATTGACGTCGACGTACTCGACGGTCTTGAGCTCTGGAAACTGCTTACCCTTGCCCAGAGCATGGGCTTCGGAGGGGGCCAGCATCGGGCCAGCGCAGGCCATCAGTCCTAAGGCCAAGAGACTGGAGAGAGAGCGAAGTTTCATAAATCAATCCTCCTCGTATTCGAGTGGGCTTGGACTAACAGCCCCTGTCGAACCCCGCAACAAAATAGTCGGTGATTTTAATCAAGTAAATCCACAAGCTTGCGAAAGCCTTGGGCTTGTCTTGATTTCGTCAAGCAGCGGAGCTGCAAGAAGCTTACTGACAGGCGCTCAGGATTCGGATCTCCACGTCCACATCGGTGAGGGAGCTGTGGGTGCGCGCCATTTCGCCCAACGTGGCACCAAAGATGACGCCGTTGATGTCGTAATCGCGGGTGCGAGTGATGCGCTCCACCGTCTGATACCCGTAGCGAGGTCTGCGGACATAGACGGTGCGGCAGCCCACATAGCCATCGGAGTCGGCGTAGCAGCGAGTTTCAGGAACATTGATGTAATAGGTGCAGGGCTCAGTGCGAATGTCTCGCTCCACGCGCTCGCACTCTGGATTGCAGATGAGAGAGCGGCGGGAGTTGAGGCCCAAGTATTCGCCCGAAGTGGTGCGAACGCCCGACTCAGAAGGAACCGAGAGGAGCTCACCGCTGTCTTTGTCGATGCGGGTTTTCTTGAAAATGATCTTTTCGGAGCCGATCTCAAGCTCAAGCTTCTTGGAGAAGGGAGCGTAAGTGGCCAGTCCCTTAAGGTTTTGCTCAGGAGCAAACACGACTGCCGTGTCGTTCTTGCCGATGACTTCGAAGGATTGCTTGGCCTGAATGTCGACGGTGTAAGGTCCCACCTTTCCACAAGCCGTGAGTGCGAGAGCAGCAGCGAGGCCAACGATCTGGATTGCTTTCATCGGTTTTTTCTCCTGCACTCTGGTCTAGACCGAGAGGCTCAAGCTCTGCAAGGTCGAACTGGAGCTTAAACCTGGGTAAAGGTACCCTGGGCCGGCATGACTCGATTCAAAAAACTGAGCCTATCCATCGCAACATTTATGGCCATCGCTTCAGCGTGTTCAGCCATCGCTTACGCGGAGTGTCAGATTCATGAAAATGAGCAAGCTGTGGCGGAGATTCGCGCCCCATCCGAGCTGGCTGCGTTGGAGTGCCTGGGGCGTGCGCATTCTAGGGACCGCGCCACTCAAATGGAGATCCTGAGGCGCACGGGCCGCGGTCAGATGGCCGAAGTTTACGGCCGAAACTTCATTAAGTCGGATTTTGTGCTGAGGCTCCTTGAGCTCAATCGCCGCGCAGGAGATCTCGCGCAGGAATTGGCGCCCGGGGACCGCGCGGTGCTCGAAGCGTATGTGCGCGGTGTGAACTCTGAGAGTGGAGCGGTGTGGAGCCAGAGTCCGTGGACGATCCAAGACACCGTGCTCATGCTGCTCCTGCAATCGCTCGATCAAACGCGGCGGTCTTTTGAACAGGATATTTTGACGGATCAGCAAGCCAGGCGCGGCTATCCGCTTCAAATGGATTTTCCGTGGCAAACGCCGATCCTCAAAGAAGGAGAGTATCCGCTCGCACCTCAGTCGCGCTCAGTGAGTCATCCGCCGCTGTATCCCTTTCAGCCTCAGGATCAAGCCACGGGGAGTAACAGTTGGGTGGTGGCCCCTCGGTTTACAAAAAAAAAGACCGCGCTGCTGGCCAATGATCCTCACCTGATGCTCAAGTCGCCCCCGTTTTGGAAGTGGGTGAGAATCCTCACTCCAGAGCAAGATGTGATCGGCGCGTCTCTTCCTGGAGTCCCTGTGGTCGCCAGTGGTGCCTCCCAACATGTGGCCTGGGGACTGACTAATTCGTATGTGGATGTGGCCGATGCGGTCCTCACGCCGCGCGAGGGACTCAAGACGAGGAAGGTCCGTCCCTGGATTTGGGTCAAGTGGGGATGGTTCAAGCTACCTTTCTTTTTCAAATCCTATGAAGTGGTCGAAGGAGTGGATCTCCCGATTCTCCCGATCGAATCTCCAGAGAGTGGAAAAGTCCTCGTGCTTCGATGGACGGGATTTGATGTCAAGCCCGCGGAGCTTGCAGCAGCTTGGAAAATCATGGGTGCTCGCAACGTGCGCGAAATGGATGAGCGTCTTTCGGAGATGGGGCTTCCGAGCTGGAACTATGTGTTTGCAGACACCCAAGGCGGGATCGGTTACCGCGTGGTGGGAAGACTTCCAAAACGGGTAAACCCTCAGAGAGGAAAACTCCTCGAGGTGCGGGCAGAGGAGCTCGGACGTTTTTCGATCTTAAGTGCCGACGAGGCGCCCCATGTTTTGAATCCCAAGCGAGGCTGGCTCGCCACTGCCAATCAACTTCAGTGGACCGAAAAAGCGCAGCACTCGGTTGGATTTCATCACTCGGAGTCGTTTCGAGGATTTCGAATCGAAGAGCTCTTGAAAGAGGGCCTAGCGCCCAAGCATGACGTCGAGAGTTTGAGAGCGCTTCAGTGTGACTCGCAGGCTGTGGATGCGCGATTTTTGCTCCCCGTGCTTTTGCCCCGGCTTCAAAAATCAGAAATCACCGAACGCCTCTCGCGTTGGAATTGGAGTGCGGATTTCGAGTGCAGGGAGTGTGCGCTGTTTCGTCTGTGGATGAAGGAGCTTGGAGATCCGCAGTGGGTCTACGCCCGAGCCACTCAAGGAAGCAGCCAGTCTCAGGAGCTCTTGTTTCAAGAAGCCCAGCAGGCACTGGGCCGTGCCGTTCAAAGGCTCAAGCCCTTCGGTGGGCCGTGGGTGAGGTGGGGCGATGTGCATCGAGCGGTTTTTCCTGCTGTGGAGACGCAGAGACCCTTTGCTCTCAGTGATCTCGAGGCTGGACTTTCGACCTTTGGAGATGATCACTCAGTGTCGCCTGGGTCTTCGGATTTTTTTGAGGGAACAGGCTTTGCTGCTTTTTCTCATCACTCAGGGCCATCGCAGAGGATGATCGTCGAGCTCAGCTCTCCTCCTCGGGTGCACGTTGTCGTGCCAGGCAGTCAGCCTGAGCGGGAGGCGTGGGCGCAGTGCCGTCTCCAGCAAGTGCGCTAGTCTTATTTGAGTTGAAGGATCTGTCGCTCGAGAACCGAGCTTTTGAGGATTTTGCAGCGCAGGGCTGGGTCCGCATTTTCGGGATCGTAGACTGCTCGAACGAGCAGTCCTCGTTCCTCACTTCCATCCCACCAGAGGAGTCTCACGGAGGGGCGATCACTTGAGGCGCCATGCTCGGAGAGGTCTGCGAGCAAGAAATCCACTCCCACCACATGGAGCGCTTCGAGCTGTTTGCGGCTGGCTCCTCGATCTTCTTGGAGGAGGTCATGAAGGACGATGGCCTGCTGATGGATGCATTGCCATTTCCAGGACGAGAGCTCTGCCTCTTCGGTGTGGATCACTCCAATCTCGGAGAGCTGGGTTTTGAGATCCTTGAAGGAGGGAAGGCGGCTATAAGCTTCTCTCCCCGACATCATACGCTCGGGCTCTCGGGGGGCCTCGAAAGAGGCGGGCCCGCGACCCAAGCCCAGGGACGAGCATCCCAGCCCCCAGAGTCCTAGGCCGAGCCCGAGGGCCAAGCAGAGGCGGAGAGCGCTTTGTTTAAAAAAAACGCTTTTCATCTCTAGGGTTATCGACAGGCTGGGGTAAAAACTTGAGTGTTCTCAAGGCCTTGGATCTATTGAACAATAATTGACGATTATAATCAGAAATGGGAGGCTCGCCCCCCATGGACCGACAAATGAGCATTCGGGCAAGCCGTGCCGTGATCGTCCTAGCAGGGGCCCTGAGCCTGGGGAGCTACTTTTGGAGCCCGGTGGGGATCTTTCAAGCCCTTGTGGATCTCTTGGGCCGGGCCTACCTCAACTTTATTTTAGGGGCGATGGCGCATGAAGGCTCCCATGGCCACCTGGGCAAATCGCGAAGGGCCAACCTCTGGTGGGGAAGGCTTGCGCTGCTTCCAGTGGGAGTGGTCTCGGTCGTCTTTCGAAAGACGCACCTCCATCACCACGCCCACACTAACGAGCCTGGGCTTGATCCGGATGAGTTTTTGAACACCCCTCATCGCTGGCAGATTCCGCTTCGAGCGGTGGCGATGCCTTACCAGTGGGTGTTTTGGATTCGTAAGAACAGGATTTTCTCGAGAGCCGATTGGGTCGAGTACGCCCTCACGCTTTTGGCCTTTGCGGTCATTTTTGGAAGCATCGGCTCTCTGACGGGTTTTGGCCAAATGCTCATTCGATTGGTGTTCTCAGAAATTCTGCATGGGTTCTTGCTCTGGTACGTCTTTGCGCTTCGAACGCATGCGGGATATTCGACGGGATCCTTAGAGTCCCGTTCGCACAACTACGCGGGCAAGCTGATTCACTTTTTATCAGGCGGCCTCTCCATGCACCGATTGCATCACCTACGTCCGGGCCTCTCCTGGCTCGAGGCGGCGGGTCACATTCCTGAGGCTTCGTGGAAGGATGTGCTCACGCTCAAGAGGGATATGCGTCCCACATGAGCACAGATGGGCTCTCGCTCCTGGATCTCTCTTCTCTTGCAGTGGACGGGGCAACGAGGCCCGCCACGTTTGGCGTGATCCTGCACTTTGAGACTGAGCAAAATGGGGAGGCTCTTCGTGCGGGAGCGCGACGAGCGATGCAGCGCTATCCAAGATCGAGCTCCCATGTCCAAGGCTTAAAGTGGATTCAAAATCCGGCCACGCCAAGCCTGGACGAAAGAGAAGTGGAGTCTCTCGAAGAGCTCGAGCACGAGGCAGCTCAGTTTCTGTCTGAGGGGATCGACGCCAGCGTGTTTCCACTCCTGCGTCAGCGACTGATCCATTACCGAGAGGCGGCCTCGGGGCTAAAAAAAAGTGCGCTCGTCACTCAGGCTCATCACGTATTGGGAGACGGCATCGCACTTTTGCTCTGGCTCAGTGCTCAGCTGCAAGCCGATGAAGCTTCAGTCCCCCATTTTTCGGGAGAGCTCCGTGCCCGAAAAGCTTCGCAGAAAATAAAAACTCCGTGGACTAGGACTGAGGCTTCACCCGTGGGTTCAGGCCGTTCTCCTCAAAAACGCTACCGCACGCTTTGGCTCAATGAGACTTTTTTGAGAGAGCGTCTTAAAGAGCTCAAGCTCGGAGTCACCCTCCATGATCTTTTGGCGGCCTGGATTTTAAAAGCGCTCCAGCAATGTATCGCTTATGACTCCAGCTCTCGCGACCTGTCCCTCTGGGTGCCACTCAGTGTGAGGCGGGATCCTTTTTCTTTTTTTGGCAATGCATCGAGTCGGGTGAGACTAAGGTGGAATCGAAAAGAAACGGCGCTTGCCTCTTTGGCTCGCTCCCTTCATGTCCAGATGGAAGAAGCTCTTGCAAAAGGGGCTTGGGACTTTGGACGTGCAGCAGAGCCCCTTCAGCTCAAGCTTTCGCAAAAAATCCTGAAGTGGAGTCTGCGGGCATTTTTTTCAAGACCGGGCATGGACCCCTGTACGACTGCGTTTTCGTTTGCCTCGAGAGTCTCCCGGCTTGAGGACTCGGATGCATTTCCAGGGGTCGATCGCATGGAGACCGTGGGGCATCTCCATTCAGCCCATGGCTTTGCTTTTTCGGGAAGCTGCCTGGCAGGAAAACTGGGCCTCACTCTCTTTTGGGATCCGGCAGCCCTCGAAGATCAAAAAGCCCAGGAACTGTTCTTAGCGCTCCACGAAGTTGTGCATCGGGATCTAGGCGCCGAGGGGCGCACGAGCGCAGTATGACGAACGCCCTTGTGAACGAAGCGCTTCGCGCAGGGATCTCGGCTCTCGTGGCCGGGGTGGGCTGGATCACTGAGGCAGGGTTTTGGTTTCGAGTACTCGCGTTTCGGTGGAATCAAAACCGTCTCGCGCGCCACTATCAATTGGGGTCTCGGGCCGAACTCGAGCGATTTAACCCTGAGCTTCAGGGGAGGCTAGAGAAGCTTTATGCGGAGTGGGAGCGCAAGGGTCTCCTTCCTCAGTGGGTGGAGACCTCAGGCTCTACAAAAGCTCCCAAGCGGATTCTTTATACCAGAGCTCGGGTTCGGGAGCGGCATTGGACTTTTTTTGAGTCCTTTGCGCGAGTGCTCAGTCGGTGGGGCGTTTTTAGGCGCAGCTTTTTTGTGATGGCCTCCCTTGCGGGAGCTGACCAAGGAGATCGCTCGCTGACTTCGGCACTCCTGTCTGGAAAAAAAATTCCAGGGAGGCTCATTTGCCTTCAGACCCCGTACCGAGTGCAGGACCCTCCTGAGGTTCGTGCGCTGGCTGGCCGTTATGGGGAGACGGCGCTCAGACTCTGGCTTTTGGCCGCGTCCCAGCCGGGGATGCTTTACGCAACCAATCCTTCGACGCTCGCTGCCTTCGTGGATGGATTGGTGAGCGACTGGGAGAGGGCGCGTGCGCTCTGCCTGGACTGGGTGCGAGATCCCGAGCAGTTTCATCCCAAAGTGCGCGAGGCTTATCAAAAAATCGAGAGTCTCTCTTCGCGCAGGGTTCTTAAGTGGATTGCGGAGCAGGAGAGCATCTCGGATCCCAGGGCGTTTTTTAAGAAGGTGCTCCCCAAGCTCCAAGTCATCAGCACTTGGGATGGGGGCTACGTCGCTCCTTATCTAGAAAAGGTGAAAGCAAGCTTTGAAGCGCGGTTTCTGCCGCTCTATTCGATGTCGACCGAAGTGATCGAAACCGAGCCTGTCGTTTTATTGCGGGGGGAGCTTGGATTTTTTCCGATCTCGCGAGGAGTCGTCTTTGAGTTTATTGGAGAGGGGTGGGCAGAGGGGTCGGCAGAGGAGTTGAAAGACGCGAACCCCCTCAAACCCTGGGAGCTTGAATGCGGCCAGGAGTTCGTGCTGGTGGTGAGTGACCCTTATGGGCTCAAACGCTATGTGACTGAGGACGTCTTTTTATGTCGGCGCAAAGTCTGGGGAGTTCCTGATCTTGTTTTTAAACGAAGGCAGGGGCTTTCTTATTCTTTTACGGGGGAGAAGCTCACGGCAGAGCAAGTGAGCCTTGCCATTCAAGAGCTCCGCACGTCTCCGCGCTCAGCTGAACTCTGGAAGAGCCTGGGGGAGAGTGTTGCACCTGGATTTTCTGTCTTTCCAAAGTCTAAGCCTGCGCCTGGTTATGAACTCATTCAGATCGGGGGGCCCATTTTGGATCCCGATTCTACGCATCAGTTGCTTCAAATATTTGAGGCAGGGCTCAAGGCTGTGAATCTCGAGTTCGCCGCCAAGCGTGAGAGTGAGAGGCTGAGGCAGACCACTTATCAGCGATTGGAGCCCGAGGCCTTTGCAAGGCGCGTGGCTCCTGCCAAGAGTGCTGCATCGTGGGAGTCGCAGTTTAAGTTTCTCCCGCTGTATCCGGATGCAGAGCGGAGTGGGCAAGACTATGATAAGAGTGGGTCATGTCCACTCTAGAAATTGCGATTCTTTTACTCCGTGCCTTCATTGGTCCCTGCCTCATCGTTCATGGTCTTGGAAAACTGGGGATCGTAGGCCCTGGAAGCATGCAGGGCTTTGAGGGCTGGCTCGGGAGTCTAGGCGTCCCGTTTCCTGCCGTTCAGGCAAGACTCGCAATGTTGGCTGAGCTCGTGGGTGGAGCGTGTTTGCTGCTCGGAGTCTTTTATCGTCCGGCAGCACTCCTGTGCATGGTGACACTCCTAGTTGCTGCCTTCATTGGGCACCGAGGTGGGGGTTACCTCATCACCAACTCTCCTCCAGGCAATGAATATGCGCTCAATCTCGCAGTGATTTGTCTGGTGATGGCCCTCTTGGGACCTGGACCTTTCTCGCTGCAATCCCTAGTGTCACGGCAGTGACGCAGGGTCAGTCTTTTCCCAGTCAAAATTTGCAGTCTTTTTAGCTGATATTCCTCCGTCATAATGGAGGGATGAAAACGAATTTACAGCGACTCTCAGGCCAAGGCTCGTTCGCGCTTTTTCTCCTCTCTCTCGCTTTTGGAGTGGGGGAGCTCCAAGCCTCCGATCAAGCTCTGGTGTCTGAGGCAAGCCCGTATCTCTCCGAGCTCGAAGAGCTACCCGACCAAGGGTACCGCGTCCATGCAGGTGTGGGCATGGGCTTTGGGCTTCTCAACGATTCGACTTTTGTGAGCACCCCGACGGGGAGCCAGTTTCTGGGCTCTCTCTCTCTGGGTCGACGAACGGGTCGCTGGGAGTGGGACACTTCACTGGGCTGGGGATTTTCGAGGCGCACCGGAATTGATGCCGAGGGCTTTGCCGTGGGCATTCAGATCCGGTCGGCCCGCGCGGATTTTAATGCCCGCTACCGACTCTCAGATGGCTGGGCGATTGGTCCCGTAGCGGCTCTGCACTTCGGAACCGACACGCGCTACACCCAACTCTTGGGAGACTCTAAAGCGACACCTTACTTTGGCTCGCGAACGACGATTGATCTCCCCGCATCGGGCGGGTTCTCGATGCAGGTCTGGGGAGAGGCGCTCACCGAAATGTCCTGGCCTCCTCGGGATGCCTTTACCGGAATGGTCGGTGTCAGAATTGGGATGCCCGTCTCGTTTGATCGGTCGGATTCGATCTCGGTCAGACAAGCTGCTCCTGAGCGTGAAGTGCGGATTGTTCTGGATGGAAGCAAAGTGTTTTTTGCGACCGACTCGACAGAGATCAAGCCCGCCTTTAAAAAGCAGCTCAGAGCCCTGTCTCAGTACTTAAACGAGGCTCCCGATGAATGGACTTCGATGGAAATCGAAGGGCATGCCGACATCCGAGGCACTCTCCCTTACAACGTCAAACTCTCTCAGCGTCGAGCAGAGGCCGTTCGGCGAGCTCTGGCCTCTGCCGGAATTTCTACGGAGCGACTCTTTGCCGCGGGTTATGGTCCAATGAGACCAGTGGATCCGGGGACTGGGACCCAGCCCTGGGCCAGAAATCGTCGAGTCGAACTCATCATTCGCGATGTGGCGCAGCCCCATCTTTTGAAAAGTCTCCTGCAGCCTTTGACTACCGAACAACTTCAAATCTCCCCAAAAAAATCAGCAGGCCAGAAATCTGGAAAGGAACAGGGTTAACGCATGAATCAGAGCACTCGTTGGATTGCACTGCCCCTTGCCTTGGTTGCCTTGGGCGGGAGTGTGTCGTGTGGAAAAGAAGTCACCGTTTTTGGAAAAGTAAAAAACATCGTCGTACCTAAGGGACCCGCTTGTGATGACGCCAGTGACCGACTCACTTGGAGATGGAATCAGCCTGAGCTGAGCTTCAGTCGTTCTGTGGATCTTCTTTTTGTAACCGACACGTCGCTCTCGCTGCTGCCTGAGCGTAAGAAAGTCGCACGAGCGATCTCGCACTTTTTGCGCGGACTTCCGGAGAATACGGACGCACGAATTGCAGTGATGCTCGGTCACGGTGGGAGCTCAAAGTGGAGCGGCAGATTGTTTGCTCATGGATCAGATCCTCGAGTGCTGGATCCAAGGGCCATGACCGAAGACCAGATTGTGCGGCAGCTCGAAGAGAACCTCTCTTGGCCAAAAATGGAATTTGCGTCGACGAATGGCGAAGCTCTCTTTTTGTCCCTCCAAAAGAGTCTCAGTGGAGAGCGGTTCAACGAGATTAGGAGCCAAGGATTTTTTAGAGATGGCGCCGCAATCTCGGTGGTGTTCGTGAGTGACGAAAATGAAGTCTGCTTTGACCCGAGAAAAATCGGACTTCAATTTCCTCCCGACTATAAGCCCTCTGTTTTTGATCTCGAGGAGAGAGCCCTCAAAAAATACTGTTCCGGGATTAGTCCTGAATCGACCTTCGAAGCACTTAAAAATGCTTTTCCGGGGAGAAAAATTTCGATCGGGGCAATCGTGCATCAGGACCCAGCCTTCGTGGGATGTTTTGGCGAGCACTCGATCGGACATGGCTATCTTCAGCTCGCCTCAAAGCTTGCGGATAATTTCGTGATGGATATTCGATCCGGAGAGTTTGACCAGGGCTTAAGTCGTTTGGCCAGCATCTCGACCTCGCAGCTTTCGCTGCAGACCGCTTTTGATCTAGGCACCGGAGTGAGGATCGATGGCCGCTCCTTGCTCGTGCGGGTTGATGGTAGGCTTGTGGAGTGGAGCTTTGACCAGCTCCGCCAAGTGGTTCAAATTGCCGGAAGTGACGCCGGTGGGGCTCTCTCCCAGATCGATGTCTCGGCTTGTCCTGTGATCGACGAGGGCGGAGGACTTCCGCCCATTGCACGATGACGATTCCGTTTTGGAAGGGGGGCATCCGCTTTGAGTGCCAGGGGACCGGGCGCTGCTGCGTCTCCCGCGGTCGGCATTTGAGAGTTTCGACCCTCGCCTTTACGAAAAAGTATTGCTCCAAGACCGACGGATTCTTTCACTTAAAACAAGTTCAAGGTCCTTGTGAGTTTTTAAAGGGCACTTCGTGTG
>Ga0169931_10014041_pt1 | contig 10875 bp, 9 predicted proteins | sample Kivu_15m_20L_FD_129675 | JGI IMG/M metagenome (GOLD analysis project Ga0169931, IMG submission 129675) | Freshwater microbial communities from Lake Kivu, Western Province, Rwanda to study Microbial Dark Matter (Phase II) - Kivu_15m_20L... | ecosystem: Environmental > Aquatic > Freshwater > Lake ... | reverse complement strand
GTCCGTGCGCCGCGTCTTCAATAGGTAGACCTTGTCCGCGCTCATGGGCTGCATGCCCATGTCGCTCACGGTGATGTAGTCGATGGCGCTGTTGAGCCGCCATTCTTCTTTCACGCCACGCATCACGTTCTCGTTGTAGGGCGAGTCGCCATCGTCGAGCACCACCACCAGTTGGGCGGTCCTGGCGGCTTTCGCCGCAGCAGCGTTGAAGGTGCCGTACTGGGCACGGGCGATGCTGAGCGATGCGATGCACACGAGGACGAGGAGAGAGCGGAGGTTCATGCGTTGTTTTTTATTGCGCCGGGCGAAAGTAGTGCCACCAGTCTCGGACCTTTGCCTGCATGAGCACCGAGGTCCAGGAGCTGCCATCGTCCGGGGATGATGGACTGCGTCGCTGGCTGGACCGCGCCGAAGTGCTCGCTTCAACAGTGGCGCAGTTGCGCAAGGACCTCTCGCTCGGTGCTGATGAGTTGATCGAGCCGCCCGCCGACGAGGGCGCTTTCGAGGCAGTGCGGGCGCAAGTGCTCACGGCCTTGGCGCGCTCGCAGGGCTCTGATACGACCTCACTCTCCCGGGCCATCAACCGCATCGACCTCACCGAAAGGCAGGTGAATGCCGCCATGGACCGCGGCGGGCTCAACGAACTGGCCGGCGCCATGGTGCACAGGGCCTTGCAGAAGGTGCTCTCGCGGCTGCGGTACGCAGGGCGTTTCTGAGGGCGCGGTCGGCCCTGCGCCAAGGCCGCCGCCTGTACGTGAAGCTTGTTCACAACCCCCTACCGGCCGGCGGCCAACCTGCAACCTCGAAAATACCTTTGCCCCGCTTCCATGGATAAGTACTCCTACCTGAGCAACGTCGACAGCGCCTGGCTCGACGAGCTGCACCAGCAGTACCAGAAGAACCCCGCCAGCGTTGAGACCGGCTGGGCCCGCTTCTTCGAGGGATTCGAGTTCGCCCGTTCGCTCGAGGGCGACACCTACCTCACCGCCGCCCCGAACGCCCCTGCGCCGGGCGGCAACGAGCGCTTCGAGAAGGAGTTCAAGGTCATCGACCTCATCAACGCCTATCGGCAGCGCGGCCACCTGTTCACCAAGACCAACCCGGTGCGCGATCGCCGCAAGTACTCCCCCTCGCTCGATCTGGAGCACTACGGGCTGAGCAATGCCGATCTGGACACCGTGTTCAGCGCCGGCAATGAGGTCGGTCTGGGCCCGGTGAAGCTGCGCGAGATCATCGAGCTGTTGCAGCAGACCTATTGCCAGAGCATCGGCGTGGAGTTCAAGTACATCCGGAACCCGGAGAAGACCCGCTGGATGCAGCAGCGCATGGAGGGCACGCGCAACCAGCCCGATTTCAGCATCGACCAGAAGAAGGACATCCTGGAGAAGCTGAACGAGGCGGTGGTCTTCGAGCGCTTCCTGGGCAAGAAGTTCATCGGCGCCAAGCGCTTCAGCATCGAAGGGGCTGAAGCACTCATCCCCGCGCTCGACACCGTGATCGAGCACGGCGCGGAGCTGGGCATCACCGAGTACGTGATCGGCATGGCCCATCGCGGCCGCTTGAACGTGCTGGCCAACACCCTGCGCAAGAGCTACGACCAGATCTTCTCCGAATTCGAAGGCAAGGATTACGAGGACGCGCTGGTGGAGGGCGATGTGAAGTACCACATGGGCTACAGCAGCGTGGTGGTCACCAACACCGGCAAGAACGTGCGGCTCACGCTGGCGCCCAACCCGAGCCATCTGGAGACCGTGGGCCCCATCATGCAGGGGATCTCGCGGGCCATCATCGAGCACGACGACAAGTTCCAGAAGGGCATCACGGCGCCCATCCTCATCCATGGCGATGCGGCCGTGGCCGGTCAGGGCGTCGTGTACGAAGTGGTGCAGATGGCGGGGCTGAAGGCCTATGAGGTGGGCGGCACCATCCACATCGTGGTGAACAACCAGGTGGGCTTCACCACCAACTACATCGACGCGCGCACCAGCACCTATTGCACCGATGTGGCCAAGGTGACGCAGTGCCCGGTGTTCCATGTGAACGGCGACGATGCCGAAGCCGTGGCCTTCACCATGAAGCTGGCGATGGACTACCGCCAGAAGTACGGCACCGACATCTGGGTCGACATCCTCTGCTACCGCAAGCACGGCCACAACGAGGGCGATGAGCCCAAGTTCACCCAGCCCGTGCTCTACAAGGCCATCGCGGCGCACCCGGACCCGCGGGAGATTTACACCGAGAAGCTCATCGCCAGCGGCGTGGAGGGCGCGCGCGACATGGCCAACGAGATGGAGGAGTCCTTCACGCGCATGCTCGACGACCGGCTGAACGAGGCCAAGCAGGTGCGCGTGGGCAGGATCACCAACTTCCTCGAAGAGCGCTGGAAGGGCTTCAAGCGCGCCGAGGCGAAGGATTTCCTGAAGTCGCCGGCAACAGGCGTGAAGAAGGAAGCGCTTCAACTCATCGGCGAGAAGCTCAGCGAGCTCCACCCTGATGGCAAGAAGTTCTTCAGCAAGCTGGAGAAGATTCTCGGCGACCGGAAGAAGATGATGGACGTCGACCTCATCGATTGGAGCATGGGCGAACTGCTCGCCTATGGATCGCTGCTGCTCGAGGGCCATCCCGTGCGCATGACCGGCCAGGACGTGGAGCGCGGCACCTTCAGCCACCGGCACGCCGTGGTGAAGGTGGAGGACAGCGAGGAGGAGTTCATCCACTTGAAGCACATCCGCGAGGGCCAGGCGCTCTTCCAGATCTACAACTCACTGCTCAGTGAGTACGCCGTGCTCGGCTTCGAGTACGGCTATGCGCTGGCGAGCCCCCATGCGCTCACCATCTGGGAGGCCCAGTTCGGCGACTTCGTGAACGGCGCGCAGATCGTGCTCGATCAGTACTTGAGCTGCGCCGAGGAGAAGTGGGGCACGCAGAACGGCACCGTGCTGCTGCTGCCGCACGGCTACGAAGGCCAGGGCGCCGAGCACAGCAGCGCGCGCATGGAGCGATTCCTCCAGGGCTGCGCTGACCAGAACATGGTGGTGGTGAACTGCACCACGCCCGCCAGCCTCTTCCATGCGCTGCGCCGCCAGCTGAAGTGGGATTTCCGCAAGCCGCTGGTGGTCTTCTCGCCCAAGAGCCTGCTGCGCCACCCGAAGTGCGTGAGCAGATTGGAGGAGCTCACCAAGGGCGGCTTCCGAGAGCTCATCGACGATTCCGCGGCCGACCCGAAGAAGGTGAGGACCGTGATCTTCACGCAGGGCAAGATCCACTACGACCTCGCCGAGCACCGCGAGAAGAACAAGATCACCGACACCGCGTTGGTGCGCATCGAGCAGATCCACCCTCTGCCCGCCGAGCAGATGCGCGCCGTGATCAAGAAGTACGCGAAGGCGGACCGCTACATCTGGGTGCAGGAAGAACCGCTGAACATGGGCGCCTGGAGCTACATCGCCATGCACTTCAACGACGTGAGGTGGGAAGTGGTCGCACGCCCTGCAAGCGGCGCCCCTGCCACCGGAAGCAGCAAGCGCAGCGCGAAGCAGCAGGCCGAGATCATCGAGAAGGCATTCGCGAAGGCAAGTGGGAAGGCGATTGCAATGAAGAAGGCGAAGGCCTGAGCAAGTCTCAATTCACAAGTCGCAATTCACAAGTAGAACCACCAAGCACTCGAACCCTGACACTTCAGTCTTGCGTCTAGTGACTTGAGTCCTCAATCACGAACGATCATGGCAATAGTTGAGATCAAGGTCCCAAGCCCGGGAGAGAGCATCAGCGAAGTGCGCATCGCGCGCTGGAACGTGAAGGATGGCGACGTGGTGAGCAAGGACCAGGTGCTGGGCGAGATTGACAGTGACAAGGCCACGCTGGAGCTGAGCGCGGAGGCCGAAGGCAAGGTGCAGCTGCTCGCGAAGGAGGATCAGACCGTGAACGTGGGTGATGTGGTGGTGAAGGTGGATACCTCGTTCAAGGCGGAGAAGAAGGAGAAAGCCACCGCACCTGCTCCCGCCCCTGCACCTGCCGCCAAGGTCGAAGCACCGAAGACCGCGCCTGCCGCGACCGCAGCGCACGCCACACCGGTGGCCAAGGCCATGCTTGACGATAAGGGCGTGAGCGCTGACAAGGTGAAGGGCAGCGGCCCCAATGGGCGCATCACGAAGAGCGATGTGGCCGCTTATGTGGCAGGTGGCGTGAACGCTGGAGCCATTGCACTGAACGGCTGGGGCGGCTCGCGCAACCAGAACCGCCAGAAGATGACCACGCTCCGCAAGAAGGTGGCCGAGCGACTGGTGGCGGTGAAGAACCAGACCGCCATGCTCACCACCTTCAACGAGGTGGACATGAGCGCGGTGATGGCACTGCGCGACAAGTACAAGGACAAGTTCAAGGAGCAGCATGGCGTGAACCTGGGCTTCATGAGCTTCTTCACAAAGGCCGTGACCGAGGCGCTGCGCCTCTTCCCGGCGGTGAACGGCCAGATCGACGGCGATGAACTGGTGATGCACGATTACGCCGATGTGGGCATCGCCGTGAGCTCCCCGAAAGGCCTCATGGTGCCCGTGCTTCGCAATGCGGAGAAGATGTCGCTCGCGGAGATCGAGGCGGGCATCAAGGCGCTCGCCGTGAAGGCCCGCGACGGCAAGCTCAGCATCGACGAGATGACCGGCGGCACGTTCACCATCACCAACGGCGGGGTATTCGGCAGCATGCTCAGTACGCCCATCATCAACCCGCCGCAGAGCGCCATCCTCGGCATGCACAACATCGTGGAGCGCCCCGTGGCCGTGAATGGCCAGGTCGTCATCCGCCCCATCATGTACGTGGCGCTCAGCTACGATCACCGCATCATCGACGGCAAGGAGAGCGTGAGCTTCCTCATGGCCGTGAAGCAGATGATCGAGGATCCCGACAAGATGGTCTTCGGGAACCGGGAGCCCGGCGAGGTGCTCCTGGGGCTTTGATGTCCAGCAGTCGCTGGGCTTCTTGATGTAGCCCTTTCCGCCGTCTCCATTATCGAACAGCAGCCGGGCTGCGGGTGTTCCAACTGAGTGGAAACTCCTATCCTCATCATCGGCGGCACCCACGGCATTGGCCGGCCCCTGGCCGAGCAGCTCATCGCCGCAGGCAAGCAGGTCATCACCTTGGGCCGAACGGCCGATGCCCCGGCTGGCGTGCAGCAACATTGGCAGCGCGATTTCCTAATCGAAGGCCTGCCGGCCGACCTGCTGCCCGAGGCCTTGGGCGGACTGGCCTATTGCCCCGGCAGCATCGACCTCAAGCCGCTGCGCTCGCTCAAGGCCGACGACCTCCGCACGGCCTTCGAGCTCAACGCCATCGGAGCATTTAACGCCGTTCAGGCCTGTGCTGAAAGGTTGAAGAAGAGCCCCGGTGCTGGTGTGGTGCTCTTCAGCACCGTGGCCGTTCAGCGCGGCATGGCCTTCCACGCCTCAGTGGCCGCTGCGAAAGGCGCGGTGGAGGGCCTCACCCGTGCCTTTGCCGCCGAGCTTGCGCCGAATGTGCGCGTGAACTGCATCGCGCCGAGCCTCACCCGCACGCCGCTGGCGGAGAAGCTGCTGAGCACCCCCGAACGCGAAGCGGCAAGCGCCGAGCGACATCCCTTGAAGCGCGTGGGCGAAGCGCATGAGGTGGCGGCCATGGCCGCATTCCTCCTGGGCGATGGCGCGCGCTGGATCACCGGACAGGTGATCGGCGTTGATGGCGGCATGAGCGCGATCTGAGCATGAAAGAGCACATTGGCATCGACTTCGGCGCGCGGCATAGCGGCAACACCGTGCTGTGCCGTCGTGAGCGCGGCCTCTTCGTGTTCGAGCGGGTCGACAAAGCCGCCGATGGCGATGACTGGCTCGAGCGGCGCGTGCTGGAGCTGGCGCCCACGGCGGTTTACATCGATGCGCCGCTGAGCCTGCCCGGCGCCTACTACGGGCGTGGCAGCGACCATTTCTACCGCGAGGCCGACCGGCTCGCCGGCGGCATGAGCCCCATGTTCCTCGGTGGGCTCACCGCGCGCGCCATCCGGCTGGCAGAATGCTGGCGCAATGCGGGCATCGCCGTGCATGAGGCTTATCCGGCCGCCTTCGTGCGCCGTTCCTGGGAGTTCCTGCACATCGCGTCCGGCAAGGCCATCCGGAGGCACACGCTGCGCCTCATGGCGGGCATGTGCCTGCTGCCGCCGCCCGACCCCAGGGATCGCCACGAAGCCGATGCCTGGCTGTGCTGGGTGATCGGCCAGCGGCATCAACAGGGCGAGGCGAAGGCGCTGGGCCGTGCAGATGAAGGACTGATCCTCGCGTGAAATGCCTCGCCACCGTCCACCAGCCTTGCGCCCCGCGAAGACCTGCATCGCCTGCGGGCTCCCTTTCCAGTGGCGCAAGAAGTGGGAGCGTGCCTGGGATGAAGTGAAGTACTGCAGCGACCGATGCCGACAGCACAAGAGCCGCGCCCCGCGCACAGCGTCCGCCTGATCCTGGGCGATCAGCTCAATGCCGCGCACCGCTGGTTCGAGCGCGCGGACGGGAATGTGCTGCACGTGATCATGGAGGTGCGGCAGGAGACCGACTATGCGCGGCACCACATCCAGAAGGTGCTTGGCTTCTTCGGAGCCATGCGGCTTTTCGCGGAAGCGCTTCGAGCGCGCGGCCATCGCGTGCTGCACATCACGCTCGAGGACCGTCGCAACTCGCAATCCATCGCAGGCAATCTGGCTTGGGTGATGAAGGCGTGCGGCGCGAAGCGATTCGGCTATCAGCTTCCGGATGAGCATCGGCTTGATGAGCACTTGAAGGACTTCGCCGCCCAATGCGGATGCGAAGTTGATGTGGCCGATACGGAGCACTTCATCACCGAGCGGCATGAACTCGCCGCGCTCTTCAAGGGGAAGAAGCAATTCCTGATGGAGCGCTTCTACCGCGCGATGCGCGAACGCACCGGCCTGCTCATGGATGGCTCGGATCCGGCAGGCGGGCGCTGGAATTTTGATGCGGAGAACCGCGGACGTCCGCCGAAAGGGCACCTGGCGCCGCCGCCGCTGCTCTTCCAGCACGACCTGAGCGGCATCGAACGGTTGTTGCGATCGCATGGTGTGAAGACCATCGGCACGGTGGATGCTGCGCGCTTCCCATGGCCGCTCACTCGCGCCGAGGCGTTGGAGCTGCTCGCGCATTTCTGCGAGCATCTGCTGCCGCTCTTCGGCACCTATCAGGATGCGCTCATGCCCGGCCAATGGGCCTTGTACCATTCGCGGCTCAGCTTCGCCCTGAACGTGAAGCTGATCGGCCCGCTGGAGGTTTGCCGCACCGTGGAAGCCGCGTGGCGCGCCGATCCCAAGGGCATCGGCATCGCGCAGGCCGAAGGCTTCATACGGCAGATCATCGGCTGGCGCGAATACATGCGCGGGGTGTATTGGGCACGGATGCCGCGCTTCGCCACGCTCAACTTCTTCGGGCATGAGCGCTCATTGCCTGCTTGGTACTGGACCGGCGAGACGCGCATGGCGTGCATGCGCGAGGCCATCACCGGCAGCCTCGCCAACGCGTACGCGCACCACATCCAGCGCCTGATGGTCACGGGCAATTTCGCCCTGCTGGCCGGCGTGCATCCCGATGAGGTTGACCGCTGGTACCTGGGCATCTACATCGATGCGGTGGAATGGGTGGAGATCACCAACACGCGCGGGATGAGCCAGTTCGCCGATGGCGGCATCGTGGGCACCAAGCCGTATGTGAGCAGCGGGTCTTACCTGAGCAAGATGGGCCATCACTGCGGCAGCTGTCATTACAAGGTGGGCGACCGCACGGGGGAGAAGGCTTGCCCGTTCAACGCGCTCTATTGGCACTTCCTCGCGCGCAATCGCGAGCGCATGCTTGGCACGGACGCGCGTCCTGGCCTCATGGTCCGCATGGCGATGCCCTACCGCATCTGGGACGCGATGCCTGCCGCTGCCCGCGACGCCCTATTGGACAAAGGCGAGCGGTTGTTACGGGATATCGAGCAGCTATGAGCCGAGGCGTCATCTGGTTCCGCAATGATCTGCGGCTTGCGGACAACCCGGCGCTCATGGCCGCATGCGCCGCGCACGATGAGTTGCTGCCGGTATTCATCATCGACCCGCTTCAGCATGGTGATTCACCATTGGGCTGTGACCGTTCCGGGCCTTTCCGCCGGCGCTTCCTCGCTGAGGGCATCCAGAGCCTAGACCGCGCCTTGCGCGCGAAGGGCACCGCCTTGCAAGTCCACGCGGGAAGGCCTGCTGATGTGCTTGAGCGTATCGCGAATCTCTGGGCAGCTGATGCAGTGCATGCGCAACGACTGTTCGCGTGGGAGGAGCAGCAGCAGGAGCGTTCGGTTGCCGAACGACTTAGCCTGAGGCTGCATGCGCCTCCAACCTTGCTGCTGCCCGGCGATCTGCCCTTCAGCCTGGAGAAGCTGCCGCAGGTGTTCACCGCCTTCCGCCACAAGGTGGAGGCAAGATGGACGGTCCGTGATGCAGTGCCCGAGCCAGCAGCGATTCGTTCGCCGCGCGAATGGCGGGGGAAACCGCTGGATGAGCCGTGGATAGGAGCGGCGCGCGAAGATGACCGTGCCGTGATGCGATTCGATGGCAGCCGCGAAGCTGGTCTGTTGCGCGTGAAGCACTACCTCTGGGACACCCATGCGCTCTCGCGCTACAAGGAGACGCGCAATGGACTGCTCGGCGCCGACTACAGCAGCAAGCTCAGCCCGTGGCTGGCCACCGGGGGCGTTTCCGCACGCGAGGTCTATCGCGAAGTGAAGCGTTACGAGGTTCAGAACGGCGCCAACGAGAGCACCTATTGGCTGGTGTTCGAGCTGCTGTGGCGCGACTTCTTCCAGTTCACGGCCGCCAAGCATGGCGCGGATCTCTTCAAGCGCTGGGGCGTCGCTCGCAAGCCGGTGAGCACCGCGTGGGACGCGCGCCGCTTCATGGTCTGGTGCGAAGGACGAACGGGCCAGCCCTTCATCGATGCCAACATGCGCGAGCTCGCAGCCACCGGATGGATGAGCAATCGTGGACGCCAGAACGTGGCCAGCTACATTGTGCATGACCTCGGTCTCGATTGGCGCATGGGCGCCTGGTGGTTCGAGCGCATGCTCATCGACTACGATCCGTGCAGCAACTGGGGCAACTGGCAGTACTTGGCCGGTGTGGGTAACGACCCCCGGGAAGGCCGCCGCTTCGACCCGGTCAGGCAGGCGGGCTTGTATGATGCGGATGGCGCATTCACGAGGCTCTGGAATGAATAAGGACATGGTCCGCTAACATGGCGGTGCCGGCGCCCGAGGCGTCGAACATGAGTTCGCGCATTTTGAAGGTTTAGCCCATCAGGCGCTTCGCCCGCGTGGCATGCGACCGACTCAGGGGGTGATCAGCCCAACGGCCTGTAGTCCTACGATCGCGAATGCGAGTAGCAGTGCACCCATGGCCACGTGCCTCGCAGGCCAATCGAACAGAGCGCGCATGCTGAAGTGGATCATGCCCGCCGCGTGGAGGTCGCCGACATGGAGGCGGACGAAAGCCTGCCGCACCTTGAACGCGAAGAAGAGCTCGATGCCGAGCTCGTTGATCTTGTGCACTGGCACGATGCCGCTGGGCGTGCCGCCGAGGACCATCGCCTTGGTGGGCCGCGCGGAGCCGCCGCCGAACCAGTCGATCACACGCGCGAGCGGTGTGCCGCATTCCACCTCGTAGAGGCCGGGACGTGCGGAACCGCTGTCAAGGCGGACGAGCTTGCTGCCATTGCTCTTCTCGCTGTCCAGCTTCGCGAAGGCCGCGCCTCCATCAGCACACGCGGGATGCCCTAGCGATCGGCTCAGGCCTTCTTCCCGCTGCCCAGCACCATGCCGGCCACAGCCGAGGTGAGCGCAGCCATGACGCCGCCGGCCAACGCATCAACCGCGATGTACATGCGCTCATAGAACATGTTGCTCATGGCGTGCATCATCAAGTCGAAGTTGGCCGAGAGCAGGAAGCCGATGATGAAGCCGGGCAGCAAGGCGGCTTGCGCGGTGGTGACGCCCATCCGGAACATCACGTACGCCAGCATGCAGCCGTACGCCACATTGGCTGCGATGAGCGAGAGCCAGCTCCAATTCTCCTCGGCCTTCATGAAGCCGTCGAACTTGTTCATGGCGGCTTCCGAATAGCTGTGCAGGGCAATGCCGAAGATGCCCCATCCGAGCAGGAAGGCTGCTACTGAGGCGGCCAGGGCGGCGAGTACCAGTTTCATGTTCATGGGAGGTGGGTTTGGTGAATCGAATCTAGCCGGCGTGGGCACGTGCGAGCATGCCCGACCACTGCCTTATACACCGTCGCTTGTTCCGAACCACACCCGTCGGCGCGCGGCGCCGCTCAGTAAGCGATATTGAAGCTCCCTGAGGCCGTGTTACGGCCTATGAGCGGCATGCCGAAGCTGCCCGCATCACGCGAAGTACTCGTCCAGCTCAGCCCGGAAATACTGCATCGCGTTCTTCACGCCCAGCGGCAAGCCGCCGCCCAGCGCGCAGAGCGAACCGATCTCCATGGTCTCGATGAGGTCGTTGAAGAGCGCACGGTCGATCTTCTTGCCGGCCTGCGCGCCCGCGATCAGCTCCTTGCCGCGCGTGCTGCCTATGCGGCACGGGAAGCACTTGCCGCAGCTCTCCAGAGCGGTGAACTCGAAGAGGTGCTCGAGGTACTTCACCATGGGGAAGTCCTGCGGGATGCTGAGCACGCTGGCGTGGCCAAGCAGGAAGCCCTCGCGCTGGAAGCTCTCGAAGTCGATGCCGAGCGCGTTGATCTTCTGCAACGGCACGATGCCGCCGAGCGGCCCGCCGATGTGCAGCGCCTTGGTGGGCCGCGCGAAGCCG
>Ga0169931_10014039_pt1 | contig 10876 bp, 7 predicted proteins | sample Kivu_15m_20L_FD_129675 | JGI IMG/M metagenome (GOLD analysis project Ga0169931, IMG submission 129675) | Freshwater microbial communities from Lake Kivu, Western Province, Rwanda to study Microbial Dark Matter (Phase II) - Kivu_15m_20L... | ecosystem: Environmental > Aquatic > Freshwater > Lake ... | reverse complement strand
GTCTGCAATGCGGCTTCGCTTGCGGACCTGAACGCCCGTCTACCCGCCCCGCTACCCATGAACCGCTTTCGCCCAAACCTCGTACTGCAAGGCCTCGAGCCGTGGGATGAAGATCGCATCGCTGAGCTCGTGATCGGCAGCGTGCGATTGCGACTCGTCAAACCGTGCACGCGCTGCGTGATCACGAGTCTCGATCAAATGACGGGGTCAAGCGATATCGACCCCCTGCCCGTCCTACGCCGTTTTCGCTACGACGCCGAACTCAAGGGCGTGACTTTCGGTGAAAACGCTGAACTCAGAAACGGCAACGGCGCCGTCCTTTCGGTTGGCGCCGCTGTCGAAGTCATCTGGAAGCGAGCGTCAGGCCGCTGATGCCATCCGCTGGTTCTCGGACTGCGGCACGATCAACTGCACGCGCGAGGTCACTTCACCCTTGAAGTCTAGCCAAGCGTGGTTGGCGTAATCGTAAAGCTTGCAGCTGCGCACGCACTCTTTGTAGAGCTGCCAATTCATCCGATAGCTCTGGTACTGATTTTCGAAGCGCTCGTTGAGCAGCCGCTGAGCCTTGCGCAATGAATACATTGGGATGCGCGGATTCAGGTGATGCGCATTGTGCTCCATGATGTTGTGCAGCAGCCGGTCAAGACCGAACGGAAATCGGACGTGAACCGTAGCCGTGAGATAAGCGCGATAGCGCTGCCACTCGTGACGCTGGGAGAACCAGGCGATTGCTGGGTGCGTATGGTGAATGAAAACCACAAATCCCATGATCACGTTCCAGAGTGCGAACGGCACGACGACACCGAGCGTCAGCAACAACCAAAAACTTTGTTCGGTCCGCTGTGCAACAACGGCAATCAGCGCAACCCAAGCGACCATGCCCGCCGTCACGAGCACACTGTCCCATTGGTACTTGGCGCGGCTGGCACCGATCTGCTTCTTGGTGGCGAAGTACAGTTTCTTCCACCACAGCTCTAGGAAATAGTAGAGACCCCAGCCCGCACCACTGCGATAGATACGCTCGAGCACCTTGCGGTAACCCGGCAGCGCGTCGAACTCATGCTTGGAGAACGGCGCCCAGACCTGATCACGGCCCTTGAGGTTATTGAAGCCATGGTGAGCCACGTTGTGACCCACATCCCACAGACTGAAGGCCGTCATCGACGGCAGAAAAGCCAGCCGACCGAAGATGTCGTTGAGCAGGCGGCTTTTGAAGAACGAACCGTGACAGGCGTCATGGCCGATCAAAAACAACCGGACGATGCCCGCTGTCACGAGGCAGGAGCCGAGAGCCTTCAGAGCCAAACCACCGTCGATCAAAACCAAGGCCAAGCCGCCGCCAAAGATCGCAAGGTCAACCAGCAACGCAAAGGCAGGCTTGAGGTAACCGGCGTTTTCAAAGGCCAGTAACAAAGCCTTGCGGCTAGTGGTGGTTGAAGGGTCAGCTTGTGGTGGTCCCAAAGTTTCCATTGCTCACCTGAGGTCAAACAGTAACCGGACTTATTCTATACCAGCGGCTGCATAATACGCGCCATGAACTTCAGCTCCCCGCCCCTACGTAGCGAAGCCGCCGACATCGCGCCGCTGCGCGCCGCACTCAGTCCATCAGCAGGTCAAGTGGCGCTAGACATCGGCCGCGCGCTGGTCAGAGGCGCGCGCCAGCGGGCCGAAGAACGCTCCTATCTCGACGCCTTTTTGCAGGAATTTGGCCTCTCGAACCAGGAAGGTATCGCTCTAATGTGTCTCGCCGAGGCACTGCTGCGCATCCCCGACGCGGCGACGGCCGACCGACTGATCGCTGAGAAGCTCGCGAGTGGCGACTGGGACGCCCATGCCGGTCGCTCCAGCTCGCTCTTCGTCAATGCCTCAACTTGGGGCTTGATGCTGACCGGACGTCTGATCGACTTGCCCGAGGATTGGCGTCGCGACCCATCAGGCTGGCTCAAATCGTTGACTCATCGGGCGACTGAGCCTTTGGTCCGTCAGGCACTGCGTCGGGCCATGAAAATTATCGGCGGCGAGTTCGTGGTCGGTCGCAACATCGACGAGGCCCTGCTGCGCTCTCAAGCTGAGCCCAGCCTCGCGATCTGTTCATATGACATGTTGGGTGAAGGCGCGCGCACCGATGCCGACGCCTCGCGCTATTTCGAAGCCTATCTTGCGGCAATCACGAAAATTGCGGCGGGCATGGAAGAGCAGCAACTACCGAAGTCCGACCTGCACGCGCGCTCCTCGATCTCAATCAAGCTTTCGGCCCTCGATCCTCGCTATCACTTGCTGCAACGTGATCGCGCTCTCGAAAAATTGTTACCCCGCGCGCTCGAGCTGAGTCGTCTCGCCGCAAACAAGGGCATCGCGCTGACGATCGACGCTGAGGAACAAGACCGTCTGGAGTTATCGCTGACCCTCATCGCAGCGCTGATGCGCGACCCTAAAACTCGCGATTGGCGCGGCCTTGGACTTGCGGTACAGGCGTACGGTCGGCGGGCACCGGCGGTCATCGACTATTTAAGCTCACTGGCCGGTGACTTGCGCCGCGCGATCACGGTACGACTCGTCAAAGGTGCTTACTGGGATACTGAAATCAAACGCGCACAGGAACGCGGGCTAGCCGAGTACCCGGTGTACACCCGCAAGTGCTCAACCGATGTGGCCTATCTCGCCTGCGCCCAACGACTCATTGCTGCTGCACCGCGCATATACCCGCAGTTCGCGACGCACAACGCCCACACGATCGGCGCCGTGCTCGCTGCTTGGCGCGAACGCCATGGTCGTGAGCGCGGCCCCGAGACACCGTTCGAATACCAGCGATTACACGGCATGGGCGTGCTGCTCTATGACGAAGCACGGCGGCAGATACCCGAGTTTCCGCGGGTGCGGGTGTATGCACCAGTCGGCCCCCATGCAGAGCTCTTGGCTTATTTGGTCAGACGTCTTTTGGAAAATGGCGCCAACACCTCGTTCGTCAATCGCTTCATGGACGAAGCAGTGCCGCTCGACGAGGTCGTGAGTGATCCGGTCAGCGAACTTGCGGCCGTGCAAACCGTCGCTCACCCCGCTATCGCACTGCCGCAGCAGCTATTTGCTCCCGATCGACAAAACTCAGCCGGATTGGATTTCGGTCGGGAAGCCACGCTTGCCACGCTGCGAGCAGCACTAACGCCAGCCCCGGCTATCGATGCCCCACAACATTGGCGGCCATCGACAGATATCGATCCCGCGTTTGCGCGCGCGAGCGCAGCCTTCGTTAGTTGGGGCCGCGAACCCGTCGAGACGCGAGCCGCAGCGCTGCGGCGCGCCGCTGATCTACTCGAAGAACAGCGTATGCGCTTCATCGCTTTGCTGGTTCACGAAGCGGGTAAAACCGTAGCCGATGCCGTCGCCGAGCTACGCGAAGCGGCTGACTTTTGTCGCTACTATGCTGCCGAGGCCTGCAAGCTTCAGGGCGCCGTGCAGCGCTTGGCTGGGCCCACCGGCGAGCAGAATGAATTGTCGTTGGCTCCACGCGGCGTCTGGGCGTGTATCAGTCCGTGGAATTTTCCGCTTGCGATATTCATTGGCCAAGTTGCCGCGGCCTTGGTGACGGGCAACACGGTGATCGCAAAACCGGCGGAGAGCACACCACAGGTCGCGCTCGCTGCGAGCGAACTGCTGCTCGCGGCAGGTGTACCGCCCGACGCGCTCAGCGTTTTACCCATGCCGGGGCGTGAATTTGGCGACCTTGCACTCCAGCATCCGGCGCTTGCGGGCGTCGTCTTTACTGGCAGCACGGCGACTGCACGCGCTATCAATCGCGCACTCGCTGAGCGCGACGGCGCCATTCTGCCGCTGATTGCAGAGACAGGTGGCATCAATGCCATGATCGTCGACTCGACCGCTCTGCCCGAACAAGTGGTCGATGATGTCATCGCCTCAGCTTTCAGCAGTGCCGGTCAACGTTGTTCCGCGCTGCGCTTGTTATGTCTACAAGAGGACAGCGCCGATCGTGTCATCGAGATGTTGATGGGGGCCATGGACACTTTGGTCATCGGCGAACCTGCCGAGCTCACGACCGATGTCGGTCCGGTGATTACGAGCGCAGCAGCTCGCGCGCTCGAGCGTCATGTCGCTGAAATCATGCAGCGCGGCAAGTTGCTTAAACGCCTTGCGCTGCCGACCGACCTGCCGCAAAGCGAACGCTACGTTGCGCCCACGCTGCTCGAAATTTCGAGCGTCAGAGATCTGCGTGAAGAAGCCTTTGGCCCCATCCTGCATGTGTTGCGTTATCGAGCGAGTGCACTGCCGCAGTTGCTCGCCGAGCTGCATGCCAATGGTTACGGACTGACACTCGGCGTTCAGACTCGTCTCGATGCCACTCGCACGGAGGTCTTCGAAAGTTCGCTCGCCGGCAATATCTACGTTAATCGCAACATGATTGGCGCCGTGGTGGGCGTACAGCCTTTCGGTGGAACGGGACTGTCAGGTACAGGCCCCAAAGCCGGTGGCCCACACTATCTGCACCGCTTTACCACCGAGCGCACCTTAACCATCAACACCACCGCAACGGGTGGCAACACCGACTTGCTGAGCCTGACTTAAGTCGACGAAAAGCGATACGTAGATCAAGCAATCGCCCTCGGATATCTCCGTAGTTTGCGTCGTGCAATCACGGCGCAGAATGCTCGTTGCCCTCCAAGATCGGAGGCGACACGAGTCAATGACGGAGTTCACATGAAGATCACCCACGGCATCCCGGTTATTTTTGTCGGAGCACTGGTGCTTGCCAGCACGCCAGGCTCAGCGGCCGCCGGAGATTGGCTGATACGCGCCGGCGTTCATCAGGTCGACCCCAAATCGAACAATCACCCGGTGGTGTCGGTCGATGCCGCGCCGAGTCTTACCTTGAGCGGCAGCTACTTCCTGACGGATCACCTGGCGCTCGAAGTACTCGGTGCGTACCCCTTCACACATGACATCAAGCTGCGCGCCGACGGCAGCGAAGTGGCGAAGACAACACACCTGCCGCCCACCGTCAGCCTCCAGTATCACTTCAGCCCCAACGGCCAGTTTCGGCCCTATGTGGGCGCCGGACTGAACTACACGATTTTCTATAGCGAGAAAACCAAGGGCGCTTTGACCGGCACCAAGCTATCACTCGATAACTCGGTGGGGTTGTCCGCCGAGGTCGGTGTCGACATCGCTCTCAACAACGATTGGGCCATCAACCTCAATGCGCGATGGTTCGACATCGACACCAAAGCGCGTCTCGATGGCGCAGATCTCGGCACCGTCGAAGTTGATCCCTATGCGTACGGCTTGATGATCACCCGCAAGCTGCGCTTTTAAATAGAAAAGCCGAGTGCCACTCGGGGTGCGAAATCAGTGCCCCGAGTGACCGCTGGGCTTGCGGACATCGACGATCACCTCGGGCCGCGAGCCCTGATGCTGCGAGTGACCCGCGTGCGGCATTGACTGCCCACCCGCGTCTTTGGTGCGTGCCGCAGTCGGTAGCTCACCCGTGTATTCATAGGCCACTGTGCCTCGCGGGTGTTGATACCAACCCGGGTCACTGTAGTCATTGCGTTTCTGACCCTTGCGCACCTTGACCACGCTGAACATGCCGCCCATGCCAACGGCACCGAACGGCCCCTCGCCCATCATCATGGGTAAAGTATTGGCCGGCATTGGCATGCGCATGGTTGCCATCTCGTCCATGCCGCGCTCACCCATCGCCATGTAGCCCGGCACCAAATCATTGATCTTGGCGGCCAAGTCGTCCTGCTTGACGCCAATCATAGTCGGCACATCGTGCCCCATGGCATTCATGGTGTGATGACTCTTGTGGCAATGAAACGCCCAGTCACCCTCTTCATCGGCCAAGAACTCGAGCTGGCGCATCTGCCCCACGGCAATATCCTGCGTCACCTCGTATTGGCGAGTGGTCAGTGGCGTTGGACCACCGTCCGTGCCCGTCACCAAAAACTCGTGGCCATGTAAATGAATTGGGTGGTTGGTCATCGTCAGATTGCCGATACGAATGCGCACCTGGTCCATATGACGCACCACGAGCGGGTCGATACCCGGAAAGACCCGACTGTTCCAGCTCCAGATATTGAAATCGAGCATGGTCATGATCTTGGGTGTGGCGCTGCCTGGGTCGATATCGAAAGAGTTGAGCAAAAAGCAGAAATCGCGATCAACGTCGGCAATCAGCGGATGTTTTTCTTTGGGATGAGTCACCCAGAACCCCATCATGCCCATCGCCATCTGCACCATCTCGTCGGCGTGCGAGTGATACATGAAGGTTCCGGGGCGACGCGCCACGAACTCGTACACAAAGGTCTTGCCGGGTGGGATGCCCGGCTGCGTGAGACCCGTCACCCCATCCATGCCGCTCGGCAAGCGCTGCCCATGCCAATGCACCGAAGTCATTTCCGGCAATTTGTTGGTGACGAAGATCCGAACCCGATCGCCCTCGACCACCTCGATAGTCGGCCCCGGACTCTGGCCATTGTAACCCCAAAGATTTGCCTTGAAGCCGGGTGCAAACTCGCGCTGTACAGGCTCAGCAACCAAATGGAATTCTTTGACGCCGCGATTCATGCGCCAAGGAAGCGTCCAGCCGTTGAGCGTCACGACCGGACGATAAGGGCGCCCCGTGGACGGTTGCAGCGGCGGTCGGGTCGCTGCACTGGTTTCGATGACGGGCTCGGGTAATGCAGCCAACGCCGCTTTCGCAACAGTCGTTGCAGCAACGGCGCCCCCCGCAAGGCTTGCGAGTTCAAAAAACCGTCTTCGAGAAGTCATCGCACCACCCCCGGGCGCCCGAGCAGCGATGACTGCAACGTCGCCTCGGCCAACCAAAACCGCTCTTGAGCTTCGATGGCTGCCACCACCGTTTCGATTTGATCGCGCGCATCGGCAAGCAGCTCGAAGACACCGATCAACATACCGTTGTAGCGCAACAGTGCCTCTTCCGACATCGACCTGCGCAGCGGCACCAACACGTCGCGATGATGCACAGCATTATCGAATGCACTACGGTAGGCCGAATAACTCACTCGCAAATCGGACGATGCCGCGATCGAGGTCTGCTTGAGCGCCTGCATCGCCGACTCCGCCCAGGCGCGCGCTGCGGTGCGCTGCAAATCACCCAGATCGAAAACCGGCAACATGACTTCGACTTCAAAACCGCGTGGCTCGCCTTCCCGCAACGCGAGCTCAAGCTCTGCCAGACTGTTCACGCTGGTAAGGCCACGACGGGCATTCAGCGATTGCCAGGTGGCGTTCGCGAGACGCAGGTCGAGCCGGGTGGCATTGATGTTGGCCGAGACATCTGCCGGCGAGCGCGGCTCGATGGGCAAGTCTGGCAACCTTGCGGGCAGCTGCAAGGCGGCAGCCTGCTGAGCGTTAAGCCCGAGCAGACGCACCAGCGACTCGCGCTCCTCAAGTTCGTGCTGTCGCGCGAGCGTCAAGCGAGCTCGAGCATCCGCCTCATAGCTCTGCTGGCGGGCACGCTCGAGTCGATTGAAATTACCGGCGCTCTCCATGCGGCGCGCGAGCTCGGCACTCGCCTCGGCGCTCGCCAGCACCCGCTCGGCGTAACCACGCTTTTCGCTCGCGGCTACGGCTCGTACCCAAGCTTGACGCACCTCGGTCATGCGATCGATGACGGTCATTGCAAGCTGCACGCGCACCGACTCGAGATCGGCGGCGGCGAGCCTCCGACGCTGTGGCCAAGTAAGCAGGTCGATCACGCCCAAGGAAACCCAACGCTCGATGTCGAGCCCTTCGGGCGAACGCAAACGTTCGTAGCTAAAGCGCGGATTGGCGAGGCGCCCACTCGCCTGCGCCTCTGCGAACTCACTTTGATGCCATGCCAGCAAGCGGCCGAACTCTGGGCTATTGACGAGCGCAAGCCTTAGCGCAGCTTCGCGATCAAGCGGCGCTGCAAACAGTGCATCGACGTCAGTCGACTCAATGATTGGCGCCTCGACAGCACGCAGTGCCGCAGCGCGCTCAGCGGACCAGTCGAGACTGCCGCAGGCGGCCAGTGACCAGGCGGTGAGGAACGCACTTAAAACTTTTACCAAACGAAATCCGTCAAGCGTCATGGAAGAAATCGTATCAAAGCGATTGAGTCAAGGCGATTGACTGAGTTCCCTTGGTCGACTGAGCGCATGCGTCGCAAGCGCCACGAGCACCGCAGCGCCGAAGCCGAGCGCGAGCCCAAAGACCGGCAAGACAAACACCAGCGCGAGACAAAAACTACCGACCGACCACATACCGCGTGTCATGCCATGAAGAAACCGCAGCGCCGCGGCAGGTCCCGACTGTGCATGGTTGAAGGCTGCAACGACGAGCCCGATGGACGGAAACAAGGAGGCATAGCCACCGATCGCTGCACCGCCCAACTTGCCAAGCTCGCTCGTCGCCAGAGTCACCACTGCACCGGTCAACATCCGCGCTGGTAACTCAAGCGGATGCGAGATCTGCGCAGCCGCTGCGGTCGGCGTTGCCTTCGCGACCAGCTGGGTGAGCGCCCAGCCCGACCCACCGAGCGCAACAACGACGAGCAACACGCTGATCACGAGCGGCAGATTCAGTACGCCGAGCGTGGCCATGACCAACAACCAAGCTAAAACACTCAGCGAGGCCGCCTGCGGCCAGCCATGGCGCAGGGCAAGACGACCGTAGAGCACGTAGAACAGCATCGCCGGTGCGATCGCAAGCAGCGCCGCTTCGGCCGCTCTTGCGCCGAACTCAATGCCGTTCTCATAGGCCAGAATGAACAGTACGGGGCCCGCGACGATTGGGAAGCTACCGAGCCAGCCGCCCACGCCCTGCCCATAGCGCCGCCCAAGCAGGGTCACCGCAGCGATCAAGGCCGGGACCAGGACGATCTTGAGCAGTAAGGTATCGGGAGCATCCATGCGGGCGCGACGATGCCGCATCGGCACTCCAACGGCAAGCGCAGTCTTGTGCTAGCTTTTTGCACGCTTCGTTCGGTCAACACACCCGTGAATACTCAAATCGTCTGGTTCAAACGTGATCTACGCCTGCACGATCACGCAGCCTTTTCCGCCGCTGCGGCCCGTGGTCCAGTGCTGCCGCTCTACCTCATCGAACCTGAACTTTGGCGGCAACCGGACAGCTCCAGTCGTCATTGGAAATTCATTCGCGATAGCCTGGCCGAGCTCGATGAGTCGCTCGCCACCCGAGGCGGCAAGCTGTGCATCTTATCCGGCGAGATCGCTGGCGTTTTTCAGCGTCTGCGTGAGGCACTAGGACCATTCGATTTGCACTCGCACGAAGAGACCGGCAACGCCTGGACCTACGCGCGCGACCGAGAGCTTGCACGGTGGTGTCGTGCAACCGGCATCGACTGGCATGAATATCCTTCGAATGGTGTCGTCCGACGACTCGGCAATCGCGATCGTTGGGCGACACAGCGCAATGCCGCAATGCGTCAATCAGTCATCGAGATTCCTCCGAGCTTACGCTTTGCAGCAGTACCCAAAAGCATCGCGACGCTGGCACTACCTCTGAGTGACGATCCGCTCTTCGGCGCCGCGACTCCCCGCGTGCAAACGGGTGGTAGAACTGCAGGGCTCAAGGTACTTGAGAGCTTTCTCGATGATCGCTCCCGGCGCTACATGACCACCATCTCAAAGCCCGGTGTCTCGGCTCGTCATTGCTCGCGATTGAGTGCGCATATCGCCTACGGCACGCTCTCGGTACGCGAGATCGAACATGTCTTGGCAAAGCGTATCGATCAGCTGCAGAGCGACGCTGATCCAGCGAGTGCGCGCTGGGCGCGGCAATTACGGGCCTTTGGTTCACGCCTTGCGTGGCGCTGCCATTTCGTGCAGAAGCTCGAACAACAACCGAGCATCGAAACCCATTGCATGCACCCGGCATTCGAGGGCATGCGTGAGCCTGACTTTCGCGAGGACTGGTATCAAGCTTGGTGCAAGGGCGAGACCGGCTACCCCTTGGTCGATGCCTGCATGCGCTCCCTGCATTCCAACGGCTGGATCACCTTTCGCATGCGCGCGATGCTCGTCGCTTTTGCGAGCTACCACCTGTGGCTAGACTGGCGGCGCACGGCGCCGTTCATGGCGCAGCTCTTCACCGACTATGAACCGGGCATTCACTACAGTCAGTTTCAGATGCAGTCGGGTGTCACCGGCATCAATGCCGTGCGTATCTACAACCCGGTCAAACAGTCGCATGATCACGACCCCGAGGGTCGATTCATCAGGCGTTATCTACCGGAGCTCGCCGCAGTACCGCACGAATTTATCCATGAGCCGTGGTTGATGCCGACGCCACCAAAAAATTATCCAGTCCCGATCGTGGAACACGAAACTGCGGCGCGCCTCGCCAAGTTACGGATGTCGGCCTATCGACGTGGCGAAGACTTCCGCGAACAAGCAGCTCGCGTGTACCAAAAGCTCGGCAGCCGCAACCGACCGAGCGCCACTCGCCGTAAGCGCAAAAACGAAACGCTGCCGCAATTGACGCTCGACCTTTGAGTCACCTGCCGAACGGCGCCACACCGAACAACCAAAGGTGTGCGCCGGCAACAAACAGCCCGTAGATCGCAAGCCCGCCGACCACGGCGATTACATCGTTCACGGCAAAACGCGGCAACGTCGGGTGCGCTCGCGGTTCGCGGCGCTTGAGCGAGATGCGATCGGCTACAGCCCAAGCCAATAAGGATCCGAACAGGATCACATCGGCCAACATGCCGTTAGCCAGCAGATGGGCGAGCGCCCAAAGTTTGATCGCGACCAACATGGGGTGCACGGCGAGCGCACTCAAGCGACCCGGCAGATAAGTCGCCAGCAACAACGCGAAGACCGGCAGCATCAAGACTGCAGCAACGTGCCGC
>Ga0169931_10014038_pt1 | contig 10877 bp, 7 predicted proteins | sample Kivu_15m_20L_FD_129675 | JGI IMG/M metagenome (GOLD analysis project Ga0169931, IMG submission 129675) | Freshwater microbial communities from Lake Kivu, Western Province, Rwanda to study Microbial Dark Matter (Phase II) - Kivu_15m_20L... | ecosystem: Environmental > Aquatic > Freshwater > Lake ... | reverse complement strand
GCCGTGTCGGGCTGCCGACCCCCGGTCAGCAGACTGCAGCCGTCGGCCGTCGCGGTGTCAACAAAGCCGAGCACGCGGCGCATGTGGGCGAGCGAGGCGAGCGGGCCGAGCTCGGTACGGTCGTCCATCGGGTCGCCGATGCGGATCCGGCGGGCGCGCTCGGTGAAACGGCTGATGAAATCCTCGGCAATACGTCGCTCGAGCAGGATGCGCGAGCCCGCCAGACATTGCTGACCGTTGTTCGAGAAAATGCCCAGTAGTGCGCCATCGAGCGCCCGGTCCTGATCGGCCGAGGCGAAGACGATATTGGCCGATTTGCCACCGAGCTCCATCGTGCACGGTACGAGGTTCTGGCCCGCCGCAGCCATGATCGAGCGTCCCGTCTCGGTGCCGCCGGTAAATGAGACGAGATCGATGTCTGGGTGCGAGACCAGCGCATGACCCGTGACCGGTCCGCGTCCGTTCACCAGATTCACCACGCCGGGCGGCAGCCCCGCCTCATGCAGCAGTTCGACAAAGCGGTAGAGCGCGAGCGGGGTCTGCTCCGAGGGCTTGAGCACGCAGCTATTGCCAAAGGCGATGGCGGCTGCGACCTTCATGGAGGCGAGCGCGACCGGCGCGTTCCAGGGGGCGAGCAGCGCTGCCACGCCGACCGGCTCGCGCACCACGACCGTCTGGTAACCCTCGGTCTGCGTATAGACCTGGCTCGCGCTCTGCCCGATATGTTCGGAGAAAAAGCGAAAATTGTAGGCGGCGCGCTCGACGTGACGGAGCTTCAACTCGCGCATCACGATGCCGGTGTTCAGGCACTCGAGCTCGGCGAGCTCATCGGCGTGAGCGCGCACCACCTCGTGGATGCGCAGCAACATGTCCTGCCGGCGTGCGACCGACAGCCGCGACCAGACGCCAGAGCGAAAGCTCGCCCGAGCGGCGGACACGGCCCGATCAACGGTGGCTGCATCGGCCTCGATCACCTCTCCGACCGGCAGGCCGGTCGCGGGGTAGATGATGGGCAGTCGTGCGCCGTCTCCGGCCACGCGTTCGCCGTTGATCAGATTGCCAACGGTCCGAAAGGGAAATTCCCGGGGTGCATTCATGATCGGCTCGGATGGGGGTTCAGGACATGAAGGCGCCGCCATTGACCTGCAGCGTCTGGCCGGTCACGTAGCAGGCGGCGTCGGAGAGGAAAAAGAGAATCGGGCCGACGATGTCGCCGGGCTGCGCAATGCGGCCGAGCGGTATCGATCGTCCGTAGGCGGCCGTGTCGAACCGGGTGGGCTGTGACTCGTCTGAGCGACCCGTCCCGCCTCGGAGAAACGCCGTGTCGACCGCTGAGGGCGCCACCGCATTGACCCGAATCGTGGGAGCCCACTCGAGCGCCAGTTGGCGGGTCATCATGATGAGACCGGCTTTGGCGATCGAATACGGCCCGTAGTTGGGGCGGGCCACCATGCCCAGACCCGACGCGACGTGGACGAGGCTCGCCCCTTCGCCTTCTCCAAGAAGAGGATGGAGCGCTGCGGAGAGCGCATGCGCCGCATCCAGATTGCCGCGCATGACTTCGTCCCAGATCGTGGTGGGCGTCTGCGCAAGCGGTTGCGCGGCGGCCATGAAGCCGATCAGGTTGACCGCGCCGTCGAGGCCGCCCCACCTATCGCCCAGTTCGGTACAGGCCTGCGCCAACGCGGTCCGGTCGGCCGCGTCAGCGGCAAGGCAGACGACTTCGGCCGGCGGTGGGTGCCGCTCGATCGAGGCCGGCAGGTCGAGCACGGCCACGCGAATACCCTGGTCGAGCGCGGCCTGCACCAGCGCGCGTCCGATCCCGCCGCAACCGCCGGCCACCAGCACTCGGGCCGATGGGTGGGAATCGGGTGCAGCATCGCGATCGACGGTCCGTGCAGCCGGGGGCGTCTGCGCGGGGGGTTCCAGGCTTGCAAGAATGCGCACGGCAATCTCCCTGAATCAGGCGAGTGTCGCCGCGCGACGCAGACCCTCGATCATCGAAGTCTTGAGCAGATACTTGTAACAGCGCTCTCGATCACTTGCGAGCGCCTGGAGGTCGGCGAGCAGCTTTCTGCGCCCCTCGAGCGAGGGCTCCCACATCCGGGCCCGGTTCTGGTCGGCCTGACCGATGATGTCATCTCGCACCACGGGGTGGCGCCGCGCCTCGTAGCGCGCGATTGTCGAGGGATCCGCTCCCTTGAAAATCTCTGTCAAGCAGGCGGCCAGCTCGAACACGTCGTGGATCCCGCCATTCATTCCCATGCCGCCCTTGGGATTGTTCAAGTGTGCGGCATCTCCTGCAATCAGCAAGCGGCCGCGACGCCAGCGCGAGGCGATCCGCTGGTGGACGCGGTAGGGGCGGATCTCCCGAATGGGCGCGTTCTCGGCCGCAGGGGTGATCTCGGCCAGCCGGGCCGAAATCCGTTCGGGGCGCATCGCCTCCTCGAGGTCCTCGTTTGCGGGGGGGTGCAGACTCACCCGCCAGACGTCGGGCAGACGCAGCAGGCTGTAGGTGCCATCGGGCGCCCACACGTAGTTGATGCCCGAGAGCTCGGGGAGGTGATCTTCGAAGGGAAAGGTCGTCGTCGCAAGAATGGTCGTCTCGGGGTAGATGCTGCCGTCAAAGCTTGCACCGATCGCATCACGGATCAGGCTACGCCCGCCATCACAACCAACGATATGGCTGCCCCGTTCACGCACAGGCGCTTCTTCGCCCCGCTGCCAGTCCAGCCAGGGGCCCTCGTCGTCTTCGCCTGCGGCGACCACATTGGCCCCGCGTTGGACGATCGAGGCGTCTAGCGCCCTCAGACGCTTTTCCAGTTCCATCGACAGTACGCTCTGATCGCATTGCAGTCGCCAGGGGTGACGCGTGGCATCGGCGATGATCGACAAATCGAACTCGGCGTGCTCGCCGGTCTCATGAAGCCGGATCTGCCAGGTCGGCGTGATGCGACCGGCTGCGTGGAGCGCTGCCGAGACACCATCCTCATCCAGCATATCGAGTGTCGGCGGGTGAATCGTCGACGACCTGAGCATGGGAATCAGTTGAGGCTCTCGTTCGAACACCCGAACGGGAAGACCCGCTCGGGCGAGCCGCCAGGCGAGCACCAGACCGACCGGACCCGCGCCGGCGATCAGAACAGGACGTGAGTCGACACCCATTGCATCATTCCATCGAAGGTGAAATCAGGCTGCGATGGTAATACACCTGGCGGTCTGCAGACTTATCCGCCTGCCCGTGCGAGCCAGGCGCGGGCCTTGAGTAAAAAGCTCTCCAGCTCGGGGTCGCGGCCGGTTGCCCCGGCCAAGGCCTGCGCGACGGCTGGCGCTGCAGCGATCGCCTGCCGAATGTCGAGAAAGAGCAGCCGCGAACGACGCGCGAGCACGTCGTCGACGGTGCGCGCCCAGGTATGCTGCGCTAACCAGACGACCTCTTCGGCCGTCGGCACCCGCGCGGCACAGTCGGGTGCATCCAGGGGCAGTGTCCGCCCGGAGGGGGCCTCGCACGCAATGGGCGCAAACGGCAGTTGCCGCAGGGCGTCTCGGGCCATCGCAAGACAGGTCGTCCACTTGCCGCCGGTGATGGTGAGAAGCCCCCGCTCATCCACCAAGATCGCGTGCTCGCGGCTGATCGCGCCGGTGTTCGCAACCGCGCCTGCCGCCCCGTCCTGCCGGGCTGGAGGTTTAACCAGCGGGCGAAGACCCGCCCAGGCGCTCAGGATGTCAGCGCGGGTCGGTGCCGGGCGCAGCACCCGCCCGGCCTCAGCGAGGATCAGATCGATTTCGTCGCTGAAGGGCAGGGGCTCGCGATCGAGGCCGGTCTCTGACGCATCGCGCGGCGTGTCGGTCGTGCCGATCACGCAATGGCCCAGCCAGGGCACGACAAATAACACCCGGCCGTCGGCGGTGCGGGGAATGAGGAGCGCTTCTTCTGCCGGGAAAAACCGTCGGTCGACGACGATGTGGGCGCCCTGGCTGGGCTGGACCATGGCCGGGTCGTTGCGCAAGACATCGACCCAGACGCCTGCGGCGTTGACCACATCGCGCGCGCGCAGCACGAGCCGCTCGCCCGACTCGCGATCGATCAGTGCCAGCCTCGCCAGGCCTGGGCCTTCGCGCTGAAGGTCGAGCGCCTGAACGCGGTTGACGAGGATCGCGCCCGACTGGGCTGCGCCCCGTGCCATCGCGATGGCCAGCCCCGCATCGTCGAACTGCGCATCGCAGTAGCTCACCGCGCCATGCAGCCCCCGATCAATCAATTCAGGGTAGGCTCGACGCGTGGTCGCCGCGCGCTGCAGGCGAGTGGGTCCGAGACTGGCACGACCGGCAAGCCGATCATAGATGAAAAGGCCCATTCCATAGAAGCCGCGCTCCCACCAGCGATAGGCCGGCATGACAAAGCGAAGCGGTTTTGCCAGCGTGGGCGCGAGCGCGATCAGACTGCTGCGCTCATGCAGCGCTTCGCGCACCAGACCGATCTGGCCTTGTCCGAGGTAGCGTACGCCGCCATGCAGCAGTTTGGTCGAGCGCGACGAGGTGCCGCTGGCAAAATCGATGGCTTCCACGAGCGCCACCGAGTGCCCTGCCCAGGCGGCGTGCAGCGCGATCGCTAGACCCGTTGCGCCCCCGCCCACGATCGCCAGATCGAAGCCCTGCGTGCGGCCCAGTGCCGCGATCGCCTCGCGTCGTGCGAGCGTCATGTCGGCCATGTCGGTATCGTCGGTTTCGTCGGTTTCGTCGGTTGCGTCGGTTTCGTCGGTTGCGTCGGTCAATCCCGTGCCCATCCGCGCGCGCGCTCGACCGCTTCCCGCCAGCGGGCGCGATGGGTGTCGCGCTGCTCGGCATCCCACACGGGCTCGAATTGACGATCCAGCCGCCAGCAGGCTGCGACCTCATCCAGGCCAGACCAGAATCCGGTGGCGAGACCCGCGAGCGCGGCCGCGCCAAACGCAGTTGTCTCGGTCATCGTTGGGCGCAGCACTGGAATGCCGGAGAAGTCGGCTTGCATCTGCATCAGGGCGTCATTGCGCGTGGCCCCACCGTCGACCCGCAGTTCGGTGATCGGCGTACCCGCGTCGGCATTCATTGCAGTGATCAGGTCGGCCGACTGCAGCGCGATCGATTCGAGGGCAGCGCGGGCGATGTGCGCGCGCGTGCTCCCGCGTGTCATGCCAATCATCAGGCCGCGCGCACGCCCGTCCCAGTCGGGTGCGCCCAGTCCGGCAAAGGCCGGCACCAGCCAGAGGTCACCGGTGTCGACCACACTCGTGGCAAGCGCTTCGATCTCATCGGCCCGGCTGATGAGGCCCAAACCGTCCCGCAGCCATTGCACCGTGGCGCCCGCCATGAAGACGCTCCCCTCCAGGCAATACGTGGTGCGCGAGCCGATTCGCCATCCCAGCGTGCCGATCAGCCGGTTGTGGCTCGTGCGCGGCGCATCACCCGCGTTCATCAAGAGGAAGCAGCCTGTGCCATAGGTGTTCTTGGCCTGCCCGCGGGTGAGGCACGCCTGGCCAAAAGTGGCCGCCTGCTGGTCGCCGGCGATACCTGCAATCGGGATGGCCTGCCCGAAGAGCGAGGCGTCAGTCTCGCCGATCACGCCCGACGAGGGAACGATCTCCGGGAGCACCGCGCGGGGAATGTCGAAGGTTGCCAGCAATTCGGGATCCCACTGACCGGTCGCGAGATTCATCAGCATCGTCCGCGACGCATTGCTCGCATCGGTCACGTGCAGCTTGCCTCCGGTCAGCTGCCAGATGAGCCAGCTGTCAATGGTGCCGAATGCCAGTTCACCGCTGACTGCGCGCGCCCGGGCGCCCGGCACGCGCTCGAGCAGCCAGGCGAGTTTGGTCGCCGAGAAATAGGCATCGAGTACGAGGCCGGTCCTACGCTCGATCTCGTGATGCCGGCCCGCTTCACGCAGTCGCTCGCAGTGAGCGACCGTTCGACGGTCCTGCCAAACGATTGCCGGTGCGACCGGGCGTCCGCTTGCACGCTCCCACAACACCGTGGTCTCGCGCTGATTGGTGATCCCGATAGCCGCGGGTGGCCGGCCTGTCTGAGCGATCACCTCGCGGGCGACCTGCAGTTGCGACGACGCGATCTCGATTGCGTCGTGCTCGACCCAGCCCGGCTGAGGGAAGTGTTGTGAGAAGGCTTGCTGCGCAATCGCGATGACCTGACCAGCGCGGTCGAATGCGATGGCGCGAGAGCTGGTCGTGCCCTGGTCGAGGGCGAGGATGTAATCCATCATGCATCACTCCTGGAGTGGCTCAAGCGTCGGTCAGGCCGGCATCACAACACGGAAACCGGTGTGGCTGGTGCTGCTCGAGGGACTGTTCGCACCGCGCGCAGCGGTGCGGTAACGATTGCACCAGGAATCGTGACACAGGAAGGACCCCCCGCGCTGCGATCGTCGACCGCTGGGACGCTGATCGACGGGGTCGATGTCTGCGGTGGCCCGATGGTAGTCGGCGTTGAACCAATCCGCGCACCATTCCCAGACATTGCCCGAGGTGTTGAAGAGTCCATAGCCATTGGGCGGAAAATGGTCGACTGCCACCGTGGCGGGCTGCCAACCCGGTGCGGGTTGATTGGGAAATCGTCCCTGCCAGGTGTTGCAGCGACGCAGACCGTCCGGCTCGAATACGTCGCCCCAAGGATAGCGCTGCCCCGTTTCGCCGCCGCGCGCGGCGTGCTCCCATTGGGCTTGGCTGGGAAGCGCTGCGCCCGCCCACTCGCAAAACGCCACAGCGTCGTGCCAGTTCACGTGAACCACCGGGTGCCGGGCGATTGTCTGCCAATCCGAACCCGGACCCCAAGGCGTCCGCCAGCATGCGCCCGGCACGATCAGCCACCAGGGCAGGTCCTTGATCGCCCGCCGCACGGTGGCGCGGGCCGGCAGAGGAACCTGCAAATAGAACACGAACGATTCGCCCGATCGCTCGGCCCCGGTTTGGTAGCCGGTGGCGCCTGTGAATTCGGCGAACTGGGCGTTCGTGACCGTGGTCGCACCGATTCGATAGGGTGAGAGGGTGACGCTGCGGGCAGGCCCTTCGCCGTCGCTCGCAAAACCTTCGGGATCGTCCTGGCCGATCGCGGTACGGCCACCGGCAATCGAAATCATCGATCCCGAGATCGTTGCGTTGACAACGACCGAGTCGATCGCTTCGGGCCGCTCGCGCGAGCGGGGCTCACGCGTCAAGGCGCTCGTCGCATCAGGGCCGCAACACTGAGTCATCTTCGCGCCTATTCGTCCTCTTTTTCCCAGAACGCGGGCTCAGGGTTGCGCGCCATGATCTCGAGGATGGTCTCGCGCGGGATCACGCCGCAGCGCTGCGCCCAGGCCGCATACAGCGCAAGCATTTCCTTGACCCGTTCAGGCTGCTCGGCGGCGAGGTCGTGCAACTCGGTACGGTCGGTCTCGAGATCGTAGAGTTCCCAGGGGTCGGGGTATTTGCGGACCAGTTTCCAGCGGCCCTGGCGCACGGCGGCATTACCCTCGTGTTCCCAGAACATCGGTCGCTCAGGCAGCCCATCGCCCTCGAAGGCGGGCTTGAGACTCGTGCCCTCGAGCCCCGGAACCTGAGTCCCGTTGCGTGTCTCCGGGTAGGCGGTACCACTGACATCGAGTACCGTGGCCATGATGTCCGGCAAATAGCCCGGTGTATGGCGGATGCCCCCCTGATCACGGATGCCATTGGGCCAGTGGGCAATCAAGGGCGTTGCGATGCCCCCCTCGTGGATCCAGTGCTTGTAGAGGCGAAAGGGTGCGTTGGAGAGATTGGCCCAGGCCGTGCCATAGCTCTGATAGGTGTTTTCCGCGCCGGGCATGATGCTGGGGTTGTTGCCGAACTGCACGGGTTCGCCCGCGCGGGTGTGCGAGCGCGCAATCATCAGTTTGTCGACCAGCACATCGACTGACAGGCCCTCGGGAATGTCCTCGGCGCAGGCGCCATTGTCGGCAAGAAAAATGATCAGTGTGTCGTCGAACTGGCCGTTTCGCTTCAGCGCTTCCACAATGCGCCCGATGCCCTGGTCCATTCGGTCGACCTGCGCCGCGTACACCTCCATGCAGCGCAGCAGCCAGGCCTTTTCCTCGGCCTCGGTCCAGGCGGGTTGGCTGGGGTCGCGCTCGGAAAGCCCCCACTCGGGCTTGAGAATGCCGGCATCGACGAGCCTTCGCAGCCGTTCGACACGCAACTGATCCCATCCCGCATCAAAGCGCCCACGGTATTTGGCGATATCCTCGTCATGGGCGTGTAGCGGCCAGTGCGGCGCGGTGTAGGCCACGTACATGAAAAACGGCTTGTCCGCGTGCTCGCGCGCATGAGCGTCGACGTAATCGACGGCCTGATCGCTGATCGCGTCGGTGTAGAAAAATTCGGGGTTGTCGCGCGCCTCGTGCTCGGCGTTGTCGTTGCCGCGGGTGAGCGTGTTGGGGTCGTAAAAGCTTCCGGCCCCGATGATGGTGCCAAAGAACTCGTCAAAGCCCCGCTGCATCGGCCAGGCACTGGTGGGGCTCACGAGGTTGCTCGCGACATGCCATTTGCCGCTCATGTAGGTGCGGTAGCCGTTGCCGCGCAGCGCCTCGGGGATGGTCACGCAGTTTTCAGAAAGATTCCCCGCATAGCCTTCGGGGCCGAGGTCGTAGGTGAGCACACCGATCCCGGTCTGGTGCGGGTGCAGGCCGGTGAGCAGCGAGGCGCGCGAAGGGCTGCATCGGGCTGTGTTATAGAACTGCGAGAACCGCAGGCCGCGCTCGGCGAGCGCATCGAGCGTCGGGGTCTCGATTTCGCCGCCATAGCAGCCGATGTCGCTGAAGCCCATGTCGTCATTGAGGATCAGCACGATGTTGGGGGTGCGCTTCAAGAAATGTTCTCCCGAGGTCAAAAGGGTATGGGGCGCGATCAGAGCTCGATCCGCTGCCCGTCTGATTCTGCAAAGAGGTGCACGCTCGCCGGCTTGGGCTGCACCCGCAGTCGGGTGCCCTCGGCGGGGAACTCACGGCGGGCTGAGCGCATGCGCGCCCGTGTGCCTGCGATCATGAGGTTGATGATTGCACTATCGCCAAAATCCTCGACAAACTCGACTTCGGCGACGAGCCCGCCTTGCTCGCAGGGTTCGAGGTCACCGGGCCGGATGCCGGCGAGCACGGCTTGCCCGGTCCCATCGACGCCGCGTGCCGGTCGATCGCCCGGCCTCGGCACGGTCAAGCCCGCGCATTCGAGTGTGTCTTCGCCAACCTGAAGTCGCCCGTCCGAGAACCGCGCCTTCAGCAGGTTCATGGGCGGCGTGCCGATGAAGGCTGCGACCTGTGCGCTCGCCGGGCGGTCGAAGATCGAATGCGGGGTGCCGACCTGGGCGAGTCGCCCATCCATGAAGATCGCGATGCGGTCGGCGATCGTCATGGCTTCTTCCTGATCGTGCGTCACATATACCGCTGTGACACCAAGCGAGCGCTGCAGTCTGCGCAATTCGGCGCGTGTCTCGAGCCTCAGTTTGGCATCGAGATTGGAGAGCGGCTCATCGAGCAGAAAAAGGCGGGGCTTTCGCACGATGGCGCGCGCAAGCGCGCAGCGCTGCTGTTGTCCGCCCGAGAGTTGCCCGGGGCGGCGTTCGAGCAGATGCCCGATTCCGACCCGTTCGGCGGCCTCGACCACCGCGCTCGCGATCCGCTCGGTGGGCTCGCGGATCATCTTGAGGGGAAACGCGATGTTCTCGCGCACGCTCATGTGGGGGTAGAGCGCATAGCTCTGGAAGACCATGGCCACATCACGCGCGCCGGGCTCGGCGTGACTCACATCGACCCCATCCAGAAAGACGCGTCCCCCATCGAGTGTCTCGAGCCCAGCAAGCAGGCGCAGGGTCGTCGTCTTGCCCGACCCGGAGGGCCCGAGCAAGGCAAAGAATTCGCCGGGTTGGACCTCGAGGTCGATCCCGTGCAGCACCGTGGTCTTGCCGTGCCGCTTGATCGCCCCTTCGATCCTTACGCTGCCCGAGCGGGTCATCGTGTCTCCTTTGATCATTGCATCACGCGTGCGAGCGCATCAACGCCGCCCGCCCCCCTTGACTGCGCCCACCGTGAGTCCCTTGACGATATGGCGCTGGGCAGCGAGTCCAATCACGATCACCGGCGCCATGGCCAGCATCGCCGCAGCCGAGAGCAGTGCCCATTGCGTCTGCTCGACTGAAATGAAGTTGTACATGGCAACGGTTACGGGTCGGACGGTATTGCCGCCGAGCACCACTGCAAACAGGAACTCGTTCCACGCATTGAGAAACACAAAAATCGTGGTCACCGCGATGCCGCCCCGTACCTGCGGGAGGATCACATACCAGAGCGTGCGCAGGCGCCCTGCGCGATCAAGAAGCGCCGCCTCCTCCATCTCGAAGGGCACATCCTCAAAATAGGTGATCATTAGCCAGATCGCAAAGGGCAGGGAAAAACTCAGATAGATCGCGGTGATGCCCGAGTAAGTATCGAGGCCACCGATCTTTTGCAGCACGATGTAATAGGGGATGATGAGTCCGACCGGCGGCAGCATCTGGGTCGCGAGCACGTAAAAGCCGGTGGTGCGCTTCAGGCGCATCCTGAGCCGTGCCATCGCATACGCGGCGGGCACTGCAAAGAGCATCGTGATGAGCGTGGCGAGCGAGGTCACCACGAAGCTCGACCAGAGGTTGGGCAGGATCGAGCTGTTGCCCTGCATGACCGCGCGATAGTTGTCGAGCGTGGGCGTGAAGAAGAGCACGGGAGGCCAGGCGAGCACATCGCGCTCGGTCTTGAGGGAGGTGAGGAAACCCCAGAACACGGGGAAGGCCCAGATCAGCACCAGGAGCGCCGCCGCGCAGAGCATCAGGAGCCGGCGCAG
>Ga0169931_10014037_pt1 | contig 10877 bp, 11 predicted proteins | sample Kivu_15m_20L_FD_129675 | JGI IMG/M metagenome (GOLD analysis project Ga0169931, IMG submission 129675) | Freshwater microbial communities from Lake Kivu, Western Province, Rwanda to study Microbial Dark Matter (Phase II) - Kivu_15m_20L... | ecosystem: Environmental > Aquatic > Freshwater > Lake... | reverse complement strand
AATAGAAAACTTCATCTTGGAAGTATTTTTGGTGTGCCCAACGGATGTCCGCGCCCATGGGTTAGGGTGACAGGTGATGATCATAAAAATGAGTCCGGCTCCGTTGGTGGATTTTGAGGAGGAATATCGGCCGAAAATTGTGGAGGCATTGCCGCTCCGGCCGCTGGAAGGCCCGAAAACAAGACGTCACACAATTGGCAAAATAAGGGCCGCAGGGGGCTTGCCGCCTAGTAGGGCTAATCCCATGCTTTTGGCCATGGCGGTTTCCCACAGGGCTCAAGCGGCACCCAAAAAGGCAACCCCCAACTGGACTACAGAAAACCGCCATTACTCCCTCCTACACTTCCTAGCCGGCCTCGGCTCACGGGGAGCGCAAATCCGGGAGATTCTCCGCCACCTTGCCGAACGCACCGGCAAAACCTCTTACGCGGCCAAGACGGTTTACCGCGATATTGAACACCTAGTGGACGATTTCGGCTACACCATCCAGCACGACAAGGCGCGTAACCGCTGGGTGTTCCATAACCCGCCTCCCAACCTCACCCTAGGCAGCCGCCGCCTTTCCAAAAACCAGATGATCGCCCTGCGGATGGCAGCCTCCCCCATCGCCATTCCCGGCCACCCGTTCCGCGACGCCATGCGGGAAACCCTCCAACAGGTGGCCGAAATGCTGGAGGACGACCAAAAGCAGCAACTCCGCGACTCCACCAGCTTGCTGGACGTGAAAATGACCCCGCTGATCGACCTGGACGTGGAGACGATTGCCCTGCTTGAGCAGGCCATCCGGGAACAACGCGAAATCACCATGAAATACCGGGGCCTGCGCGACCCACGCCCCCGCCTGCGCCGGGTGCAGCCCCACGGGCTCTATCACCGCAACGGCGGCTGGTATGTGGCGGCCTATGACCGCTCCCGCAAAGCCATGCGCAGCTTCCTCATCTCCCGCGCCAAGGATTGGCTGCTCACCCAAAAACCCTTCTCAAGGCAGAAAGATTTCACCCTGGATGATTTTCTCCATGGATCCTTTGGCGCGATGTCCGGCCGAGGCGCCCCGCAAAAGGTGCGCATCCGCCTCTTTGGGGCCGCCGCCCGCCTGGGCGAAGAGCGGATCTGGCACAACAGCCAGACGACCGAGCCGAGTAGCCGGAGGAAAGACGGCTCCCTTGTGGTGAGCTTTGAGCTGCGCGGCCTGGATGAAATCCGTCGTTGGGTGCTCCAGTGGGAAGGGGAGGCCGAGGTACTGGAGCCCAAAGAGCTCAAGCAGCAGGTCAAACAGGCCGGCCAGAAAATCCACCAGAAGGGCTGAGCCATGGCGCTGCTCACCAACCGCGACGCGGAAGCATGGTACGACCCACAGATGCGGCAGTGGTCCCAACACCATATCCTCTACCCGGACGGAGGCAGCGAGGGAGGAACGGACCACGCCTCGCCCAGGCCGTACTACCTGCAGGATCTGCCCCTGCCAGTGCCGGAAATTCTGCACTTTTTCGGCTTCAACTTGGAGCTGGGCACCCGGGAGGTATGGGATAAGCAGCCCCGCGCCTATGTGAACCCGGAATGGAAAGAGTATCCCTACACGATCGACCTCCTAGGCAGCTACAGCGCGGACGACCGGACCATCCGGCTCTACGAACCCACCATCCAAAAAGCGGCCAAAAGGCACGATTGGAACGAGGACGGCCTGGCCGAGGTGGTGCGGGTCCATGAACTCGCCCATGCCCTTCATCATCAGGGCGCCCCGGCCTCGGCCAGGAGACGGCTTTGGGAGCCGAGAGACACGACCAAAATCAACGTCGATTTCGATCAGGAGCGTCAGGCGCTGTTCCGAAGGCCGACGGATTTGGACCTATTCCTAGCCCTACGAAAACGGTGGTTTCAGGAACTGCGTAGTCACGATAAAGAGACCTTTGCCCAGGCGGCCACGGCCATTTACGTGGATTATTTGGACGAGGTGTACGGCCCCCGGCCCGGGGACAAAAAATCCCTGAAAACGATCTTTTGGGAACTGATGGCATTTCAACCCCGGGAGTACCGGCTGACCGGAATCCTACCCAATAACCTTTCCTGGAGAACTGGAGGGGGAGTGATCCGGGAATGCCTACGCAAGGATTGGGCCCGGGAAATCCCCAACCCGATGTACTATTATCTTAGCACTGTATTTAAACGGTACTTAGCACACGAGGTGCAGGGAAACAGGCTGACACCCGCAACCCATGCGGAATTCTTGTTGGATATGATGGCAAGATGAAAAGCAGACAAAACAAAACATTAAAGTGGAGAAGATTTGATCCTTCAAAAAATCGAAAAGGCAAAAGATTTAATAAAAGCAAGATTCCTGCACAACCAGGCGTCTATCAAATAATCAGACGGGATACCTCAAAAACGAAAAAGAACATTTTCTACATAGGTGAAACAAAAAACTTACAAGAAAGAATCATCGGCATCTTTAATTGTTCAAAGGAAAACACCTGCTGCAAAAGCTACAGAAAAGCCTACAAAAAAGTTCCAACGAAAAAACAAATGCGGGAGACCTTTGTCGCTAAATACGCAACTACTAGAGGAATGGTTGGTCGAATCGAAATTGAGGAGAAACTACAAACAACACATGGAACCAACAGAGCTGACTTCTACAAAAACTGGTAGCAATGAACTCATATACAATTTACAAAGCTTCGTCTATTGACTAAAAATAAAAATACGCTGAAATAAAACTAAATGGGAACCACAAGTTTTTGGCGTAGTATTGGTGTTGCAACAACGGACTTTCCCTTATCGACCGAGCTTGTTGCTAAATATAAAAAAGAGCTTGGGGATGACTCGCCGGACTTAAAGTTTATTGTATTCACCCTAAACAAAAAAATTATAGAACAAGAAGAAATTAAAAAACATCTCGATATAATAGACGAAATTAAAAAATATAACCTCAACTACAATGACTTCATCAGTGCAATTCGGACCTTTTTCCTCAACTATAAAAACGACATTCAATCATCAAGGCAAAACTATTGTCTAATTACAAGCCGAGGCAAAAGAGTAAGAGTAAGAAAAAGAAAAAGCCTTTTGCCTGAGCCCAAAATCGGAATGAATCTGCGACGGTTAGACCACCGCCGGCCGGGCAGATGCAGAATAGTAGAAATAAATGAAAAAGCCGGAACCGTTGAGTGGTATCCGTCCAAGCGACGAACTAAAATCGCGATCTGGAATTTAAGAAAGCCGTGTCTTTTCAGTGTTATAAATAAAGTCAAAAAATAAATAGCAAAGTAAACACAGCCATGTAAAGCATTATATATTAGCAAGTAAAAAAAGAGACCTTTAATTGCTTCTGTAAATACGCTTGGTTATTTTAAAAGGTAACTAGGACCATAAATGTCCTACCCCTCCCAGCAAAATTGCAGTCATATGGTATTCACAAATAGTCTAGACAATATTAGTTGGGCAAAGGGGAAGACGGGTAACCGTTTTGCCTAATGATATCATAAAACAGTGACGGTTATCTCCTTATTCTCTGGGGCAGGTGGGCTAGACCTAGGCCTTAAAATGGCTGGTCATAAACTGTTGTGGGCCAACGACAACGATAAAGATGCGGTTGAAACATACAAAAAGAACATCGGGGTGGAAATTGTTCATGAAGACATTAAAAAAATAAAAGTTAACGAAATTCCAAAAGCCGATGTTTTGGTGGGGGGTTTTCCTTGCCAAGGATTTTCGCAAGCTAACTTAAAAAGATCCCCGGAGGATCAAAGAAATATTCTGTATAAATACTTCCTAAAAGTACTTAAAAACAAAAAGCCACAATACTTTATAGCTGAAAATGTAAGGGGTATTTTAAGTCTTGGGAAAGGTAAAGTTGTAAAAAAAATTTTAAGTGATTTTGCACATGCAGGGTACAGGGTCAACTACGAATTAATCAATTGTGCTGATTATGGTGTGCCACAATCAAGATGGCGTGTGTTTTTCTTGGGAACTTGTAAAAAACTGCCCAAAACAAATGATTTAAAAATGCCGCAAAAAACCCATTCGAAAAAAGCTGAAAATGGACATGCACAGTGGGTAACAATCAAAGAAGCACTTATTACAATTCCTGAACCCGGGAAGAATAGTAATTTAAGTAATCACATTTACTCAAAGTACAAAGTCACAAATAGAAACTTTACCGGTCATAGAAAAACAGACGCTACAAAGCCGAGTCCTACTATTCTTGCCAGAGGGAATGGAAAAGGCGGTGTCTGTGCTATCCAGCACTACAAAAACCATCGACGTATGTCGATTCGAGAGCAAGCAACAATACAAACCTTCCCGTTGGAATTTACATTTGTCGGCTCTTTGAACTCATGCTACAGGCAAGTCGGGAATGCTGTACCAGTAAAAATTGGAAAAATAATTGGCGGTGCTCTAAACAAAATCAAAAAACAAAGATGAAAATAATCTCCCTTTTTTCAGGCGCAGGCGGACTCGATCTTGGGTTTGAAAAAGCTGGCCATGAGATCGTTTTTTCAAATGACATTTTTCATGACGCTGTCAAAACGTATGAAAAAAACTTTTTGGTAAGACCAGATCAAAGAGATATAAAAAATATTCCTTCAGACGAAATACCAGATGCGGATGCTTTAATAGCTGGCTTTCCTTGTCAGGGGTTCTCAGTGGCCAACCGGAAACGATCCGCCCGCGACCCAAGAAACTTCCTATATAAACATATAGCAAGGGTCGCAAAAGATAAAAAAATAAAAATAATTCTTCTTGAAAATGTTAAAGGGTTAAAAGGATTTAATTCTGGCAAGGAGTTTCGAAAAATAATAAAAACCTTTTGCGACCTTGGGTATACAATAAAGAGTCAAGTCTTGAACGCTGCAGACTATGGTGTGCCTCAAAAACGAAAGCGTCTTTTTATTTTAGGCATCCATGAAACATTTGATGGTAAAATATCATTCCCCCCAAAACAAAAGTTTTGGGATCCAAAAACAAAGTTAAAAATAAAAAAAAGAAAGTGGCAAACAATTGGGGCTGCCCTCAAGAGGTTTCCTGAGCCCGATGCTTATCACAAAATTCAAAATCATGAGGGGACAAAATACAAGCTTCGTTTTAATGGGCATCTTGGTCACAGGTATATAAACGCAAATGAACCTGCCCCAACAATTACCGCCAGAGGGGATGAAAAGGGCGGAGTTGTTATTATCCATCATCCAAACAATAAACGGAGACTTACTGTCCGTGAAGCTGCAGCTATTCAAACCTTTCCCGATAAATTCGTCTTTTTCGGATCCAAAACCTCTGGCTATAGGCAAATCGCAAACTCGGTACCACCTAAGCTTTCTTATGAAATAGCAAAAGAATTTCCAAAGTGAAATTCCGGCTACCATTTGAGGGCTATAAGTGGATTTGGTTGCATAAACAGCCAACTGAGGGGCTGCTACAGCCTGGTGTGCTCTTTGGAGTCCTGAGCGCATGCAAACAACACGAAGGGGAGCCAAAAAATTCAAACGAATTTTTTAAATCTTTAAAAAAAGTCGAGAAGGAAACTGACACAAAAGTAAAGTTAGCAAGGACAAAAGACCGGAATCTTTTGCGTAATTCGCAGCAAATTTGGACGAGCCTTTTCCTCTTAAGAGCTGAACGTCAATTAATTAGGTTAACAAAAATTGGTAAACAAATATTATCAAGAAGACTTTCGAAACGAAAATATGCTGAATACGTAATTAATCATACTGTTCTCCCCAATAGCCTTTACGGGAAAGAATTAAGTAAATGGGAAAAATATAATTTAAAAATAAAGCCACTTCAAATAATCGTGCAGGTATTTAAGCAAATTGGTAAAATTGAAAAAACCAATCTTCCAAGGCTTTCATTATTTGAAACCCAACGAATTATCGTCCCACTTTCCGGCCTCCGTAAATCTCCTTTTTACATTGCCAAGCAAATCCTTCGAGCAAGAAAAAATAAAAAACATATACAAACCTTCCCTAAATTTGAAACGAGACTACACGATTTAAGGTACATAAGATCGTTTTTATATTTCCTAAACCATTTTAAAATTATAAAAAGAATCGAACCACTAAAAAAGGGAGTTTATTGGTACGTGATGCCAAAAACGCACTCAGAAAATTTAAACTTAAAACAAATTGAAGCTGAATCCTTTGCGCTTGAAGAGCTAAGGAGTAAAGCCTTTGAATTTGAAAGTAATCGCAAAAGTAAAAAACGAAAAAAGACTTATCGCGGTACTTGGCAACGTGATAGTCGATTTAAAAAGAATGCTATGATTGCGTATGGAAGACAGTGTCTTGTAACTCGTGAGAATTTGCCATTAGTGCTTGAGGCAGCTCATATCAAACCAGTGGAAGAAAAGGGTCCAGACTCAGCAATAAACTCTATTATTCTTCGAAAAGATATACACCTTCTTTACGATAGAAATCTTATCAAAATTAAAAGCACCGGGCGCCTTATTAAAAGCGATCAACTTAAACAAAGTTCTTACTATAAAACACTTCCGCCGCGTGTAAAAATTCCCTTTGCTGATAGGTTCTTCTTTAATTGGAGAGAAAAGTATTTCTGGCAGTAGCGATTATAATCTTAGGTTACTCGCCGCTCTCGGTACTCAAAAGATAGGCATTTGAGCAGAGATGCTGTGCTAAATCTTCTGCAAAGAATGCATTAGGAATGAAAACCATGTGTCGCAGACCGTTTTGCTCAGCAAATAAACTCCCAAGACAATTGTGATCAACGTCTTCGTTAAAACTAACTGCATTTAAAGTCGCCGCCATTCGCAGATTATCCGCCTCATTGCCATTTGTTTTAAAAAAGGTCTCGGCATAAATTCCTTTACCAAGCCAGGGGTCAATTCGTTTGGCATCTAAAAGAAAATCGGATGTTGAATCCATAAATGGAAAACTGAGGCGTAGCGAGGTCAAATCCGCTTTGGGAGGCTCCTTGAAGGTGGCTTCGAGGCCCGCAGCCGCTGAAAATAATTCGACACCCTCCCAGCGGCTTGAAGGGGAACCCCCAGCTTCCTTTAGTTCGACTTCAAGCTTCTCAAGGGCCTTCAAAGATGCGGCATCAAAGTCGCCAGCCCGTTTTAGACTTATCGGCTCTTGTTTTTGTTCCAAAATCCTTTTTGCAGTCAGCACCTGAAGAACTCCCAACTGTGGAAGAAGCTGGATCATCAAAGATAAATTATCAGGATTAATCCTTATTTTTGTCACAAGTTTGTAAAGCCCGCTCGTTGGCTCGTAGACCAACGGGCTTGTCGGAGAGAAATGATTTATTCGGTTTAAAAGGGCGTATGTATCCTTTTGAGCCGCTGAACCAAAAAAAAGAGGAAAGTCCCAAGAAACACTCAAAAGCTGAATTCCTGCCATTATCCGATTGGCTTTGACATGGTAGGATTGAGAAAGAGCACCATATTTAAGTACCAAAGATCGATCGTGCGCTTCAGAGGGTCTGCCGGAGAAAAAACGGCTATTTTGCAACGCTTCGGAAAGAGCCTTTTCCGCCTTAGAACTAAAAGTCATTTTAATCAACCGGCTAAAAGTGATAAAGGGAACCGAGGGTTATAGTCTGGGAAAAGCTTTTTCCTCTACAATGTAATGAACCTGCGAGACGATCGTTGTTGAGGGCTTGCACTTAAAACGTGAGGGATTATTAAACAGGCGAATCCTGGGGGAACTATTTACATTGGTGACAAAGGCTAGGTTGTAACGCTTCTTATGGAGCTGGGCTGTAGCCCACTCCTTCTGGGTAAATCGCACTGAACCTGAAGAGGTCTTTGAGCCCTTAACCTCGTAATAAGCTCTTTGTTTTAGGTTTCCAGTATGGAAATCGTATCCGCAGCCGGATTCAGTCTTGTCCTCAAGAGGGCCTTCTCCTGGTCTTAACCTTTTAAAACGCGCCTTGAAAACTCTTTCTGCTTTTTTTCCTGTCTCCATTTGGGAAGAGACAACTCTCAATTGACGAAGACATCCGTTGATAGCACCTAACGTGGATTCCAAAAAAGAATCCTTCATTCCTTTTCTTGAATCTGAGCCCAAACACTTTCGTACATAAATAAGAACCTCGGGAAGACTCGCATCTGAAAACATGTCGTAGAGGTTTTGGCGGCTTGGCCGGAGGGGGCGCTGATGCCAACCTTTCCGTTGTCCAAAACAGGGATCGAACTCATCCCTCATATTTTTAACAGTACTTTTTTTTACCCCTAAATTTCTTCCAATCCCAGCAAAGGCCTGATCATAGTTTGAAAAACCAAGCTTGGAGAGACCCTCCTTCCCAAACCTGGCTAAAAAAAAGGCGCAAATCAGCGCTTTGCTATTCCTTAAGGACATTCGTGTCTGCTTCATGAGGCTGCTCAGCTTACTGGAAGGGGATTATAAAAATAGGGCCAACCTTGCCGACATAGCTACCCTCGACGTTGCGTTCAAAATGTTCGGCTGCCTCCTCTTGTGACATGTCTTTGGCAAGTAGATCAATGCATTTATCCCGATTGTAGACTGCCACAGTAACCGAGCTGTCCGTGGGGAGAGTTGCAATACCAATAAAAGCGGCTTCCATCCCGGGTACTAGGATTACCTCTTTGGGGTCCTCGGTATACATTGCCGCAATGAACTCGTCGATTTCTTTGGCTCTTTTCATTATTTAAACATGATAAACATCCTATACAATTAATCAAAAGAAAAAGCGCCCAAACATTGACCAATCTGATATTCGTTATTCAGGATTCCAAAAAAAGAAGGCGGCATTAAGCTAAGGTGATGAATCAAAAACACGTTTTAAATATCTTTCACAACAGCCTACTCGGAGGAGATGAAATTGACGTTATTGCAACCCAGGTTAATGGGGGATGGAGCATTGAGGTTAAGGACGCCAGCTCCTACCAGTACATTTTGCCCTCAGAGACCATCCAAGACCTTTCCACCGAAGGATTGGAAAAATTCGTTGATGGAATCAGCATGGAGGATGAAGTTTCTTTTGTCGGCGGTTTGGTTTTTGGATTTCTCAACTCCAACTGGCCCCCGGACCAAAAGCTGAGCCCAAGGGAGCGTAAGGAAGCAGCTGAGTTTGCCTCGGTTGAGTCCGATGATTTCCCTGAGCTAGCGGAAAAGTACCGCAAGCGTATTGCGGAGTGGGCGGCCAATCATGCCTAACTAGGATTGGCCCACCGCCAACCGGCAAAAAGGATTAGCCAAAAGCATTTCCTTCTGAGAAGCGGCGTGGTTTACCAGGAAAGGGTTGGCTACCAAAACAAAAAGAGCCTGAGCCCGGGACACCGCGACATTCACGCGATTTTTACTGAGGACAAAGGCCAAGCCCCGAGGGCCAGGATCCTGCCCCCCACAGCCCAGACTTAGGATACAGACCGGAGCTTCCTTACCCTGGAACTTATCCACCGAGGCGACCTTCGCCCCTGCGGGCAGCCTTACCCGGATGTAGCGGGCCTGAAGGTTGTAAGGGGAAATGAAAAGAAAATCGTCCAAGGTAAGCGGGCGGGTTTTGCCATCCTTACCGGTGAACTTTTTGCCGAGAAGCTCTTTAAAAATCTCCAGGCAGCGTTCGGCCTCGGCTTCGCTCCCTTGGCCGGCATCATCATGATCTACCGGAGAGAAAACCACCCCCGAGGATTTCTTAATCCAGCGATGCTTCGGGCCAAGAGCGATCGACTGCCTTTCATTGCCCGGGGCGGGCTGAAGCCGCCCCTCATAGCAGTGGTGTGAAACAAAAAAGCAGATCTCCGGATGGAGACGATAGGAAGTATCCAGAAAAAGGCCGAGATGGTCCGGGACGGTATCGTGCCCATCCAAATAGTAGTTCAGCACAGATAGACCGGCCTGACCCGGATGCTTGCCTTGGGTGGGTTGCTCCAGCTGCATCTGGTCCCCCAGCAGAACGATGTTCTTGGCCGAACGGCTCATCCCCACTGCATTGGCAAGAGAGACCTGGCTGGCTTCATCGATAAAAAGATAGTCCATGGCCCCGGCCCAATCTGCGCGGGAAAAAAGCCAGGCGGTCCCACAAGCCAAGCCACCGATACTGTTGTACGCGTGGATCGCTAGCTTTGCTTCCTTGCTGTGCCTTATGCCGGGGCAGGCAGCGTGGAACTCAACTTCCTTTTCTGTTTTCTGCTTTATGCCTTGAAGCTCCTGTGAGTGCTTTTTTTGGAGTGCTTGGCGAACTTTCTTGGCCAAAAGATTGATCGCCTCATGGGAGTTTGAGGTGATCCCGACCTTTTTTCCCTTTGCCAAAAGATCAGCAATTATTTCAGAGCCGGTGGTGGTTTTTCCAGTGCCCGGCGGTCCCTGCACACAGAGAACGGAATCCTCCATGCCTAGGCAGATTCTTAATCCGGCCTGGGCGAAGGTTTCGCCGGGCTTTCGGAGGGATCCGGCGGAAGGGAGGCCGGGCCCAGAAGGCCGGGCCCGATCCAACAGGTTTTTAACCAGGGGATGCTGATCCGCCGCATAATGCTCAGCAGCGGATCTGATGCCGGCCGGAATCGGGTGTGGGCGGATGTAGTTAAGGGAAACAAAGGATGCTTCCGGCTGGCCGGTGAACCCGGACCCAAGAACAAGCCGGCCGTTTTCTTCATCCAATTTTATGACCTTGAGAGGACGGGATTGGGGCTGGCCCTGAAAATACAGCTTATCGTGATGATCCAGTTTGAGATCTTGGGAGGGGTCAAAACGATAGACCGGACAAAAGGCGCCAAGGTCGGTTTCTCCCTTTGGGGGCTTGGGACGTTCCTCCGGGCGCTCCAACCGGGCTTGGGCAATACAGGCGGGATCTGTCTCCAAATCCTGGGCGGGAGTTTCATGCCGCCGATAGAAATCCCAAAAAGTGGGTTTAGCCTCCCGCCAGTGGAACTCGGAAAGATGGCACAAGAGTTCCCCATGAGGCTT
>Ga0169931_10014035_pt1 | contig 10878 bp, 9 predicted proteins | sample Kivu_15m_20L_FD_129675 | JGI IMG/M metagenome (GOLD analysis project Ga0169931, IMG submission 129675) | Freshwater microbial communities from Lake Kivu, Western Province, Rwanda to study Microbial Dark Matter (Phase II) - Kivu_15m_20L... | ecosystem: Environmental > Aquatic > Freshwater > Lake ... | reverse complement strand
TTTTACTTTAGTAAAATCTTAATCAGTTAGCTATTTTTTAGGCTATGGTTTAGGTGCCTATACAACTACTTACTCCACTGGTTTTTTCTATTACACTTTGCCACCTTTTTTGTTGTCTTTTTTGTTATCTTTTTTTTACTACTTGATCTACTATTGAACCTTAGGTTTCTCTTCGATTTTAGGAGGCTACTACTTGACATATTTCTGTCCATCGATATACATTAGTGCAATATGATCAGTAAGGTAGGTGTAGTATATGGCCAGCATGGAGATAGGATTACCATCAGCCCTTATAATCTTCAACTTGTCCAAACGAGAAAGATTAACCACGAATGCTTTAAGATCTGCTATACGATTATTACTGACACTCAGACATCTTAGATTGGAAAAAACATTTGTTAGGGTTTAAAGGGAGTGATCGTCGATTAGATTGTTAGATAGGGAAAGTAGTTCTAAAGACTCAAAGGATTTGGTGGTTATTTTGTTGATGAGGTTGAAATCCAGGTAGAGTTATTTGCATTTAGGAGGTATCACACTAATTGTCTATATGCAAGGTTAGATACCTCAATGTTGTTGCGAATCAAGTTGAGAACTTTCAAATTAACAAAAGCCAAACACCCACTATCGATATTCTTTAAGCCCTATTCCTAAAAAGCCAAACAACGATAAAACTCGTACAAAAACTATTTATTGCAAATATGCTAGGCCATCCCATGTTCCAACACCAATTCATACAATTCCATGTTATTCGGACTCCATAGTTTGATCTATGTGTAGGCTTGTTTACTGCTTAGAATGATAGTTATAGGTCGTGAGGTTAGATTGGTTATAGGCTTATTTTGGAGTGGGGTTTACGGTCGAGGATGTGAACTAGTTTCATCTAGAGGCGAAGTTTGCCTGGGTAAGGGAGGCTTTACGCTAGAAGAGGGAGGAGACGCTCATGCAGTTATAAAAATACAATTAGAAAGATAAATAAATATGTAAAGTAAAAAGATTATAGCTATAGTGTATCAAGCGAGTCCTTTGCTTTTTATTTTCTTAACGAGCTATTCTATCTGCCTGTCCTTAGATTTTATCAACTACTCCATCTTCAAAAACTTAACCCCCAGGATCTAAGTTACTAACCCTGTACCTCTACCTGCTCCTTCAGAATCTAAACACATCGATCTTTGCTCTCCATAAGCTAAGCTACTTATTTGACCCGACATCTTACTCTTCATACACTTACGCCTATGCAAAGGTATAAAATTTCTTCTAGCGAGGTTTCTAACCAATTCCTAAGGTCATTTTTGAGACCTTAGATACCTTTGATGCTATCGTGGGTGATGGGCCCTCTTCGACTATATTTTTGCGCACCAAAAATAGCAGTTTTTATATTTGATTGGGCTACCCATCAGCCAGACTCTGTATGTCTTCCTTATTCAATGCAATTTTAAGCTTTTTCAGAACTTTATCTAGTTATTTTTGAAGCTACCATTGATGATTTTCCAATTAGCTACTTTCTGCTGAATCGAACCAGTGGCTATATAGTTGTGTAAATCAACGATTTTGGGGTTGAAGTGTGCGACTAGTTCAGCCATCAGAACTTGTTTTATATAGGAGTACCTGAATAAGATGGAGGTTACCTTAATGGAATCATAGTTACCTGCGTCTGAGAAATCTCGGGCCATGTTGCGTTTGGGTCTGGAGAGGGGGATTTAGTCGACCCAGTTGTAGATGTCTTCGAGTTCTTATTCGTTGAGCAATCGCTGCATATAAGAATATAACTTATAACAGGCTAGCCTTATATTTAAACAAACAGAAAATCATAAAATCTTTCATATATTTAACAAAATGGTAGTAAATATAGATTACTTGTATCTACTGAGGTATAAATCTAACTGATTTAAACAAAATCATGAAAATGAGGGCAAAGTTGACATACTTTTAGGATTTTGATTGCTAATTCGTTTATAATAGGCAAAATATATGCAGTTTAGGCTAGTTGATCCTCTTTTTTTTCTTCGCCCAAATTGGACTAGCAACAGCCACTTCATAATTCTTACCACAACAAGATTGAATCAATGATCGAGCCCTCCTCCGACGAGCAGCAAGAGTTGCAAGACGCCACCCACTCTACCAACAACGGCAAGTGGAGTCAACGAGAACACTAGCTCTTCCTCATAGGTAGATTGCTCAACATCCAGGACTGCAGAAATACAATTAAGATTGGAAGAAGATAGCTGAGCTTGTGGGATGCCGGAATGCCACGCAGGTGAGATCGCATGCTCAGAAATACTTTAACAAGAAGAGAAATGATTTTGAGAAAATAGGATCGAGACCGATATAATCTCATGATGAGAATGATATCAGGACCACCAGGTCTAAAAACAATCCAGAAAAATAACACCCCAAAGAAGTATTCTATTTGTTATAAAGGTTATGAAGGATAGGGAGTAGGTCTAAGAAGGGAGGTTACTGAAAACCAAGAAAATCAAAAAAGTTGATACAAACAACAAGGAGAAAACTGAGATAAAGGTGGATTTTAGTGAAGCTATGAAAGACCGCCTCTAATCTAGAAATGAAAACGGTTTCAGAAAAATTCAAATCCATTAATCTTGTGTTTTAGTGCCATCTTTTTCAAAAAACATTGGAAAAAACTTATAGGACTTCACTATGGACCACGTCTGGTAGACTTCCTCTTCATACTTTTCAACTACAGTGTACTTGTGTTGTTACTTAGTGTTCCTGCTTTAAATTTGTGCGCGAAAAGAAGCATCTTTTGTCTGATTGAGGGAATCACTATGGACATTGAAAATTGACCATGAAAAAATGATCCAATAATCCTGTTATGCTCATACTCATGCCATAATTTATGTAATGCTGATAGGGTTTAAATCATTAATTCTCTCATAACTACTTGAAGATTAATCTTTATCTTGACCTTTTAGAGTATATAATCACTAAGATGCTCGAACTAGCTTTTTCTGTAAGCGTAGAAACACAGCCTAACGAAACCATCAAGATTGTCGGAGCCATCCCTTCGCTTGGCAGCTGGAACGTCCACCATGCCCTACCGCTTTCCCTTTCCAAAAATGTATGGGAAGGACAATCGATCGAAGTTAACGCAGGTAGACACTATCTCACATAGGGGACAAGTGCGAGTTTAAAATAATCAAAATTACAGCTCAGGGCGATATATTGTGGTAGACTCTGCCTAATAACTCTAATCGCAAGTTCAAACCCAAGTACAACTGCAAGCTGCATCTGGTTTGGAGTCAGGCCTAAGGCAGGATGACTCCAATAGACAAAAGTTCCTTTAAAGTCGAAGGCCTTCCCGCAGCTCGTACCATGATCAATACGTAGTAATAAAGCGAGTTGAGGGCAAGACAAGTAAAAAGCTGAAATAATTTGATCCCTATTAAAACGCGCACTAATAGTAAAGCGACTCCGACGAATAGTAGTTCATGATCGTTAGACGCAAAATATCCGACTAAATCGTTGTAAACTCAAAGGACCTGGAGTAAATCTACTACAAACACTCATCAGTATAGATATGCTGTGGCCTGTTGCGCAAAATAAAAGTGTATGTGATAACCAACTAGTGCGAGTCAAGCAACCCCTTACATTCTTTTGTGGAGGATCAGCTGGGTAATCTCCCCAATAAGTATCTGGCAAGGTGGATTACATTCTAGTCATTTTTGACCAAATCAGAAGGAAATTCTTATATGAAGTTTAAGAAAAGGAGTTCAGTATTTGATGTGATGTCCGAAGAACTTAGTCTGCAAACTTTGTATAGCTTGAATAGTTATTTCATACTGCTGGAGCTGTAAACTGCGCTTAGATTGTCATAAAACTCATGCAGGGTACCCACCTGCCTATTCCTATCTTCAACATAGGCTGATAAGGTGATGGACGTGCTGCCAAAACTAAGCCACATTCAACTGATATGTTACGATAGCCCTCAAGCCAACAAAGAATTCTACCAGTTCCTGAAAACTCGCAACTAAGAATAGACCTAATAGAACTAATCCTAACAGCTGCATCTGATCAAGCCCTCAGTGCTGGCCATCGTGTAGCAACTGCAAAGAATGCGCTACCACTAGCCTTAGATATACAACACGCTTTGCCACATAAGCGAGAAAGAGGGTCTAAAAGTGCTTACCTAGTAGAACAGTATATGTATCATAGACGGTTAAATCATTAATAAATACCCTGTTTTTACCCAAAGGCTGCTTACTAATTTTGACAATTCCTCAATGCTTGTTGTCATTTGTGCTGGCTAGTACCTGTCGACTGCCCAGGGTAAACTCAAGTAGTATAATAACGTGGTTTTGATCTATGATAGCTTCGAGAGGGTGATAGTAGATGGCAAATAGCACTTTCCTTTGAGAAATTTCAAACAAGCCATCTAGCTATGCCAGATGAAGTCCAAGCTCTATTTGTAAAAATTCGGAGGAAAAATCACTGAAAAATAGTCTTCTTTCATCTACGAGCTGCCAGTCGGTAAGTAGTAGTGGGCAGAAAAAGCATAACATTAATGTTTATCAGTCCTCAAAAAATTCTAATTCTTGCGAGTATCCCGCAAAGGCACAAGGCTTAAATTGAGCTGGAGCCTAGCCAAATAAGCCAGATTAATCCGCAGCCTCTGCTAGATAAAATACCTCAACTACGGCCTTCTGGGAAATTTCAACCTACTCCTACACGAGATAGGCCTGAGCACTCTAAGGTAGGATCTGAAATTGCTAATCGAACACAAGTCGAGGATTTTTCTAAATAAGAATCAGGCAGAAATCACACAACATTCTTTCGATTCGCCTAAACATGCAATCAGTAATATTGTGCCTTCGTCGGATGCAACCCTTAATAACTATCATCATCAGAACTTTTCACCCACCTGATTTGTAAGTTATATACTGTCTAATCATTCAAAAAAAATATATGATAAATTAGCTTTTCTTTAGAGTTTTTAGAAATAAAGTTTTCTTGATAGAGATCTTATTATTTAATACATACCATATGAGTCACTAGACACAAGGACTCTTTGGCACCTCTTCTCGCGGAGACTCCCTCAGACGCAGAATAATCTCAAGCACCAGTCTACAACAAAAACCCGCCTTACCTCAATCCACACTACCCAGGAGAGAGCAGATAGAAGTAATTCCAATATCCCCGCAACGCGAGTAGATCTCAGCAAGCAGCGACCGCAACATAAAATTCAAACTTCAAAGCCTATAGTAGAAAATAGGATAGATAAGTGCTGATGTACACAATATGCGTCAGTAAAACAGAGTAACAATAACCTCATATAGTAACTAATCGAACTAACTGCACTCCTCAAACAAGATTTAGTGTACACCCAGCTGCTAGATATGAAGAAACAAATGCAGGAGACTCTACTCGATTTTAGCAAGTACTTGAGGGCCTGCCAGAATTAGGACGAGAGTAGGTATAATCTTATCCATGAGGATATTGGATCATTGTGGCAAGAAACAGAGTAAAGGAGGAGTCAGGTTTTTGAGCTGAGGATGAGGGTAGAGGTGTTAGAGGCAAAAATGGGTTTTAACAGTTAGTATCAGTGATGATGATTTAATAAGCTGATATCCACTAAGACCGACAAACAATAAAAACATTTTCACTCATAAACCTTTCTTGATGATTTCTTTAAATCTCTTCTCCATCTGCTAATCCAACTCAAGTAACCTCCTCTCCATTTCCACAGTCCACTGCTTTCTATAGTTATTAATACTCGTTTCTATTCTCAACAATCTAATGTCTATGCGAGCCTGCCAGCCTGCTTGAAAGTCCTCCTCATACTCTTATCCTTCCCCACTGACCAATGGCTTTACTTTTTATTGGAGCTGCCTTACTCGTCTTATCATATCCTGCTTGACTTGTCGCTATTACTATCTTTTTTGCTAGTGCCGTTACCTCATTTCCTCCTGTCTCCGTTGGGAGCCAGATATGTTACTGTTTGAGATGTATTCGCTCTAGTCAACATTAAGGGCTATTCTTAGCTATTTGTTTGCAGGAGTATAAGCTAATTCTTTCTCCTTTCGAGAATGATATCTCTAGGATTACTTGTCATAATTTCTTAAGGAATCTAAGTATTTGTCTTGATTTTGTTTGAGTTGAGGAATAATGCGATTTTTTTATGCTCTATTTTTTTTACCTGGGCCTCTAGGGTTGAAGCTCAGCTGGTAGCTATTTTGACTCCTCATAATTAAATTAATCTAATATTCTTTGAATCGGAATGTTCCAACAACCCCCATTTCAACAATCAAGAAAAACAAACTATTTTCAGTTAACAAATCATAAAAAATGCTTGAAATATTTGTTAAGAGCCTTTTAAATAAAAAAAATGAATAATATAGTAAGTCAGTACGTAGAGTGGTAATTTGTAGAAATAGTATTCTTGTATTCTAAATTGTATCATAAAAAACATTTATTGGTTATCAAACATGTTTATTTAGAAGGTAAAGACTTTTTTTTACTGATAATGTGCTTGAAAATAATATAAGACAATATGTATAAGAGTCGTTAGATCTCCCATCATATACAAAGCACAGCCACCAATCTCCAAAGCTGCTCCACTATACCCCTCAACCCTTCCTTCTCCTCCAACAAACACACCCGCACCCTTTCAACTCTCACCACCATTACTTAACCTGCAGGAAAAAGGTGTGACAACATGTTGAGGATTAGAAAAATAAAATTGAAGTAGATTACTAAGCAGAATATGATATTGCTGGATAGGATCAATAGACAGACTAGTACGTTCAAGTCTAAGTCTATCACGAAGCCGATGATGGAATCGATTGTCAACAAAGAAAATATCGATCTCAAAGCTTTAGACTCAGTGCTGAATCGAAGACGCAAGTAGATCTCAAGCCTGTTGAGGAATGCGCCCACACCGACTCTTCTTCTGATTTGACTCAAATCTTCCATTTATATTTATCATCTTTGCTTTTTATTTTGTGCTATAGCTTATATATCCCATAACTCGTTTGCATTTGATTGTTTCTACATATATCCATTCTGATTTTTTGTTGTTAACTCTCCACTCAAAATATGGCAGTTGTATGTGCCATAGTATCAAACTGGGAGTAAAATAGATCTTTTCTGAAGAAGAATAGCACATGCTTCATGCAGTGCGGTTTAAGAGACAGTCAAGACACCATTCATGATCATATCATTCCAAATACAAGAATATACTAAAATATTACTCAATCTTTATCTCTAATATCTAAACTAAGATGCTTATTGACTATATTGATTCGGCTTATGGATCAGTATAGTTGGTGCTACTACAAGGGTAAAATTAACTTAATCGCTTCGTGGTTAAGGAAGGCATGCAGCAACTCTCTGTGCTTTTAGCTTATTTCCGTTTTCTTTTCTCTCATTATTTTTATCAGATCATTGTTGATTACTTCCTTAGGATATTAATTCTTGAGCCATCCCTGCACAAGAACTGGATCATTGCTAATCACTGAAAATGAACCCACAATATCTTCGATTCTTTTCTCCACTAACACATCGATTATTCTTTTGCCTTTAAGTAAATCAACAACGATGTGGATTGCTTCTTTGAGGTTGCTCATGCGCTTGAGGTAGGCAGTATATTTTTAGCCTTATAATGGCAGGGAAGGATCGAGCTGGCGTTGTAAGTGAGTACCATTTACTATATCCCTTAGCGAAGTGTTATGAGAGTCGTAGTAGACGATGGATTTGGTTGTGACTTTGAGCAAAGCATAGTGATCTACAACTCCAAGCAGAATGTAAATGTAAGGCAGATCCTCAGCGCGCAATTCGTCAAAAAGATGCTGCAGCTAGTCGAGTTGTTCCTCACTGTTCTGAACATAATCTATTTATATCTTTTCTTACTAAAGGAGTATATCAGGGTGCCTATATTTTTGTGATCCTCCAAGATCTTAGAGTCCAGCAAGCCATCAATCTGATCCCTCTCCAACGGTTGGTAATTCAACTTTCCCACACAGTTTGCCAACAAGTGGTAGTTCCTGATGAATCTAAATAAGAAATGAGGTACATAGTTCTTGAAAGAATGTCCTCTCCTTTTTATAGGCACATGACTGTATTCAAGGCATGGAAACCGCATAAATTCTAGTGCTACTGATTAAACACGTTCTTCTGACTCACTACCACCCCTTGAACCTAAACCCTCTCCCCTTGCTCATCCACAAATCTTTCCTTCCTTTTCTCTCCCTTGCTCACTTCCCAATCATAACACGCTTAAGCGATCTCCCCTTCACTCCTGCAGTATACCCCCAGTTCTTTCCCCAACATCTTAGTGCCCTCCTCTGCAATCGCATGGTTATGCACAAACCAGTCGAAACTATCAGTAGTAGCCGAAACGTTGTTGGTCATGATCTCGCGGAATCGTTTATCGTTGGCAATAACGAACAGATTGATCATGATGACGTTGCTCAGGTGGAGGCGATAGATCATGTTGGGCACGCTCATGTCGCAGAACACGTTCAGAATTATGAAGGTAGTCTTCGGACAGGCAGACAAGTACTCCTTGAATTTGGTTAGAATAGTCTTACTATACTCCAGCTAGGCAACTGGGAAAAATACTACTTTGATGGGGTAGCCATCATCCTTGATTCTTAAGATCTCCTCGATGTTGTAGATTGAGAGGAGTTACATTTTGCGGTTGTCGAAGTTTTTGAAGCTGACCAACTGACGGAACAGGGACTTGATGATTTTGAGAAATTGGTTCATATATATTTAGTGGAAGTACTACACCGAAAATATTTAGGAAAGTAGCGAAGTCAGGAAGAACTAGAGTTATCTTTTGTGCTAGTTGGAAGTGGGAAACACCAAGAAAGACTACTGCTACATAGTAACGGTAACTGAGTTAGACATGCTGTAGTCCAAGTCGTAGAGCTCGCTCTCCCCAAAAATGAAAGTGCGAGTTTTGATTGCCCGTTCCTTAAAGGTAATCCTCATAGCCATGTTCTTGATGTGCTGCACTATGAAGTCTACGGACACTCTGTTGTTCCTGAAACCGGGGATAATGATGTCTGCGTATACGTTAGTGGGCAGAATAAAGTCTCTGAAGGCGTTCTTGACAAACTTGTTGTACTGCATCAACACATTGGTCACACTTCGTCCTCTCTCCGTGGTGTCTCTCTTTAACCTGCGGCAAAGTCGAATATCGTCTGTCTATTTACAAGAATACCATCGCAATTGATAAAGATCTTGTAGGTCATAAGATCCCTGATCCGTTGGTCGTGGAAGGCCATTAGTCCCTCGAAGAAGATGATGTTGGCTGGACCAACCATCGTGACCTCCTTCATTCTGGCGTGCTCGATGAACGAGTACTGCGGAATGGGCACTGTCTCGTTTGTGTTCATGAGGTTTCTGAGGGTCTTGTAGGCGAGTTCGAAGTCAAGGGCGTTTGGGTGATCAAAGTTGTACTCAGTGATGTCTACCTGCGTTTTATCAACGGCTGCCTTATGTACGGGTTACGCTTGTAAAATGAGTCCATGGCGATAATTTCTACTTTGAAGTTGCGATCGAAAGCCATCTGCCTATAGATGTTTTCGCAGAGGGTGGTTTTGCCTGCTGCTGAACCTCCGGCCACACCGACGAGTATCTTTTGCATGGGTTACTCGACGAAGGAGGATTTGCGAGGAGCTGATCCAAGGGGCACTTTGGTAGTCATGTTGTTGATCTAGATACGATATAAATTGAGTGTTGTAGAATTGTAGGATAATATAGCAATACAATTATTGTATTTATCAATATTGCATTTCTTGTAGCTCCATAGCCGTATATATTAATTTCTCATTTCACCATGAAAGAAGAGTTCGAGTAGATACAAGTGATTGATTTCGCTAAACCCAAAAAGGGCAAAAAGAAAGACGACAAAAAGCGTATATAGATTTGTATTCAGCCAAAGAGTAGGGGGCTAAGGCATAGTAGGCGCCTAAAGTTGTTGATCATGAGAAGCGATACATAATGTTGCTCAAAAGAGTCACACAGATGCTCAACTAAAAGAATCCTTAGCTGGGTATATTGATTAAGATGCAGCTGAAAAGTCCAAGATAGTTCTTAAGCCGCCACAGTCGACAAGAGTTGGTTCCAAAAAGACCTGCATAACCAACTTTGCCGACCTATGTAAGCAACTAGACCGCCATCCTGAACACGCCATGAACTTCTTTATAGGCTAGTTGGGGCGATAGGGGTCTATGGGTAACGCAGGTTTCAGTAAAAATGAGTATATGTAGCCATAAAGACGGTGTTGCAGCAGAAACATATTTAAAATTTGTTCAGAAAATACATCACTGAGTACGTGCAGTGTCAGATTTGCAAGAGACAGAATACTTAGTTAGTAAAGGATGAAAAGATGCGTTTGTGGAGTTTATGCTGCAAGGACTGTAAGTGCAAAAGAACAGTACCAACCATCAAGGGCTCATAAAAGAAATACGAAGACTACGAGAATGAACTTAAAGAAAGAGAAACTGAGACCAGTTGATCGCATTAAACTCATAAAGAAATAGTTTATTATCTAATAGAAATTACTTATAGATAGGTTTAGATATTGCTTTAGGCGTACTTAGGATAATTAATGAGTTTTCTATTATTTATTGTAGGTAATATTTAATATAATCAATGGTTAAGAAGGAGCAGAGAACCGGTCTGACTGAAACTGCCATCGACACCACCATCAACATCCACAAACTTGCCCACCGCACACAGTTCAAGAAGAAAGCACCTACTGCGATCAAGGGAGTCAAACAGTACGTGAGCAGATTGATGCGCACGGCTGATGTGCGCATCGATCCCAAACTCAACCAGTTCCTCTGGTCGCAAGGCATCCGCAACCTGCCTAAAAGAGTGAGAGTTAGAATATCCCGCAAGAGAAACGAAGAA
>Ga0169931_10014034_pt1 | contig 10879 bp, 10 predicted proteins | sample Kivu_15m_20L_FD_129675 | JGI IMG/M metagenome (GOLD analysis project Ga0169931, IMG submission 129675) | Freshwater microbial communities from Lake Kivu, Western Province, Rwanda to study Microbial Dark Matter (Phase II) - Kivu_15m_20L... | ecosystem: Environmental > Aquatic > Freshwater > Lake... | reverse complement strand
TTATTACCTTGTAGGCCTTCTAATAGTGCCTCTTTGGTTTCCGACCAGCGTGACTCGAGTAGTTGTGACATTATAGTTCTCCTTAAACTTTTAGTCCCGCAAGCCTGCGGATGTCAAATATTTCGGCTGATTTTTCTTCAGTACCGAATGATTGTGCCTGCTTATCGCCTGTGATTTCTTCTTTTACTGATTCCTGTTTTGCCTCAGTTAATGCCTTTTTCTTGTTTGTTCCAGTACCTTCCATTACGGCAGGTAGATATTTTTCATAAGCGACACGCAACCTATCAGTTTGAACTGATTCGAGCAGCTCTTTCATGATCGATTTCTTATCTCCGCTTAACGGACCTAACAGTTCACCTAGTACTTCTTTGCGATCTGCTATATCTTTAGCGATTTTAAGCTGTGTTTCTTTAGATTCAACTAGTTTTTGAGTTTCAGCAACAACTTTTGCTGCTTCCTCTAATTCTACTTCTTTTTGTTTTACTATTTTCATCAGTTTAGCTGTTTCGCTCTTCTCATTGAGATGGCTAGCAGCAAACTCGCTGGCGAAGCTTTCAAAAATCCTGCGTCCGAAATCATTCTTACGTGCCTGCTCAATATCTTCTTTGAGCTGAGTCATTTCACGGTTGATGCCGTTGAATATGGCTTCTTCTACTATTTTCGCACTCTTAGTAATAAAATGTGATTTCAGTTGAGCAAATTTCTCGCGGCTTTCCTTGATAAGTTTGACTTTAGTTTCGGCTAGATCTTTCTTATCTGTGTGGAATTCTGCGATTTCTTTAGCTAATGCATCGACCACGAATGATTCGAGTTTAGCAAAATTGTCTGCTACTGATTTTCTGTCTTCGTGAAGTTCGGCTAGCTCTTTATGTAGTTGCTTGAGAACGAAAGATTCCATAGTTTTGCTATCATCTTTCATTTTCTTTACATATTTGGCTCTAGCTTCTATCAATCCTTGGCGATCTTCTACAAATTCAGATAATTCTGCCTGTAAACGATCGGTCAGCATAGCTTCAACAGCTTCTACCATCGAGGATTTATCATGCTCATATTTCTGAGCAAATTCTTCACGGAGTTGTGCGGTAATTTGATCACGTAATTCTTCAGCGATCTGTTCGCGATTTTCTTGAATCTTGCTTTGCCAAGCAGCTTCAATCTCCGATTTGGTTTCTTCGGAAATCACATTTGTTTCAAATAGTTGTTTGACAAAATCTAACATGTGATTCTCCTTGTTATTTTAGTCCTGTTATAATACGTTTCAGACTCTCTGAAATGTATTTTTGTGCCTGTGGATCGCCTTTGACTTCTTGTGCTATTTTATATGCCTGATATCCACCCTTGTTATTCATGAGATGTTCGTAAACTGCTGTTGGATAAGCTCCCGGGGCGGAAGGTTGTGCTACTACGTCAACCGTGATAATCTCAAAACCCTGCACATTACCACCACCGTCAACTTCGCCGGAACCTCTGCTTGACACACCTAACTTGACTCCCGACTCTAACATAGTAGATACTAGCTGACCCATTGGAGTCGGGAGGATTTTTAATTTTCCGTAGCCGTTAGGACCATCCATCCACATCTTGGTAATCATATGACTAACACGATCTAGATTGATTTTCAAATCCTGTGGGTGATCAACTTCACCTAGCACAGAGTATCCGCCAGAGATCTGTTCGTTGAGCGTCTTGACAGCCCTATCAATCTCACGAGAAGAATAAACACGTTGATTTGCATTGCGGATATCACCTTGGATGCAAATACCGTTTAAGTACAGCGACTTTTTACCGTCGCTGCCCTCGTCTCGCTCTAGAACAATCTTAGCCTGGTCAAAACTCAAATGTTCGCTAAGTGCTGTTTTCACTGTTGTGTCCTATTACCTACGACCACGGAAAAGGCTTTGACCGTCTGTGCTGCCTTCTGCTGCACCTTTCTTTTCAGCACCGTGTCCAGGCTCTTTGTGCGTAAAGCCAGTCGTACCTGCTTTACCGCCGGGGACATTGATGTTGCCGGTCTTCATATCTTGTGGTTTGTTGTTGGCTAAACCACCTGCGGTACCTTTGCTCGCTTCTCTGGCTTCGCCACCGCGAAGATTAGCAGTCGTGCCGCCCATATCGTTCTTCATGTTGTCGATAGTGCTTCGAGTGTTATCACATTTTTCAGCGGCGCCCTTTTTTTCTGCTCCGTGTCCTGCTGGCACTTTTTCCACGTATTCACGCACGGTTTCGAGTTCGAAATCGTCTTTCATTTCTTCGTCGTCGCCCATGTCATCCATGTCGCCGCCTTTTAATTCGTCGAATCTAGCCTGTAGCTCGTCAACGATAGCGTCTAGATCTTGAAAAAGCTCTTCGTCAGGTTCGTCTTCAAGGTCATCGTCTTCATCGCTGTCTGCATCTAATTCCATTTCTAAATCGTCTGTTTCATCGTCTGTTTCTGGTGCTTCGATCGCTATGTCATCGAAATTTTCTTCGACTCCTGCATCATCGTCTTCTTCGTCTTTTTGATTTTTTTTGTCTTTAGATTCTTCTTCTGCGATTTCGCTATCAATTAATCCTTCGTAGATTTCACGACTTTTTGCTACCACGTACTCGTGGAACAATTCTTCAGCTTTTTGCTGATCGTCATTGACTAAATGCTCGAGCATCTGCTCGATAAGTTTATTCTTATCTGCCATGGTGTATTCTCCTTAAAGATGATTAGGCTGTCGTTTATTTAACACTATGATTACAAAATACCGTTAAATGGTAGTTTTTTGAAGATTTTGATCGGAATATATACGACCTTGGAATTTTTGATTCAATTCTTCAAAACCGATGTGACTAAGATTAGGTAATGCAGGGCCTAATCTTTCTGGAACGTATCCGCCTTTTTCAATGACTCTAAAAAATTTGATATTTTTATTCTCTTTGATTACTTTTTCAGTTTGGCTGAGCCAGTTTCCGAAAAACGTAGCTGAATCTGTTGATTTTTTATAGTTAAATGTATCTGCATATACATTATTAAATTTTCCACTTATTCCTTGGAAATCAAATCCGAAAACATAGATCTCTTTGTGATTATTTTGTGTAGCAAACCAAAGTGCCGTAGGACCACTGCTCCAACCTTTATGGGGACTAAACAGGTTAATATGATGTTTTGTTGTGATACCTTTGTTGGGATTAGTCCAAACTTGGTGATTTTTATGATATCCCGATGCTATGATTTCATTAACCATTTTTACATCAACAGCTATCAAATAATGAGGCTCAAACTCTCGATATTGAGCGTTGCATCCGTAGACTATTCCTAGTTCTAATAGACATTTAGGATCTATCGAAAGTCTACTTTTACCATTGCCTAAAACAAAAGCTGGATTATTGCTTTGCTGCTTCTTGAGGTGGTTGTCCATACATCTGTCTTACAAATTCTAACTCCGATTCTAGTTCGGACTCGTGTGATTCAGATGCCATCCTAAGTTTATTGATCTGACCCAATGTTAGCTTGGTTTTTCTCGTGTCGCCTTTTTCCAATACTTCTTTATCCTCGCTGTTATTGTATCTTTTATCCACAGCGACATCATTGGTATTATTAGAAAAATAGATAAATTCGTTGAGCAGCATCTTGTATTTATTATCTTTAAGCAGAAGGCGGTGCTGGGACTTCTCCGCCTCCGGCAGGAGCTTCGGCAGCAGCAGCCATATCTGCAGGAGCTTCGGCATTTTGTCCTGATTGATCTGCTTCTATACCTCCCGGTGTTATTCCGGCTGTCCTTAGTTCTCCTGCAGCGTTTAAAGGCGCTTTAAGGTTAGAGGCATTTTCTTCTCTCCACAATTTTTCGTTTTCTGTTATTTCTTCTTGTGTCAATCCTAAGAATCTTTTTAAACTAAATCTTTTGCTGAGATGAGGAATCTGAGAAACATTGGTATAAACATTAGCTCTTACCGTATCTAGTTCTGCTTGTCTGTATGCAGCAAAGTTTTGAGGATTATTAAATTTTATTTCAAAAAGGCTGTTATCGATGTTTATTCCTCGATTACTCAACCAAAATTTAAATTCATAATCAAATGTTTCTATAATGCTGTTTTGCAATCTTTTGCAGTACTCGTTGAATCGTAATTCTTGAATTAATGCGGTACCTACTTTACCATCTGCTATCGTGTTAGCAGCCTCTTCGATACCTGTTGGTAAGTATGCGGCCGGTATTCTTAAAGCTCGGAATAATTTATTTGTGAAAAAACGAAGGTCAGTGATTTCTCCAAGATTGGTACCTCCCGGCAAGGTATCTACTTTTGATCCTCGACCTTCTGCGGTCTGAGGAAAGAAGTAATCTTCATTTACAGAAAGCGGATTATAACTTGCATCGATGACATTAGCACCGCCTCCTGTTGAGCTTGGAATACGGCGCTGTTGTATTTCGTTTTTAACACGCTCAACAAAGCTCATGGCCATGTGTGCTGGCATATTTCCAACGTCTACATAAAAAATCCTGCGTTCCGGAGCACGTTGTATGCGATAGATAATGATAGCGTCTTCCAACAGTTCTTTCTGTTTATAGACTTTGAATACAGATTCTAACAGTGAATTGCCAAACGGATAGTTGTTGTCTAGTCCTTCAGAGAGGCTGATATGCACTATGTTTTTAGCATCTATAGTTGTCTCGTTCGTTTGGTTATGGAATCTAGTTCCTGGAGGTTGCGCTGCTGCTCCAACAAATCCACGACCAAATCCTCCGCCGCTGGTATATGAACTAGTGCCGCTTGGTGCAGTATTAGAAGTTCCATGGGGTGTTACTGCTACCATCTCTTTAAAATTAAAATTTAAATCTTTAATTACATACTGTTCAGGAATCTTTCCTTCACTTTCATTAACTATTATTTTAGAAACTTTTGCTGGATCTATATATAACCATTTAAATGTTTCTGGATCTCGTACAAAAAAACAATCTCCGTATTTGAAAGAGTTTCTAACGATTCGAAAAATTCTAGTTTCAAATTTCTGTTCTTTAGTCCATTTTTGAAGACTATCTTTGAGTATCTTAACTTCGGTGCTGGTTGGTTGTTGACGAAATTTAAAATTAAAAGGTGTGGTATTTTCTTTATCTCGTTGAGTGCAAAATTCTGCGAGTATATCTAATGCGGCATTAACTTCTGGATCCATATCCATAGTATCGTATTGCATATACCGTTCGACTCGATTTGGTGCACCGGCGTAGACATCTGGTAAAAAAGAACTATAATTAGAACGTGCCGGTCCAGGTCGTCCTCTTCCTGATAAAGGACTTATCGATCCAGATTTCATATCTGTGATATCTACTGGTGTGAAATATTTTCGCCAAGACATGTAATTTCCTTATGCAGATGGATAAGCAAATAAATCACCGCTAACTGCACCAGTTAGATTTTGTTGTACACCTAATTGATTATCTAATATAGTGTTGGATCGAGCCTGTAGAGCTATCATTCTTTCCATGTTAGTATTTAATCTATTTACTGCAGCTATCAAGGTTTCTTGGGCAGTAATAGGTTTTTCCGCTGGAGGTTGTTCAGGCGGTTGTTGCTGTTGTTGCTGCTGTCTCTGTTGTTCTTCTCTGGTTCGTTGCTCTTGCAGCCTGCGCTGTTCCGCTTCTCTTACTAATGCTTTACGAGCATCATCAACATCTTGATGTGTTTGTGAAGGTGCTCCAGCCTGGCGAGCCAATCTCGCGCTTTCTGCATCGGTCTGGCCTGCGGCAGGCGGAGTTGATGCGGGTGGTGTTCCCGGAGCAGCAGGTGGTGTTCCCGGAGCAGAAGGTGGTGTTCCCGGAGCAGCAGGTTTTACAAACTCACTGTTCTCTGATGCTGCGACTCCTTTTAATAAAGCATGAGGATCATTGAGCTGCAGATCACGAGCTTTTTCTGCAGCGGATATCTGTTCTTGTTGTAGACCTAACCCTTGTTGTCCTAGTTTTAATGATTGTCCATCCAATTTATTTTCTATGTTTTGAGCTACCTGATCTCGATTTCGGAAACTTCTCTCCTCGGCTTTTTCTTTCCTCCTTTGATCTCTTGCTTTCTCTTTTTCATCTAGTTCTTTTCTTTGTACTTCTACATTTTCCTTCATTGCTTTTTCTTGTTCTTCATTTATACCCATGGCTCCCAAGGTAACTTTGTTTAACATTCTTAATAGACCAATTATAACCTCTAGCAAGGTTAATCTAAATCTATAAAAGTTATCTTTTACTGCCTCGATAGCATCACCAAAAGTCCAACCTGATTTGTACAGATAAGCAAACAATCCAACCAGAGCTACTATCGGTGCTATTATTTTTATAAAAGGCAGTGCGAGCAGCAAAGCTGCTTTGGCCGTTCCAAACAAACCAACGGCTGCGGCTCCGGCTGCAAATGCTGCTTTCGATAATCCTCCTGCTGCTAACCATGCTGCTGCTGTTTTAGCTGTTTCAGCGACTATACCAAACGCTATTTTTCCATAATAGGCAACAAATCCTGCTGCCAGCATCGCTAATATCGGAAATAGATTATTTGCTATAAATCCTGCGACAGCAGAAAATGCCGGATATACATAATCTCTGATTACCCCGCCGATCATCTGGAAGGCAGGCCAAAGAACGTTTTCTGCCAAAAATAACACAGTTTCACCGAGAAATTTTAACACTGGCCACACATCCGCGATGATAAACGCTGCTAGATTGATCAATGCAGGTTTAACATAATCGTTGATTATCTGAGCCGCGGTTCTTATTACCTCTCCTATAAATTGAAATGCTGGATTTACATTATTGTCCACGGTAGATACGACGCCAGTCAATCCACTCATTAAATAACTAAATGCCTGAGTTAATATAGGTAGCACTACCTCAGCTAATTTTTCTACTACGCCGATAGCCACGGTGAAGATATCCAGAAAAAGAGTGACTATTGGTATGGCATATTTTTGTACCAAACCAACCAATATCTCAAAAGCCCTCATCATCTGGTTTAATATTCCGCTATTCACTAAAAACATAGTAAATGCATTACTAACTGCTGCTATGCGTTCTTTCATTTTGTTGATAGCTTCATTAGTACCGTCGGTGGCTGCTGATGCTTGATTTTGTGCCGCGGTAGCATCAGCATGAGCGTTATCGTTCAGCTGCATGGCTTCTATCAACCCTTTGCTAGCGTCATCCATATCTCTGTTTGCAGCTAACGCACCAGAAGCAGATTGAGACTGTGCCTGTGCTGCTTTTTTCATTATGTCCTTTAATCTATCTTGTTCTTCGTCAGTTAGTTTTTGACCCGACAGACCTTTCTGTCTAATTTTTTCTAGCTCTTGCATGGTCTCGCTGCCTAGCAACGCTGCCATCTTTTGATTAGCTTCTGTGGTCAATGTTCCAGTTGAAATATAATCTTTGACAAATCCTCCCAATGCTGGGCCAAAACCGCCGATTAATTTCATAAATGAATCTCTAACATCTCGATCTTTGCCTGCCATAGCCATTTGAAACTGTGCATCTGTAGCTAATTGTTTCATTTGGTCTTCTTTGGCTTTTCTATCTTCACCGGTGATTTTTGCTAGTGCATCGAGCTCTCTCATATATCTTTTAGCACCAGAGACCAGTTGATCGTTGCTGAGTTTTCCTTGTTGACCTTGCAATCTCATCAATGCTCCATAGCTGGCTAAGCCTTGATTTATTTCGGCTGTGCTGAATCCTAGAGCATATAAATCTCCACTTGTAGATCTTAATTGTTTTGTTAGCCTGGCAAAGTTTTTAGCTCCTGAATCGGTATTAGTACCAAAAGCCAGCATTCCTTGTCCGTTTGATCTTATTAAACTGCCAAACTCGCTCAGAGTCATGCCTGCTTGGCTGGCTGCACCAGCAAACGCATTTAACGATCCTCCGAAGCTAGCACCAGCTTGAGAAGCATCATTGAATGATTTGATTGTACGTTCTGTAGCTCCCGCCGCCGCTTGAAAAAGTGTTCCTATGACCGGTATGCTTGAAAATAAACCAGCTACGCTTTCTAAACTGTCTCCTAGATTGGCTAGACTAGCGACAGCATTGGCAGATGCTTGTCCGAGACCGACAAATGCACCACCTACAAATTTGATTTTGCTAGTTAAAGAATTAGCAGCCTTTTTTAGACCACCAGGTCCATCTTTTTTGTCATCACCACTTGATGTGCCAGGCGCACCGGGCGCACCCGGTCCTCCGGGTTTGATTTTTTTGTCCCAATTTTCAAGAATTTTGTAAATGTCAGAAAGGGTTTTTTCAGACGCAGCATTTCGGGCGTCAACTAAACCTATGCCTGGTATATCAATCTGAACTATTTCTGCCATATTTTAAATCCGTGGAAAATGCTGCTATAAATATAATTCGCTATACTATTTATTGGAGATAAAATGGTTCAAAATAACATTCCTAATCCATCGGCACAAAAAAATCCTTTGGCAAGTTGGTTTAGGCAACCGAAGATTTATGTTAAATTACCTTCTGGAGGAAAATTTTATCCTCATGGTAGTTTAGACGTCAGCCAAAACGGCGATTATGCTGTCTATGCCATGACTGCCAAAGACGAATTAATGTTTAAAACTCCTGATGCTTTACTTTCAGGACAGAGCACTGTAGAACTGATCAAGAGCTGCATTCCTGCGATATTAGATCCTTGGAAAATGCCTAGCATAGATCTAGATTTCGCATTGATAGCTATAAGAATAGCTACCTACGGCGCTAAAATGGAAATTAATTCTCAGTGTCCGAATTGCAAAGAAGAAAATGCTCACGACGTAGAACTTGATAAATGGTTAGATGAATTTGGCAATTTTATATTTCCAGAAACAATCAATGTCGATCCTTTGATCGTGCATATAAAACCATATACATATCAAGAACTGACAAAAACTTCTATTAAAACCATGGAGCAACAAAAAATATTTGATGTTATCAACAATGACAATTTATCAGACGAAGAAAAATTAGATAAATTTGGTAAAAGTTTTATAAAATTAACCGAATTAACCGTAGATATCATCGCCGACTGTATACGCCAAATAGATACTCCAGATAACTCAGTAAATGATAAAAAACTAATAAAAGAATTTATCGACAACTGTCCAAAAGATATATTTGACCAAATTTCTGCTCATGTGTCATCGATAAAAGAAAATATATCATTTGTTGAGAAAAATGCAGTTTGTGGAAATTGTGATCATCATTATGACATTCCTATCACGATGGATCAATCAAATTTTTTCGGAGTAAGATCTTAAGACTTCCCTTGCCGGAGATCTTACAAGAAGCCGATCGATTAGACAAAGAGGCTAGGGCCATTAAGAAAGAAGTTCTTAAATTGTGTTGGTACATGAGAGGTCTTTCTTATGCCGAAGGCATGAATCTAAGTTGGGACGAACGAGAAATTGTCGGAGAAATAATCAAAGAAAATCTCGAAACTACTAAGAAAACAGGTTTGCCGTTTTTCTAATCGAGATTTTTGATAGCAGGTTTCAGCTTCTTAAAAGTTTCAAGATCGTCCGGAGTTAAAGTTTGACCGTCTACCACCTTTTTCAACGATCGCATAGTAGATTCGATGTCTACCGAAGGTTTAAAAGTTCCAGCCTGCATTTGATCATATATCGATTTTGCAGTTTGAACATCTGCTTGAAAGTACTGTCCTCTGATTAGATTGTCCAGACTTTTTCGTACTTCGAATGATCTTTTATCTCCTAGATTTAGTTGATTTGGATTCTGTTGCCCCGATTTTTGAGCAGCTGGTTCATCAGGAGATTTTGATCCTCCACCTTGAAACCATTGGCTAGGATCGAAAATTTTGTTAACAAAAGCCTTTCCACCTTCATAGTCTTTGTCTCCAGCTAATCCCCATTGGCTAGGAGAAGTTATTTTTTGAGCGAATGCCTTACCTGCTTGATAGCTGTTTTCAGCGACGATCTCTTTGATCTTCATTGTTGCCTCCTAAAAAGGCTGAAACTTTCTTTGATTATTTTATTTGATTCGCTGATTGATTTTTTTGTATTATTTTTACTATCGCTAAATTGGCTTACATTTTGCTGCCATCCAGCATCTTTGGTATGATCTTTGGTGTATCGGCCTGTTGCTTTATCTCGAAGTTTTGAATTAGATTTTTGAGTGGCTGTCTTACCTTTTTCACCATCAGTGGCTGTGGTTTGAGTATTTTGTTGTGCTCCAGTATCTGTAGACTGTGATTTTTGATCTCCTGCTGCCGGCTGTTTAGGATCTAAGGCTTTTCCCGGAGTTTCTGAATCTGCGCCTGCCAAAGGTTTGGTAAGATCCTGAGCCATCTTACCAAAAGCTCCTGGTGCTAGTTTACTGCCGCTTTGATCAGTTGATTGATCTGCGGCAGGAGCGGGTTTTTCGGCTTCCGGTTCTTTAGCAGTCGCTGATTGTTTTTGTAGCAATTGAATGATATCTTTTTGCGAGTTTGCATCTAATTTTGATATTCTAGCTTGTAATTCAGAAACTTTATCTGTAGCTTGTTGATTATCCGATGCATCGGCACCACCTGCACCAGCGGCTCCTTGACCTGCACCACCTGCACCACCTGCTGCTCCTTGACCTGCACCGCCGGCTCCTTGACCGGAGCTACCACCTGCACCACCTGCTGCTCCAGCGGCTCCTTGACCTGCACCACCTGCACCACCTGCTGCTCCTTGACCGGAGCTACCACCTGCAGCACCACCTGCACCACCTGCTGCTCCAGCGGCTCCTTGACCACCTGCACCACCTGCAGCACCACCTGCACCACCTGCTGCTCCACCGGCTCCTTGACCACCTGCACCACCTGCAGCACCACCTGCTGCTCCAGCGGCTCCTTGACCACCTGCACCACCTGCTGCTCCAGCGGCTCCTTGACCACCTGCACCACCTGCAGCACCACCTGCACCACCTGC
>Ga0169931_10014033_pt1 | contig 10879 bp, 10 predicted proteins | sample Kivu_15m_20L_FD_129675 | JGI IMG/M metagenome (GOLD analysis project Ga0169931, IMG submission 129675) | Freshwater microbial communities from Lake Kivu, Western Province, Rwanda to study Microbial Dark Matter (Phase II) - Kivu_15m_20L... | ecosystem: Environmental > Aquatic > Freshwater > Lake... | reverse complement strand
CTGCCAGCAACCAGGACACACGTAGCCCTCGGCAGCGGTGGCGCGGGCCTCGCCGCAAAGCTGGCACACGGCGGGGAAGACGAAGTGCAGCCCGGCATCGAGCCAGTCACGGGCCGGGTTGGCGGGGGCGAGGTTCATCGGGGGCGACGGGAGACTGCTCGGTTTGCGGCAGGCGCGCAACCACGACGAGCACGGCGGCCATGACGAGCAAGGCGAGCCAGCCGTCGAGCAGCTTGTCCGTGCCCCAGAACGCGCCGCCCGCGCCCGCGCCGGGCAGGGTCACGGTCTTGAACACCTTGAGCCAGAACACCCAGCCCGCGTGCAGGCCGATGGCAAACCAGAGGCTGCCCGTGCGCAGGCACGCGAGCGCGAGCGCGACGCCGCCCACCGTGAGCGTGAGCGCGGGCAGGAGGTTTTCGGGCGCGGCAATTCCGCGCATCATGCGCGGGAGCAACGCGAGGCCGGACGCCCAGCCGACCGGCCCCGTGTGCTCGACGCGCGCGAGGAAATGCACCGCCGAGTAAAGCGCCGCGCTGGCCACCAGCGCCGCCGACAAGGGCCACGCGGCCCGCAGCGCGCCAAACACCACGCCCCGGAAGATGGTTTCTTCGAGCAAGGCCACGACGACCGCCGCCAACGTGGCAGTCACGAGCAGTTGCAGGAACACCGGCGCGGGATGGCTGAAGTTGAAGCTCCGCACGCCCGCGCCGGCCATCGCGAGGGCAGCCAGCAGCAGCGAGCCGAAGCCCAGCGCGAGGCCCCGGCCCAATTCGCGCCGGGCCGCGAGCGGACTGGTCAGGCCCAGCGCCCGGCGGTCGGCGAGCGCCAGCGCGCGCAGCAGCGGCCACAAGCCCGCCAGCGCGGCCACGAGCAGGCAGCGGTTGACGTAGCGGTGGAAGGGCTGGCTGGCGAGGGCATGGAACGGGGCGAATTCCGAGGCCGCCCACTGGCCGAGCTGGAACAGCCACGGGGCCAGCAGCGCGCCGAGGAGGAACACGCCCGCCACGTAGCAGAGCAGGAGTCCAACGGCGCGCACGCGCGGATTAAGCGGCCTTGCCGACACCCCGCCAAGCGGATATTGTCCCGCGCGCAAGAGAAGGCTGGCACACATTTGGCTGACGCGGCGGCGTAACTTTTGGGGCGCGGGCGCGTCCTTGACGCAAAACTTGACCGCAACTTGATCGGGACGACGAATGCGATTGCTACCACTGGGCCTGTTCCGCAGAAAAAAGAAGCCGACGGTCCACGACCCGGACGCGCCGCATTTGTTCGGCCCCTATTCCCTGCACGAGCTGATCAACCGGGGCGGCACGGCGGAGATCTGGACGGCCACGGACAAGGAGGGCAACACCTACGCGCTGCGGCGGCTGCTGGGCAACGGCACCGTGGACAAGACCGCGCGCAAGCAGTTCCTCCACGGGTGCAAGGTGCTGGAGAAAATCCACGGTCACCAATACATCATCGGCCTCCACCGCCACGGGAAGGTGGACGGGGTGGACTACACGCTGCTGGAGCGGGTCATCGGCTCGAACCTCAAGCTGCTCATCACCCGCAACGACCCCGTGCTGGGCGAGTTTGTCGGCAACATCCTGATAGACTCGGCCATCGCCCTCGAGCACCTGCACGAGCAGGGCTTCATCCACCTCGACTTCAAGCCGGAGAACATCCTCGTGACGCAGGCCGGCGACATCCGGCTGGTGGACTTCGACCTCGCCCAGCCGCTGCCCAAGAAGCCCACGCGGATGCCCAGCAACGCCGGCACGCCCGCCTACATGGCCCCGGAGCAAATCCGCCACGAGCCGCTCGACCAGCGGGCGGACATCTTCTCCTTCGGCGTGACGGCCTACGAGGTCCTGACCTTCCGCAAGCCCTTCATCGGCGACACGCCCGAGGCCGTGCTCCGCAAGCAGCTTGATGAGAAGCATCCCATCACGCCGCCGCGCGAGATCAACGAGGACATCCCCATCGCCGTCGAGCGCATCATCATGAAATGCCTCGAACGCGACCCGGAGAAGCGTTTCCCCAACGCGCACGTCCTCGTCGCCCAGCTTCAGCAGGCGTTGTATGTGAAGTGAGGGCGGCGTGGGGCTTCGCTCCCGGCCGCCACCACCGCTCGCCGCCCGGCGGAAGTTCCGGTTCGACACCGGATCGCCTTTTTTCTAACCTCCGGCCGCCATGAACATCCTGTTTCTCAACGGCCCCAACCTGAACCTGCTCGGCCAGCGGCAGCCGGAGATCTACGGGCGCACCACGCTGGCGGACATCGAGGCCAAGTTGCGCGACATGGCGGCCAAGGCGGGGGTTTCGATGGACTTCCGCCAGACCAATCACGAGGGCGAACTGGTCACCTGGGTTCAGGAAGCGCGGGGAAAGTTCTCCGTTATCGTGATTAACGCGGCGGCCTACACCCACACGAGCATCGCGCTGCGGGATGCCATCGCGGCGGTCGGGGTGCCCACGATTGAGATTCATCTGTCCAACATCCATGCCCGGGAGGAGTTCCGGCACTCGTCCATGATCGCCGCCGTCTGCCAGGGGCAGATCGCCGGTTTTGGCGAGCAGTCGTATTACTTGGGTTTCCAGTCGGCTTTACAGTTAAAGGCACCTTGAGCGGTGTCTTTTCGGGTGAAACCTGCCGCTGCGGCAGCCCCCTCGCAGGTGGCGATGCGCCTTCCGAATGACCGCTTGACGCTCCCGAGCGCGCTCTCTACGCTCCGCCTCCGTTGAAACGAGAAAGCGCGGTTCAGTTCGTTCGCACCGCCTTTCTCCTCGAATGAGCAAACGCTCTCATAACGTCGCGCATCTTCCAACCAGGAGGACTCTGTGGATCTAAAAGACATCAAAGCCATCATTGACTTGATGAAGAAGAACTCCATTGCGGAGTTCGAACTCGAAAAGCAGGAATTCAAAATCCGGCTCAAGCGCGGCAACCTCGGCGGCCCCGTCGCCTACGACGAGGCCCCCGCTATCACCCAATACGCCAGCCCCGCGCCGGTCGCGGCGCTGCCCGCACCGGCCGCCGCTCCGGCGGCGACGACGAGCCTCCCCGGCGATTCCGAGATCAAGTCGCCCATGATCGGCACGCTGTATCGTTCGCCCTCGCCCGAAGCCGCCCCCTACGTGGATGTCGGCTCCGAGGTCGGCCCCGACACCGTCGTGTGCATCATCGAGGCGATGAAGGTCATGAACGAGATCAAGGCCGAGACCCGCGGCATCATCACCGCCGTCGTCGCCGAGAACTCCAAGCCCGTCGAGTTCGGCCAGGCGCTGTTCAAGATTCGTCCGCTCTAACCCCGGTTCACCGCCGGGCATTCCCTTCCTCCGATGTTCGAGAAAGTCCTCATCGCCAACCGTGGCGAAATCGCCGTCCGCATCATCCGCGCGTGCAAGGAGCTCAACATCCGCACCGTCGCCGTCTATTCCGAGTCCGACGCCAACTCCATGCACGTCCAGATGGCGGACGAGGCCATCTGCATCGGCAAAGGCCCGAGCAAGGAGAGCTACCTCCGCATTGACCGCCTCATCAGCGCCGCCGAGATCGCCGACGTGGACGCCATCCACCCCGGCTACGGCTTCCTCTCCGAGAATGCCCACTTCGCCGACGTTTGCGAGAGCTGCAACATCCGCTTCATCGGCCCCAGCTCCCGCGCCATGAACGCGCTTGAGGACAAGCAGATCTCCCGCTCCCTCGCCAAGAAGGCCGGCGTCCCGCTGCCCCCCGGCTCCGAGGGCATGGTCGAGAGCGAGCAGGAAGCCCTCACCGTCGCCAAGAAGATCGGCTACCCCGTCATGATCAAGGCCATCGCCGGCGGCGGCGGACGCGGCATGAGGGTCGCCCACAACGACATCTCGATGATCAAGGGCTTCCACACCTGCCGCTCCGAGGCCGAGAAGTCCTTCGGCAACGCCGGTGTCTATATCGAGAAATTCATCGAGAACCCCCACCACATCGAGTTCCAGATCCTCGGCGACACCCGGGGGAACTTGATCCACCTCGGCGAGCGCGACTGCTCCATCCAGCGCCGCAACCAGAAGCTCATCGAGGAAAGCCCCTCGCCCCTTTTTGAGCGCAAGGACTTCCGCGACCTCCGCAAGAAAATGGGCAAGGCCGCCCTCAAGATCGCCGAGGCCGCCAACTACACCAGCGCCGGCACCGTCGAGTTCATCGTGGACGACAAGGCCAACTTCTACTTCCTGGAGGTGAACAAGCGCATCCAGGTCGAGCACCCCGTCACCGAGGAAGTCACCGGCATTGACCTCGTCAAGCAGATGATCCTCATCGCCGCCGGCGAGCAGCTCCGCCTCAGCCAGGGCGACATCACCGCGCGCGGCCACTCCATCGAATGCCGCATCAACGCCGAGGACCCCTTCGACGACTTCCGCCCCTCGCCCGGCCGCATTGACATGTATTACGCCCCCGGCGGCCCCGGCGTGCGCATAGACAGCCACGCCTACGCCGGCTACACCATCCCGCCCTACTACGACTCGATGATCGCCAAGCTCATCGTCTGGGGGAAAGACCGCCGCGACGCCATGGAGCGCATGAGCCGCGCCCTGAGCGAATACATGATCACCGGCATCAAGACCACGATCCCCTTCGAGCAGGCCATCCTCCAGGACCCCAACTTCCGGCGCGGCGTCTATTCCACCAACTTCATCGAACAACTCCTCGGCGGCGGCCGGCGCGAGCTGCTCGAAGAAAAGGCCTGAACCAGCCCGCTGCGGAAGGCGCGGGCCAGTCGGAAGGCAGGCTGCGGTCCGAGTGGGGCGACGCTTGGATTGACTTCCGCCCGCGTTCCTCTTTTCTACGGCCAGTCAATCGCATGAAAACTCCCAGCACTCTCGCCCTCCTCATCTTGTCCGCCACGCAACTTTTCGCCGCCGCCGAGTGGCCCGAATGGCGCGGCCCCACCGGCCAGGGCCACGCGCCCGGCAAGGGCCTGCCCGCCGCGTGGAGCGAGACCAGGAACATCGCGTGGAAGGCGGAACTGCCCGGCCGCGCGTGGTCGTCGCCGGTCATCGAGGGGAAAAACATCTGGCTGACCACCGCCATCGAGACGGCCGCGACGAAGGAGGACGTGGCCCGCCGCCTCAAGGCCAACACCGGCGACCAAGCCCTGACGTTGCTGGAGAAGGTCGAGCTGCGCGCGCTCTGCGTGGACCGCGACACCGGCAAGCTCACCCAGAACATCCTGCTGCTCTCCCTGCGCGAGCCGCAGTGGGTCCACACGCTCAACAGCTACGCCTCCGGCACGCCGGTCATCGAAGACGGGAAGCTCTACTGCCACTTCGGCGCGCTGGGCAACGCCTGCCTCGACACCCGCACCGGCAAGCTGCTTTGGACCAACACCGACCTCGTGGTCATGCACGAGAACGGCCCCGGCAGCACGCCGGTCATCTGGAAAAATCTCATGGTCTTCCACCTCGACGGCAGCGACCAGCAGTTCATCGCCGCGCTGGACAAGCGCACCGGCAAGCTGGCCTGGCGAACGCCGCGCTCGGGCGACATGAACGCCAACCCGCAGCTCAAGAAATCCTACGGCACGCCGCTCGTCCTCACCATCAACGGCCGGGAGCAGCTCGTCTCGCCGTCCTCGGATTGGATTTACGGCTACGACGAGCAGGGCAAGGAACTCTGGCGCGTGAAGTATGGGCTGCTCGGGTTTTCGCTCACGCCGCGTCCCGTCGTCGGGCACGGGATGATTTTCATGAGCACTGGCTTCATGAAGCCGCAGATCCTCGCCCTCAAGTATCAGGGCCTTGCCAAGCCCGAGATTGCATGGCGCTACGAAAAGGGCGCGCCCACCATGCCCTCGCCGCTGCTGGTCGGCGACGAACTCTACTTCCTCACGGATGCCGGCGGGTTGTTGACCTGCGTGGACGCGCGGACCGGCAAAGAGCACTACCGCGAGCGGTTGGGCGGCAACTACAGTTCCTCGCCCACCTTCGCCGATGGCAAAATCTACCTTCACAACCGCGAAGGGCTGACGACCGTGCTCAAGCCCGGCAAGCAGTTCGCGGTGCTGGAGAAGAACCAACTGCCCGGCAAGATCTTCGCCTCGCTCGCCGTGGCCGACCGCGCGCTCTACCTGCGCACCGACACGGCACTCTACCGCATCGAGGAGCAGGCCGGCCAGCGCGCCGCGCGATAGGCCCCGCCACGAGCGCGCCAGCTCCGGTCGGCGCGTTCCCCCGCGCGGACGAGCGGGGAAAAGCGGGGGAAAGTATTGGCTTGCCGCGTCGGAAGCGCCTCGCATAATCCGCTCCCCGGTTGGGACGGGGTCGTAGCTCAGTTGGTAGAGCGTCTCGTTCGCAATGAGAAGGTCGCAGGTTCGATTCCTGTCGGCTCCACCACCCAACGGTTTTCCTCCCCGCCAATTCCCGCTTCGACGCGCCGCGCGCTTTCGGCTAATGCTTTCCGCCGATGAAAGTCATCGTGACCTGCGGGCCGAGCTTCGAGCCGATTGACGGCGCACGGCGCGTCACGAACTTCTCCACCGGCCGGCTGGGCATCGCGCTGGCGAACCACCTCACCGCGCGCGGCTGGGAGGTGGCGTGCCTCAAAGGCGAGCAGGCCACCTGCCCCGACGCCCTCCACGCCCGGCGCGCGCTGGCGTTTGCCACCAACGACGACCTCGCGGCACGGCTCGCGGCGCTCGCGGGCGAGGGCGGCTGGGACGCGGTGCTGCACGCGGCGGCGTTGTGCGACTTCCGCGTCGAGCGCGTGCTGGACGAGCGCGGGCAGGTGCTGGCCTCGCCCAAGTTCTCCTCGCGCGAAGGCCGGTTGAACCTGGTGCTGGCCCCGGCGACGAAGGTGCTGCCGCAACTGCGCGGCTGGTTTCCGCACGCGCGGATTGTCGGCTGGAAATACGAGCTGACCGGCACGCGCGCGGAGGCGTTCGCGAAGGCGTTCGCGCAGCTCGCCGAGTGCGGCACGGACGCGTGCGTGCTCAACGGCGCGGCCTACGGGGACGGCTTCGCGTTCTGCACGGCGGCGGGCGTCACGACCTGCGCGGACGCGCCGGCGCTGGCGGAATGGCTGGCGCGGTGGCTGGAGGCGGCGTGAAGGGGAACACTCCTGTTCCCCGTGCGGCAGCGCCGGACGGGCAGGCTACGAGGCCGGGTGGCGCGTTCATCCTGCGCGACAGCGTCTTGGACTGCGGCAGTCCTCTGCCGCTTTCGGGCGCGTTTGGCGGGCGAAAGCGCCAGCGGACTGGCGCAGTCCAAAACCTCGCGGGCGTCGTCCGTTGCTCCTGGCACTTGGTTCGTTCCCGCCTCCCGCCTCCGCAAAAGCAGTGAAGAACCACATTCCGCCGGGGACAGGAGTGTCCCCTTCACGGGAGGTCAGGCGAAGTCGTAGACCGTCACCTTGGTCCAGAGCTGTTTGCACTGCTCGATGAACTTGAGGTGTTCGGGATGCGCCTGATAGTCGTCCTGCGCCTGCTTGCTGGGGAAGACGAGATTCAGCGCGACCTGGTAGGTCTGGTCCACCACGGGACGGTGGCTGCCGACCATCTTGCCCATGTGGAAGTGGAGCACGCCGGGGATGGGCGCGAGGTATTGTTTGCCGCCGGCGACCAGCTCATCGGCGGCGTTCGGGTTGGCGGGATCGGTCCAGAAAATCACAACGTGCGAAAACATAGGCGCGGAGCCTAGGCGCGGCGGCGCGCGGCTGGCAAATGGTTTTCCGGCCAAATGGGTTGACCCGTCCGCGCTTTGTCTCTAGCAATGCCGGGCCAGCCAAAAACACGCACGCATGAGCACTCAAGCCGCCCGCCCGCCCGCCACGCAGAAGGCCAAATACATGACCCTCGTCGCCGCCCTGCTGGGGTGGATGTTCGACGGCTTCGAGATGGGCCTCTTCCCGCTCATCGGCCAGCCGGCGCTGAAGGACCTGCTCGGGCCGACCTCGCCGGACACGGATGCGGCGAAGTGGTTCGGGGCGATCATCGCGGTGTTTCTCATCGGCGCGGCCAGCGGCGGCGTCCTCTTCGGCTGGCTGGGCGACAAGATCGGGCGGGTGCGCGCGATGTCGTTGAGCATCTTCACCTACGCCATCTTCACCGGCCTGTGCGGGTTTGCCACGGAGGCGTGGCACATCGCGGCGCTGCGGTTCATTGCCTCGCTGGGCATGGGCGGCGAGTGGTCGCTGGGCGTGGCGCTGGTGAACGAGATCTGGCCGGGCAAGTCGCGCGCGTTCATCGCGGGCCTCATCGGCGCGGCGGCGAACGTGGGCTTCCTGATGGTCGCGCTCCTGAGCATCGGCCTTTCGGGCTTCATCGGCGGCGTGGAGGGCTTGCTCAAGGGCATCGGCCTGTCCGACGCGACGACCGCGAAGCTGCTGGCGAACTCCGCGTGGCGCTTCCTGATGATCTCCGGCGCGTTCCCGGCGCTGCTGATTTTCTTCATCCGGCTGTTCGTGCCGGAGTCGGAGAAGTGGGAAGACGAGAAAGCCAAGGGCGCGACCTCGCACTGGAACAACTCCGACCTCTTCGGCGTGCTCATCGGCTGCGCGGCGGCGCTGGGGATCATCTACGTCTGGTCGCCGGCGGCGGCGCACATCAGCGGCCCGGTCGCGACGGCCGCCACCCTCGTCGGGCTGACCATCGCGCTGTTCAGCTTCCTGCATCCCGTGCGGCAGTATCTCGGGCGCGCGGTGGCCGCCGGCTCGCTGAAGCCCGAGTCGCAGAAGGCGGTGGTCAAAAGCATGTTGCTCGGCGCGGGCCTTGCCGCCGTGGCGCTGCTGGGCACCTGGGGTTCCATCCAATGGGCGCCGCGCTGGGCCGGCCAGCTCCAGCCGGACACGAAGGAAGTGAAATACTACGCGAAGGAAAAAACCCAGATCGCCACCGCTGTCGGGGCCATTGTGGCGACCATCATCGCGGCGGTGGCGGCGGGGAAGTTTGGCCGGCGCATCACCTACACGGTCATGTGCGTCGGCTCCATCGTGTCGGCGCTGTGGTTTTACCAGGGCAACTCCACCTTCGGCACGGGCTTCCTCGTGGCGGCGTTTCTGGCGGGCGGGATCACCGCGTCGTTCTACGGCTTTTTCCCGCTGTATTTCCCGGAACTGTTCCCCACGGCGGTGCGCGCCACGGGGCAGGGCTTCTCATTCAACTTCGGGCGCATCGTCGCGGCCATCGGCGGCCTGCAAACCGCGACGCTGATGAAGGCCTTCGACGGCAGCTTCCCCAAGGCCGGCTCGGTGATGGCCGCGATCTACCTCATCGGCGTCTTCATCATCTGGCTCGGCCCGGAGACGAAGGACCAGGAACTGCCGGAGTGAGTGGGTGCCGGTGAGCGGGTGAGAAAGTGGGAAAGTGTGCCGGGGTGACGACGGCTCGACTCTCACTTTCCCGCTTTCCCACTTTCTCACCTGCTTTTCGTTTCCCCGCCAGTGAGGCTGAAACATTCCCCGCATCTGCCGGGTTCTCCCCTCGCGTCCATCGCCGGCCGGGCGGGCCGCTTTGCTGTTTGCAAAGCCGGGCTGGCTGGTATGCTGCGCGGCACCGAGTTCGCCAACCTGAAAACCCAGTCACCGCCATGATTGCCGACCTGATTCCCTCCCGCGCCAACACCCTCCGCGCCGTGCTGCTGCTGGCCCTGTGCGCCGCGCTCGCGCCGCTGGCCGCCTGCAAGAAGAAGGAGGAGGCCGCCGCCACGCCCGGTGGCGATCAGCCCGCCGAGCAGCCGAAGGAGGAAACCCCCAAGGAAGAGCCGGCCGCCGAGCTGAAGCCCAAGTGGCCCGCCGGCAGGCGGATGGTGGTCCAGTTGGTCACCCACACCGACACCGAGATCAGCAGCCCCGCCATGCCGCAGCCGGTCAAGACGGAGAACTTTCTGACGCAGGAATTTGCCTTCACCGCCGGCCCCGAGCGCCCTGGTGGCGGGTGCGAGGTGGAGGTCGAGGTTGTTTCCGTCCGCTCCGAGAACAAGACTGCGGGCCGGACCGTGCCGGTCTTTGATCCCAAGGGCGACCCCAAACAGGACACCAAACTCAGCCAGGCCGGCCCCGCGTTCCGCAAGCTCATCGGCTCCAAGGTCAAGTATCAGACCGGCCCCGACGGCGCGGTCACGAAGGTGGACGGCGTGCCGCAATTGGCGAGCCGCCTCACCACCGGCCTGCCCATGCAGGCGCAGTTCATCGTTCGCACGCTCGTGAGCGAGGAGTCCATCCGGGGCTGGAACATGCTGCACCAAAACCTGCCCACCAACGCGGTGAAGGCCGGGGAAACCTGGGAGTCAACCCGCGACATCCCCTTCGGCGTCGCCCGCTTCCAGCTCACCTCCACGAACACCTTCAAGGGCTGGGAGCAGCGCAACAACAAGAAGCTCGCCAAAATCGAGACCGCCGGCGTCATCTCGCCCAAGGAAGGCGTGCAGTCCGCCGTCACGCTCGGCGAAGGCGCGACCCTCGCCGGCAACGCCTGGTATGACCCCGACCTCGGCGTCGTCACCGAGAGCGACGTGACCGCGCAGTTCTCCGTCAACGTCGCCCAGGCCAGCGGGCAGGCCACCAGTTCCAAGCTCAAGACCCGCACCACCAGCAAGCTCACCGACTCCGGCGGCGCTTCCGTTCCCGCCGCCGCGCCCGCTGACGCCCAACCCGCCGAGAAGAAATGAACGCCAAAGTCCTCCTCACCCTGTCGGTCATCGTGAATGTCGCGCTCGCCGCGCTGCTCCTGAAGCCCGCGCCCGCGCCGCCCGCCTCCGCCGCGAAGGCCGAACCCGGAGCGCCCGCCGCTCCGGTTGCGCCCGCGCCCGTCGCAGCGGCCCCCAAACCCCGCACCGTCACGCAGGTCGTCACCAACACCCTCGCGCAGAAGTTCGACTGGAACTCCGTCGAGTCCGACGACTACAAGAAATACATCGCCAACCT
>Ga0169931_10014032_pt1 | contig 10880 bp, 5 predicted proteins | sample Kivu_15m_20L_FD_129675 | JGI IMG/M metagenome (GOLD analysis project Ga0169931, IMG submission 129675) | Freshwater microbial communities from Lake Kivu, Western Province, Rwanda to study Microbial Dark Matter (Phase II) - Kivu_15m_20L... | ecosystem: Environmental > Aquatic > Freshwater > Lake ... | reverse complement strand
TTACAAAGGATTTATCTGAGTTTCTTCAGCCCTTCTTGATGCTTCACCTTCGAATTTTTTGTATATTCTGCCGGTGACTCTTTTTCGGCCCATTCTGCTATTGATAGTCTCATCTTTGCTTTGCAAACCTGATGAATTTTAGCTGTAATCTCGCTTCAAACTCTGCGATCTACTGTTAAAATGTTATTATTTATACTCACTTGCAGCTTAACTTCCCTATTATAAGCGTCTTCTAAGTTAAAGTTATCTGACTTTTCTTTTCAATAGTTATATCTCTTACAGCATATTCTAGGTGTCAGCGTTTTATGGTCTAACTGGCTAACCAACCATAACACTGTAAACGTTGCTTGAGATACCGATCTGACTTTAGAGTTTTTAAGGCTTGTAGATCTATATTCTTCTGTGGACCAAGTTTCTGCGTTTTTGAGAAATCGGAGGCGGAGAAGGCGCTTATTAATGAAGATACAGCTAGCCTATTGCTTAGTTTAACTTCGGGTGCACGTATCCATAGCTGGTCAGCTTTCCAATATCTTTTTATTTATGTGATTATTATACTTATTTAGTCGGAAGCTGGAGTTAATTTTTAGTTAAGGACTTTTTTTATATAATTTTTTATTAAGAGATGCCTTTTTATTAATTTTTTTGTGTTTTTTACAGTATTTTTGACTTATTTACTATGCTCTATTACTATTGTATAACATTCTACTATATTTGAGTGTGATTTTATTGTATTATTGGCTATTGGATGACTTAATATTTTTGCTACAAGTTTTTCTTTTTGGGTGGCTATTGATTTTTTTACAAAATTACTATCAGCTATTTTACTTCAACTTTTTTATTTTATTAAACAACTTTACTTTATGCTTTGTTTTCTTCACTATTTGCCTCAAATTTTATGTTATTTTTTTTCAATTAAGACTATTTTTATTAGAGTTAATGTGTAACTTGTTATTTATTATGTTTTTATTCATTTTTTGATTGTTAATGATTATTTTAATGAACTGGATCGCATTATTTTTCCAGCTAATGACTTTTAATATTATTTTAGTGTTCTTTGATGATAACTTACTCTCTATTCTATTACTAGAGCTTGATAGTGACTTATTCTTTATTTTATTGTTATTAGATGGCTTCAAACTATGCGAACTATACTATTTTTGCTTTATCTTTTTCATCAGGAACACTGCTCTAAACGCCCTAAGAATGAAATCGGTAACGCATTTTGCTTTATTATAGTTTTTATATTGACGGCTACTAAATTTGCACAACAATCTCGGCTAACACTTATGAAATATGCTATGGCTACGCAACTGGTTGAAATTCATTATTTTTTTACTATAGTTAAGTATAGCCTGCTTCTATTTGTAAGATTTATTAATCTTTTTTCAGCGATTATTCAACTTTGTGATTATTTTCAAGTTAAACAATAGGCTGAATCTATAATGAAGGACTAATGACTGCTTGAGTTTGAATATTAACTTCTTTCTTAGATTAATATTCTTTAATCTACTGTTTTTCTATCTAAATTGTCTATTGTTATTCATTGTGTTAATTTTCTATTGATACTTTTGGTTAGTGACTTACATTTTAGACAACTTTTTACTATTTAGGCTATTGACTTTTTTATTACTCTACCTATAATGCCTATTTTGCCTTCTATGTTTAATATAATTCCACATTTTTTTCGATTTTTTAATCAGACTGCTCTTATACTTCCTTTTAGTTTGGATTGGCTTAGATATCTAACGGTTTAGATTCCTCTTTCTCAGATTTTTTCTATATACTTTATTAATTTGATCTTTCTTATACTCTTTCGCTACTGTCGACACGCTACTATTATTTTTTTGACGAAGATACTTAGATTATGTCGACATCTTGCAGAATTATAACTTTTTCATTCTATTCAATTAACTTTTATTTTTACTACTCGGACTATCTTCCTTTGTTTTTTTGTTATTAAGATTTGTCCTCAGCTTAAAATTTATCGTTCGGGTGATTATTTTCTAGTTCTTTTTAATTTTTTTCTTAGTTTGGTTATTGCTTTTAGGCTGTTTAAATATGAGCATCTTAATGGTTATCTGTTATAGCTACTTGACCTTCTTTTTCGATTTATATATTTACGATTTGAATATTTTAGTTCTTTTCTTCACTTATTTCTTACTAATTTTCTTCAAGTCTTATACTTTTTGATTCGTTAGGCTATATTTTCTTTTACTAAACAGCATCTATATGTCCATTTGATTATTTTTGTTAAGCAAGTTGCTATGTATGCTCTTATGTTTTGTTGATTTTCATCGATTACAATTACTTATCAGTGATTTTTTGTTACTAAATGTTTTAGCTTTGCTAGGCATCTTGAGCTATCAGTATTGAGTTTGATTCTTAGACTTTCAGGGGTTACTCAATGCTTTGTTTTTTGTGTTAGGCTATCTAAGCATGTTCAGATACAGTGTGATGATTGTCTATGTGCACACTTTCTACTTTATTTTCTTATACTTTTTCGTCTTCTTTTGCTTATTTGACTAATGCCTTTATTATCTCTTGCTTTTTTTCATTTTATTCTACATTCACCTCGCCAGTATGAGCTTATTGATTCTAAATCTTTTCTTATCTTTTTTCTTGTTGCTGAATCTGATCGCTAGCCTATTCTATTGTGTGATTGTTACTTTAACCTTCTTTTTGATTCTAATGTAAAGCAAGCTAAGGAGTCACTCCTATCTATTCGTTCATATCAATATATTGCAAAGCATATCATGAAAATTAAAATCAGTTTTACTTTTACTTCTACTCCGTCACCAACCAGCAGCACCACTCATAGCATTGTCTACAACAAGAGTTTATTCTCTCCATGAAGCTCTACCGATACACTAAAAGTTGTTACTATGGCGCTAAACTCGACTTGGTCATCACTAATCTTTACGTTTCTTAGTCTTTTTCATTGAATATTCTAGAATATACGTCTTTTTCATCTTGAAGTTTCTTCCGGATTTATGCGTTTGCTTTCTGTAGGTCTTACATAGTTATGGGCTTGTTATCTTGCGGCTAGTTTGCCTACACAAATTTGTATGTTTTTTTGAGAATTTCTCTATGATACATAGATACTTACTTTGCTTATATGTACATGCCTAGACCCATCAAGCAGTATATTTTCTTAAAATGGGCTTTGACGTTCTTTTATCCGTCTCTCTAGCCGATTATCTGATCGCAAAGCTTCACTCCAGTTTGATACTACTTTTTCATGTACTGACATGTCACGATGTTTAGCAAAATAGGATACTTTACTTAGATATTAGCAGCCTTGAGCTTAGAAGGATCTTTTTCTGTCACATTGACTCCTAGCAGGGTCTATAGGTATAATTATATAGCTTCATCCCATTTTTTCGCTTTGACTAACTGATTTGCATGTAAACGTTTTATGTGGACCCACTCTAGCTTCTACTACGGCTATAACTGCTACAACTTCCTAAGAATCTATGCTTGTCTATTGCGACTTTTCTGCTTCTACTAGAGCTCCTTCATGCTCCTGTTTATACGAATCAGTACATCGGCACAGGTTGGTTATTCGGCCCCATTTTGGCGAGTTATACCTTACCATTTTCGATTTGTTCTTTAAGTTGATTCATGGACTAATCCGTACAATTGCTAATATTATAAAAATATATATATCAACTTCAAGGCTCATACTTAAGACCCATGTACTTGATTCCTCCGAGAACATAGATTAAGTCGTACCATATGAATGGATGATCGTTCCTGTATATCTTGCAAAACTCACTAAAATCTAAAAAGATATGTCTTTGTTTTGAAGAATTTATTCTGTTTTTCATCTATAGATCGATACCGGTGATCTTTGTTTCAGTGTTTAAGTGATTTCGTTTCCAATCGAAAAAACCACTCTAAGTTACAGTGCTCCACTTGTATAGCTATATATAGTCGTCGATTTTTGTCAGAAATTTCTTTCTTCTTGATTGTTTGATTTTCTGGTAGTCATGCAACAAAGCTGGCCTTCTTAGTGATAGCTACATGATTATTTAAAGATCGTAGTCGCATATATAGCCGTCATTGTTGTGATCGTAGTATAGAAATGCCATGAAAAGGACGTGCTAGAGTGGCATTACTCTTAGTCTCTTGCTTATGCCCCAAAAAGAATCAAAATCTACGTTTAAATTTACCTATAAAAAATCCAATATTCTGTGCGATCTATCGTAGTGTAACTTCAACCAGTCAGCTAAATCTTTTCTGTCTATCAGCTCATTCTATTTAATACGACCGCCACACTCAGATATAGCTTGCATAAGTTTTAATACTGTTTTTTTCTAATCTTTTTAGCTCTGTGCAATAAGTTTTCCGACCATTTTTTTCTAGTTAAAATATAAAATTGCGGGTTTTCTGACCGACTCTGTTCTCAGAGATTTAGTTTTTGCATTTTTTGTAAGAGGTGCCATCTTTGTGGCTTGTCTAACATTAGTGGTATTCGAAGGATAGTGATCCGGAGACGGCTCAGTCTTGTGCCCTTTTTTTGCCATAATTCCTAAAGTATTTGATCTTTTTGTTTATTTTTGATAAAGATCATTGATGCCTAGCTCTAATTTGTCGTCGAATAAACCGCTGTAAGTCTATTTGAATCTTGCTTAGTTGAATCCCTTGAACATCTAAAACTATTCTACTTAATTTTTTCTTTACTTTTTGTAGGCACCGTCTAGCTTTCAATCTAGTGTCCTTTGTATGTGACTATATGACCTTTTTTTGTTTTCACGTTTTCGAAGTAGTCGATGTCAAGCTGATTGTTGACCAGTTTTATTATTTTTTATCTGAATTTCTATTGATCGCTTTTGGCTGCTTCGGGGTCATACTTTACTGGCGTTTTGAGTTAATTTCTAGTTATTTAATATATTACTCATATTGATGTTTGATTGATTTTTGATAATTAAATTGCTTTTTATTGCCAAACTCTTTTGAAGCCGACCATATAATTTTAGGAAGAAGCTTCTAGCGAGACGCCTGAGTGACTATCTTTTTGATGCTTTCTGCAAACTAATTGCTATTTTATTGTTGCATCTTAATATATAAAAAATAGACGATTGATATGATATCATGTTTAGAATATGGTTGTTTAAGTTATCAGGCTTCAATGGGCGTCTGCTCATAGACGTTTAAAACTCTTGCTGAGGGCTCGTTGGTTCCGGCCCAGCTAGGCAGCCAGTAGTGCTTGTAGATATGGTTGTTTCTGTTAAATTTCTTGTCGAAAAATACTCTGTAGTATTCAGATTCGGTGCAAACTGGCTTAAGTCCAGTGAATGATACTCTTGAGACCTCCACTTAAATGTTGTTTTCTTTTTTAAACTGAGGATACAACTTTTATTCGACATGACTTCTCACCATCTGATACCATGATTTTTCTTTAGAGGAAACTCCATCAGAAAAAGCTTCTTTCTTTCGCCACAAAACGGATTTGGGCAAGACATCGGGCCATACAACTTCGAAAGCTCTCCTGATCAAAAACTTCTCCATTCTTTATTTTGTGGGCACGATTAATTAAGGATCGATTTTGTAGTAGAGATCGACGAATTGTTGATCGAGGAAGGGCACTCTAGCCTCCATTCCGAAGTGAGAGATCATCCTGTCGACTCTAATACCGTCGTAGAGATGGATTTATCGCAGAATTCTATCTCTGTCTTTACCTCCTTCCTAGGCGTTGGGGGCAAGATAGAAATAAAGATATCCCATTTGGCACTAATCAGCTCCATCGCCATTCAGAAGCACCTTGACGTCAGTATCAGCAGCTATCTTTTTAGCCAACAGATACAGTCCTGCAGATGATCTGATAGTAGTAATATCAATAGACTCGGCAACTGTGAGGACATCATCAAGAGAATTGAGTCCTTATTCTTGCTAGTAGACGTACTAAGTATGTTCAGCGTTAATGTGTTTGGCAACCTATCTGGCAAATTTATTGTCGATGCCTTCCTCCATGCCGATCGAGTATGTTTTTAGTCTTTTGCCTTGTTTCTTAAGCAAGTGAGCAGCAATAGCAGCAACCAAACTAGAATCCAATCCACCTGATAACAAACAACCTAGAGGTCTATCAGACATAAGTCTTTTTTCGACAGTCCTGGTCAAAGTCTCAACTGATAGAGAGCCAAGTTTTCTTCAAAGTACTAGACTTTAGGGTAGGTCGTGTATTTTTGAATTTTTAAAATCTGATTGATATTCTCCCTGGGTTAGAATCTACCAATTATCAGCGTCCCCTGGTCAAGTCTTTGAACTTGATCGCTGTGATCTGAAATTCCTCCCAGGATGCTGCTGACACCGAACTCATGCTCCTATTCGTTCAGGTAATAGAAAACTGGCCTGACGCTGAGAGGATCTGTTGACACAAAATATTCAACGATGCCAGTCTTGATTTCTTCCTTGACGATCAGGATGGCGTATTCACCATTTAGTTCCTGGTTGAATTTCTCGAAATCGTCACCCAGCTTGATGAAGAGAGGCAGAAGAACTGCACAATCACTGCTTGAACTGTTCTCGATTCTGTATCTTTCTCTGAGTTCCTGGTGGTTGTAGATTTCTCCGTTGGCTATGAGGGTGTATCTGTAGGTGTCGTTGAAGATGCAGAAAGGCTGTTAACCTGAGGAAGTCAGGTCGTTGATCGCTAGTCTATGGAAGCCGATCAAGCTTGAATCGTTGAGATGGATCACAGAATGGTCAGGGCCTCTTGGTTTGACCTTGTCGAAGCCAGCTAGCTTTTAGGAAGTGAGTTTGACTCTGTTGATGATCGCCCAGATGCCACACATTTTCTTTGCTTTTTAAATTATTTAGAAAATCCAACGATACTCGAATTAATACGATACATTAATTATATGACGTCACCTCATACATCTTCGAATTTCTTTTTTATCTTCAATCGTTAAAAAATCAAAGAACGCTTCAATCAATAGAAAAATATACATGATACCATTTTGTACAAACTAACTTCTGTTGTTACTTATGATAAAAATACAAGATTTATGATTTTTTCGAAAAATTAATTAATTTTTTATTGTTGCGTCTTCATGAAGATAGCTAATTTTATAAAAAATTTACTAAAAATTCAAACAAATCTTTATTGTTGTTTGTATTATAAAGCTTACTTATATATAATACGATTGTCTCTCTTTTCTTAAAATTTTGCTTCAGATAAATCTTGATTTCGCTCACGCGAAAACTGCACGCAGTATATAAAGTTTGTCATTGTAGTTATTGCATACTATTGAGACATAAATGGATCTCTGTTTAATTCGTAGATAATCAAATGTAGTTGTAGTCGTAATCGAGGCTCAGTCTACTACCTAGACGACCACGCGGCAACTACTCTTAGAACTTCAGAAGCATCACAGTCAACACTAATCACTTCCACGTAGATATCACGTCACAATTCGACGAAATACACATCTTCAGTGTCAGAATAAACCCGATGGTACCACTCGAAAACACGACCCTAAGAAGACAGATACTCGATAACAGCAAGGAAAAGCTCAAGAACTTTATAGGTAAGCAGTAATAAATGCAGACAATCCCGTCATAAGTGGAAACAATATCTACTCATTCAGGGCGGCCAGCTCAGACAGGTTTGAGATCGAAGTAGGATAACACCGTATCGACATCAAAGAAGTCAAAGTGCTCAAGGTCAAGGAGAATCCTAAGGTTCTACTGAGCTTCTTGAACAACGGTCTTAGAAGTATCATGAGAAAGCTGAACTACATGTAGATTGGCAAGACCGGAAAGTACTTCAACGCACAGGAAAAGACTCTGATCGACAACTTGATGATGTTTAGCGGCTACAGATCGAATTTTGTGCAGCTCGAAGGAGGATTCTACTTGAGGGTCGACTCAGTCAAAAAAATAGTAAGAAATCAGACAGTGCTTCAGTACATAGATGAGGTCTACCGAATGCACCAGGACAAATCTAAGTAAGAAAAAAGAGTAATTTTGATGGCAGATCTAGTCGGTAAGATAGTAATGACTAACTACGGACGAACGAGCTACCAAAGAATATAGTAGGTCATTTTTCAAGACTTAGACAGTGTACAGCTCGATGATACCACTATTTCAATAAGAGACTACTATATGAATAGGTACAACATTACGATAAAATCAGCCAAACAACCACTTTTGAGAGTGTAGAGCAGAAAAAAAGGAGGAAAAGAATACATGACTTATCTTGTGCCTGAGATTTGTTTGATGACCGGCATACCTGACAACTTCGATTAGTTTAGACGCAAAAAGATCTCAGAACAGACTATAAAGAGCCCTGAAGACAAGCAGAGAGAAATCTTGAAGCTGATGCACGATCTCAGAAACAATTAGTAGTTCACCAGCTTAAAATAGATCGGTATTAGAATCAACAAAAACCTATAGAGTGTCAAAGGAAAGCTAATACCTATGCCAAAAATCAACCTAGGAGAGAACTTTGCTATTCAAGAAGGCAAGTAGGCATTCTTCAACTTATTTGACAAGCCCATCTATTCTGGCAAACACGGAATCAGGTGCGGCATCATCTACTTTCAGGGTCAGGAAATCAGGGACATGCTTGATACTTTTGAGAAAACTAGTCGAAATCTGAGAGTCAAAATGGAGTCGGTGAAGCTCAATGCTGGCTAGTTCGATTCGAGGAGAGGCATTTAGGCGATCGACAACATGCTTCAAAGGGCATCTGAAAAGGAGGGCTGCAACATATGTCTGATAGTGCTGCCCAATCAGCTGAAAACTCAGTATAAAAAAGTAAAATCTTTGGCCCTTAATAAGCATAAAATTGTCTGTCAAATAACCACTGATGGTACATTAAGAAAAAAGAACATTCAGAGCATAGCTACTAAAATACTCCTTCAGATTATTGCCAAAAGAGGAAATACTCTATGGGTACCTAAGATTCCTTAGGGTCTTCCTACGACTATGATGATCGCTTTTGAGAGCTGCAAGAGTGGATCGAAAAACACTATAGCCATGTGCGCCACGATAAACTCTACATTTTCGTCGATCATGAGTCGAGTCGACTCTTACTCACAGTTAGAGAACAAGTTCAGCACAATGACCAAGCTAGCCAACCAGTCAGTTGCAGCCTACAACGCCCGAAACAAGGACTTGCCGAAAGAAATCTTAATTTTCAGTAATTCGATCAGCGGAGATCAAATCGTAATGTACATCGAGCACTTCATCGAACCCTTCAAGAAGCAGATGGGTGAAATTTATGGAAACAATGTGCCAGCCATCACTTTCGTCATGGTCAACACCAGAACATCATAGCGCTTCTTCACTTAGGGCGGCAACGTGAGAAACGTGCCTGCAGGAACAGTGATTTCAAATGATATCGTGACTGAGTTCTACGACTTCTACGTGGTATCACAGTCCTCGAATCGAGGCTCTACCGTGCCCAACCACTATCGAGTCATATATTCTGACTCTAAAACTCAGGAAGGAGTTCTTCAGCAACTGATATTTTCGCAGTGTTTCAACTACGTGAACTGGACCGGTAGCATTAAAATACCCGGAATTTTACAATACGCCGATAAATGCGCTAAATTTAACTCGTAAGTATTGGAAAACGAACAATTGACTGAGGACTTGCAGAACAAGTTGTACTTCGTCTGAAAAGTGATGCTCATATCAATAATTATTAAATCAATATGAATATTAAGTCTAATGAATATAAAAACATTCAAAATATGATATGATTAATATCACTACTAGGGTTCATCAGAGTTGACCTACTCGAAGTTCTCCATATTATAAATATTTTCGATCTATTAAATACTCATCTAGCTTTTCTTGATTCCACTCAAAAACGAAGTCTTTCTTCCAGAACCATTGATATAATATTTATCTTGAAGTATAGCGCAAGCAAATAGTTTGATTTACGAAGACGAAAGATTTTGCAGTTGAACTAAAGGAGTAGTTCTGGTACATATTTCAAAAATACTATAATTTTATTCAGTTGTGAAGATGATGTTTACTTTTGTTTAAATTAACTCATGAATGTAGCTTCTTTTTGTTTAGTTTAAAGACGATAGCTTGATGGAGCTGTAGTCATCGATGATGATCAGCATCCTGCTTGGACTGTTTTTCAAGTTTTATATGAATTTTTAGCTATAAAGGTACTATTTTTACTATACGTATCTTTTTATGTCTGAGTCGTATTTTTGTGAGATTTCGCGTCCTTCGAGCAAGTAAACTCCTTTTTCAAAGAGTCCTCGCTACATGCACATTCTTCCTATTTCTCGTACGAAAGTGCTTTTGCCGGCCTTACTGCATCCAGAAACCTGAAGATAAAAAGCAAGTCTTTCTTTTTAATCTCTAGATGCTTGATGATACTTGATCTAGTGGTTTGCAAGTAATTTGAAAATTTGCTGGGTATCGGCCCATCGACGAAACACAGGTTGAGATGTTTCTTTCAACCAACTAATATTATGATGTTTTTCACTGATGGTCGAGAGATCTTTAGCTTTGCCTTACTGATGATTGATAATCGCTTTTTCGCTGCCCCTATGGTTTATTTACATGCGCTCTTTGACAAAATGTGTAGAAGAATATTGTCTTAATTTATTGCATATTTTATCAATAGAAACATTACTTTTGCGGATTATATTTTTAATGAGTTTTTTACTTAGTTTTATTTAAGAAAAACTAATTTTGCTGCTTAGATGGATCATTTATGCAAACTCTGAAACATTTTTATTCATCAATTATTTAAAACTAAAGTCTTTAATATTTTGACTTTCTAGCGATTAAATAGAAATAAGCACCGGACAGTTCTATCCCATAATATTATGTATTTTTTATATAGCTTTTCCTGCATTTTTACCCACTATAACCATTAGTTTTAAGTTGAAAAACTTGTATTACCT
>Ga0169931_10014031_pt1 | contig 10881 bp, 7 predicted proteins | sample Kivu_15m_20L_FD_129675 | JGI IMG/M metagenome (GOLD analysis project Ga0169931, IMG submission 129675) | Freshwater microbial communities from Lake Kivu, Western Province, Rwanda to study Microbial Dark Matter (Phase II) - Kivu_15m_20L... | ecosystem: Environmental > Aquatic > Freshwater > Lake ... | reverse complement strand
GTTATATTCCACACAGATTAACTTGGGGTTCAGATTTTCAACGAAAGTCGCACAAACATGAATGTCGTTACCATCAATATCAAGACTAAAAAAATCTAAACTTTCTGTGCCAAGGAAATTTTTAGCATCGGCAGCGATACTGAGAGAATTTTCTATTTTAACCATTTCCTCAAGAATCAGCAGATCAGGAAATACCGTTCCCCCCAGTTCTTTCCGCATATGGTCTATGTTGGCTTTTCGGCCATCTACCCAGACGGCACTGTACCCATCAAGTAGCAGTTGATGTGAATTGTTCTCCCTACCGTCACCACAACCGATCTCAACAGCTGTGTAGGTAAGAAGAGTCTGAGTTGCAATTTTTTTTAAGCAATTACGAATAATTCCATCTTCATCGAACTGTGAATAAGTACTCCATCCTTGCAGGACTAGATTTTCAGATTGACGCGTTCTTATTTCACTTTTTAGACGAGCAACAGCTTCATTTAAGATGAGTTTATAAATTGTTTTCATTTTCAGAAATTTTCTTTGTGATTTTAGTTTGATGATCAAGCCACACAAAACCTTCGAATACTGGCTTATTGACATTGATAACTGTGAAAAGCAAAGCCCTATCAATCCATTGGTAATTTTTACCAAGATGTGTATCGCGGTCAACAAGCGCAACAACAACAGAGTAGGTTCCTGGACCAAGGTTGGCAACGAAATCCTGCGTATATTCAATTTCCGTATTTTTTTTGATATTCTTTATAATATTGTTCGTATGGAAAGTATTGGTGCCAAAAACCAACTGGCCAAGCCGATCTTTGAAGCCGTAGCCAAGAATCAGCGACTCGATGTTGGATCGCGCAAGAACAGTAATATGCAGGTGGTAGGGCATCCCCACCTCAAGAAGTTCTACTTTTTTATTTTGATTGTCTGTTATCTTTATTTGAATAACATTTGCTTCGTCTGTTCCCGAGATGGTCTGCACTTTGCCAGCGTATTGAACCACCTGCTGCACGGTCTGGTTTTGATGGTCGGCCAGTAGGGCGTTGTAATAGTCCATCACGGCCTCGGGCTCGCCCTGCATGGCGAGTTGTCCGGCACTGAGCAGAATAGCCCGGTCGCAAATGCTGATGATGGCTTGCTTGTCGTGGCTCACGATGAGCAAGGTTGTGCCCTTCTTGCGGAATTCGCGAATGCGGTCAAAACTCTTATGCTGGAAATACGCATCCCCCACCGACAGCGCTTCGTCCACAATCAAGATGTCGGGCCGCATGGCCGTGGCCACGCTAAAGGCCAGGCGCATTTGCATGCCACTGCTGTACACGCGCACCGGCTGGTCAATGTACTCGCCAATCTCGGCAAAGGCTTCAATGTCAGGCATGAGGCGGGCCATGGTGGCGCTGTCCATGCCCAGCAGCTGCCCCGCCATGAATGCGTTTTGCCGCCCGCTAAAGTCCGGGTGGAAGCCCATGCCCAGCTCCAGCAGGGCGGCCACGCGGCCGGCCATGTGCACACTGCCCGTGGTGGGCTGGGTGGTGCCGGTAATGAGCTTTAGCAGGGTGCTCTTGCCCGCGCCGTTGATGCCGATGATGCCCACCGCCTCGCCGGGCCGTACGGTAAAGTTGATACCTTTCAACACCCAGTGCAGGTGGTGCCGGGGTTTGTTACGGGGGTCTACCCATTCGGCCAGCCGCGCCCAGCGGGTGGGGTACTGCTTGTAGGCTTTACCCAGGTTAGAGACGGTGATGGTGCCCATTAGAGTTCATCCACCATTTCGCCCGCACGTTGGCGAAACACACGCAAGCCCAGGCCGCACAACAACACTGCCAGAGCCAGCGGGTACAGCAGTGAGCCCCAATGCGGCCAATCGCCACGCACCAATATGCCCTGCATGGCCGCCATGACACTGGCCATGGGGTTGAGCGCCATGAGGGGCTGCAAGCGCTCGGGCAGGATGGTGGGCGGGTACACAATGGGCGTGAGCCAGAACCAGAACGTGACGAAGATGCCGAAGAACTGGCCTACGTCGCGAAAAAACACGTTGAGTACGCCCAGCACCATGCCCAGCCCCATGGCAAACAGCACGAGCAAGGCCAGCACGGGCAATACCGCTGCATAGGCTATACCCGGGAAATTGCCCGTCAGCAACAAAAAGGCACTGAACAACCCAAACACAATGCCGAAGTTGAGCAAGCCGGTGGCCACAACCGTGACGGGCAGGCAGAGGCGCGGAAAGGTGAGTTTTTTGAGCAGGTTGGCGTTGTCCAGAAACATGTTCTGGCTACGGGTGGTGATTTCGGCAAACAACCCCCAACTGAGTATGCCTGCGCACAGGTAGATGCTGTAGCCAAAGACACTGTCTACCCCCGGCAGTTTGGCCCGCATGATTTGCGAAAAGATGACGGTGTACACAAAAATCATCGCAACAGGCTGCAGCACCGTCCAAGCCGCCCCCAACAGGGAGTTGCGGTACTTGAGCTGAAACTCTCGCTTAACGTTGCCCATCACAAAACCACGGTAGGCCCATAAGGGGCGCAGCATACCCAGCATCAGACGCGCCCGTAGTTGTCTTGAAGGCGGTCGATGTTGACCAACTCTTTGACTACGTTCCAGGAGCCGATGTCGCTCCAACCGAGGTCAGACGGCACCACGGCCACGTGGCTGGACCGTTCCATGACGGCGTAGTCGATGGAAATATCGGGTATCTGGGCGAGCGCCTTGGGCGGAATCTCAAGCATGTGGCCGCTGCCGTTGGGCTGGGCTTTCAGAGCTTGCCAACAGGCTTGCACTGCGGAAATTATGAATGGGCTGATCATTTGTATGGTCTATTTTGAACCCGCACCCGAATACGCTCATTCAGTGGGTGCACCCATGACTGTCGGTTGATAATGAGGGCCATATGCTTTGGGCCAAAATTAGTATCACTATTTGTTTCTCGGCGTATGTCATGGTGAGGTGTGGTTGCGGCTCCTCAAGCGCAATGGCGAGCATTACCTTCATCGTCGATGCCCTTCGGGCAAACCAAGGGAACTGATGGGCCTCATGAAAGCTCAGAGATGGGCAATCGCGTCATGCAATTTATGAATAGCCATATCGTTTGGCGCTTTAAGCTGGTCAATACACTCCTGCCCCAAGAGTATTCGTACCCCCACTCCTGCGGCGCTGCCTGCCATGATATCGGTGATGCGATCGCCGATGAGTATCGAGGCGCCAAGATCGATGGCATGGTCTTTGGCGGCCTGCAGAATCATGCCGGGCCCAGGTTTGCGGCAGTCGGTCTGTTTTTTGTACCGACCGATGCCATGCTCGGGGAGATACGGGCTGAAGTAGACCGCATGAATCGTAATGCCCCTGCGCGCAAACTCGGCCTGCATGTGGCGGGTGATATGCCAGAAGTCTTCCTCGCTGTAGTAGCCCCTGCCGATGCCTGCCTGATTGGTAACCACAATAAGCAGGTACCCCTTGCTCTGGGCTGCCAGGCAGAGCTCAAAAATACCTTCAACGAACCTAAAGTCTGCAGGCTGCCAGACATAGCCGCTGTCGATATTAATAACGCCATCGCGATCGAGAAAGAGGGCCTTATTTTTCATAGAAAACGATCTTGCCGGTACCTAGGGCTAGACCCTCTGAGAGGCAAAATGCCGGGCTACCAGCCCGGGCGATACCCGCCAGAGGCAGACCGCTACGACCAGCCAAGGTAGGCCGCCTACAAAGACCATGGCCAGCCGCTCATACCCCCAAAAAAGGCTCGTTAGGACAAACACCAGGGTGAGTAGGAGTTCCCAGAGATAGAGCTTTAAGGCCAGGCCATACTGGCGAATAACAACCATGCCGAAGTTTGCCATTGAAAGTGCGCTAAAGGCTGCCATGCGGGCAACCACGGCCCAGAACACCCAGTGGCCCAGCTGCTCGGTGGTCTGCAGCCCAGGCAGAAAGGCCTGTAGCGGCAGCGCCCAGGCCAGACTTAGGGGCACACCCAGCAGGCAGGCCAGTAAGGCCCAGTAAGCCGCCCGTTGCAGCGTCTGCACCTCGTGCCAGCCGCGCTTACCCGCCATGAGAATGGCATTGGGGCTCCAGGCCATCATGAGTGCCCCAAAGTACAAGGCATTCATCGGCTCAAGAATGCGCTGCACTCTTCCCCAGTCGCCTGCCAGTGTCTCGCTGCCCATCCAGCGTATGCCCATATGCACGCTGGCATCGGCCAGGTACTTGGCCACGAGCCCGAGCATAATAGGTGTGCCCAGCTGCAGCGCCCCGGGCAGAAACCCCCAGCGCAGGGTCTTACGCCAGCCGGGCTGCACCACCCACCACAGCATGGCAAACATAAGGGCCGACACCACCAGGCCCGCGGCCAGCACCAGAAAAAGCCCATTGAGGCCCAAGGCCTGCCCGGCAAACAAGACCCCCGTAAAGACCGGGACACGCGCGGTATTGAGCCAGGACAGCCAGCCCAGACGCCGCCGAATTCTAAGGTCGGTGACCAGTAGCATCTGGGCATTGCCCAGGGCCATGAGGGCGGGCAACAGCCAGAGCACCGAGTGCGATTCCCAATGACCCCAATGGGCCAGCACTGCAAGGCCAAGCGCCACGACAAGTCCTGCACCAGCCCCCGTGACGGTGAGAAAAAGAATTCCGGCCCGCAGAGACTGTCGCTGCCGTGCGAGCCCCGGAAGGTCGACCACCATCTGCATATAGCCGGTCTTAAGCCCCCATTGGCTAGCCGCCCCAATAACCACCATGCTGGCTGTAAGCACGGCCCACTCGGCGTATTCCAGGCTGGTCAGGCTGTCTGAGATGAGCCCCAGCCCGAGCAGGCTCTCTAGCACCCCTGCTATGGCCGCAAGGGCAAAAAACCCCCAGTCCTTCATGACGGCCTTGAGTCCCGTGGGCGGCGGGACATTAAAATGCGATTTGTGAACCAATGTCGGTCTCGTTGTTCTCAGCCTCTCGCCCATGATTATTGCTGATCCCTCTCTATCTTCTTATCGCGTATCCACGGGCCAGGGTCTCGATGGCGTCGCCCTGGTGCGGGCCAACACCAACCTAGGAACCGCCAGTCTTATTTACGACGGCAGGCTGGTCGTTACCGCGGCCCATGTCGTCTATGGCCAAGATCCGGCCTCTATCCGGCTTACCTTTTTTACCGCCACTGGCGAGTATGGCCGTACTGCCCAGCGTGTGCTGGTGCATCCCGACTACGCCCCAGGGGGCACGGCTGCCGATATTGCGCTGGTCTGGCTGTCCTCGCCTGCGCCCCATATCGCCAACCGCTACGGCCTGTACCGTCTCACCGATGAGGTCGGCCAGAGCTTTGAAATGGCCGGCTTCGGCAGCACGGGATCGGGGCTTACGGGGGCCATGCCAAGCACCTCGGGGAGACTGCATAAGGCAGTAAATACCTTTGATGCCGACTCGGCCACATTTGGCCAGGCAGTCTGGCCCCGCCCAAGCTGGCTGCCCTCTTCGCCCACCCAGTTGGTCGCAGACTTTGACAATGGCACTGCGGCCCAAGACGCCCTGGGGGCGATTCTGGGCCGCTCTAACCTTGGCCTGGGGCCCCGCGAGGGCATGATTGGCCCGGGCGACAGCGGCAGCCCTGCCTTTATTAATGGCCTTATTGCAGGCGTCGGCAGCTATATATCGTCTTCGATTGCCAGCCCAAGCACCGATATCGACGGCGTGGCCAATAGCAGCTTTGGCGAGGTTGGCTTCTGGCAGCGGGTGAGCAGCTTTCAGCAGTTTATTGATCAGGCGGCACGTGCCCAACTACCCGGGGCCCCCACGCGGGCCGCTGAGGTGCAGACCACGGTAACCGAGGGCAATGGCACCACCACGCTTACCTATTTTTTGGTCGAGATCTCCGGCGAACTGGCCGCGCCCGGCAGCAACTTTTCAGTAGACTTTGCCACCCGAGATGGCACGGCCAAGGCCGGTGAAGATTACATTGCCCATGCCGGAACCCTGGTGTTTTATCCCGGCGAGCGCTCGGCGGTGATTCTGGTAGAGATCATCTCCGACTGGCGGCCTGAGCCCCGAGAGGAGTTCTACCTCGACATCTTTAATCCCGTGGGGGGCAGCTTTCCTTTTGGGGTGGCCATGCTCACGGCCGTGCGCACCATACTAGACGACGACTGGTTTGTCTGACGCCGAGGCTTAAAGCCCCAGCCAAGGCTGAAAGGCCACACCCTGGCCGATGAGCTCGGCCGTGGCCTCTTTAAACTCAAAGCCTTCGGCAAAATCGGCCAGTACTTTTTCGCGGGATTTGGTCTTATTGGTGGCCATCTGGTTGGTCCACCAGGTGAGGCCCGCAACATCTGGGTCGCGTCCAAGCACGTTCTGGTAGAGCTTATTTAAGTACTCAGGATTGCTGGGGTTGGTGCCATACTGGCGCCGAAACTCATCGGAGTCGATAAACCGTGCATAGACGTCTGTTACGAGGTCAAAGCCACGGTCTTCCATACGGTGGATCCAAAAGCCCATGCCTTCGAGATCGGGCTGGCGGCCAAAAATAGCCTGGTACAACCGAAACAACTGGCCTGGGGCCTGATCGATATTGAGCGCTATGCTCTGGTCGGTGAACTGCAGCCGCTCGATGCCAATGAGGGTGTCGATGCTAAGGCTGCTCTTTTGCGAGACGATGGCCTTGCCAGACTGAATAAGCACCTCGTAGTCGGCTGCCGGCCCGTTAATAAGCGCGGTATCGCGTGCGGCGCTTCCGGTGACCCGATCGGGGCCAGCCGAGAGCATGACTGTGCCACCCCTGGACCCCATCTGAATTACCTGGGCTACCGCCGCGCCGGCAGACGTATCGAGGATTCTTACCTGGGCCTCGACCCCCTCGACATTTAGCGTGAGCGTCTCGGTGCCTTCCAGAAGGCCGTCTTCGCGTGCGCGAATCGTAAGCTGGGCGGTCTTGGATACCCCAAGGGTAACGCTACCGGTGAGCTGGCCTCCCTCGATGTCGGCTGCAGACACGCCCGAGATGCTGTAGTCGAGCCGGCTTCCCTGGCTAAGCCCGGGCGCCGAGATGCTAAAGACCACAGACCCACCCTCATTGATCTGTGCCTTGTCGGCCGCAAGGCTAAAGCTTGCGGCGCTCTGACGGGCCGTTTGGAACTGGTATGGGCTGCTGCTGACATAGGCATTGCCCGCAAGGTCGCGGACAACGCTGCCGGTAAACACCAGACTGTACTGGCTCGATACCGCCAAGGGATTGGTGGGATCGATGGTCAGCGTGTCGCCTAAGAGACTGAGCCTGCCACTGCCGGCAGAAAACGACTCCACCACAGACCCACTGGCATCTAAAAGCCGGATCTCGCCCTCGCCGATCTGCACCGATTCACTAAACTTAAGCACAATGTTGGCGGTGGTAGCCACGCCAATGGCCCCTGGGCTAGGGGTTGCCTTTACCAGGCTCGGGGCAATGATATCGACCCCGGCTGCGGAGGTCTGAAAGTTAAAGCTGTAGCTGCTGGCAGTGGCATTGCCGGCCGCATCTTTAAAGGCCCCCGCCGAAATGATCAGGCGATAACTCGTAGAGGCCTGCAGGTTGTTGGTGGGGTCGATGCTTACGGTGGCCCCGGCAATACCCACCCGTTGGGTGTCGGCCACATTAAACTGCTCAATCAGCAGCCCAGACTGGGTGCGAAGCTCGATACTGCCTGCGCCACGCACCACCGCCTCATCAAAGGTGACATTGATGAAGGCCTTGGTGGGGCTGGCGGTGCCGTTGTTTACGGGGTCGGTAGCGGTAACCTGCGGCGGGGTTGTGTCGGGGCTGGTGATGGGCCCGCTGCCCGAGCCGCCGTCTGGTACCTCTGCGCTGGTGCCGTCGCTGTTAAACCGCACCTCGTTTAGGTTGTTGTACAGGTCGCTGGTAGTGCCTCGTGCAATACGAACATCGTCGAGCCAGACCGAAAACCCACTGCTGCCCACACCGGTAAACTGCAGACTTCCCAAGGGGTTGGTGGCCAAGAGGGGATTGATGCTGATTCCCCCAATGCTAAGAATGCCTTGGCTTAACTGCCCTGTATTGACAAAGGCGGTGCCCGCAAAGCTTGCCGAAAGGCCAAACTGCTGCGCGGGCTGGCCGGGAAGCGGCAAGACCAGGGTCGACTTAGACGGGTCAAACCGCAGCTTAAGGTCGTAGTTGTCGTACCCGCCGCTTACCTGGCTTGGGTTTGTAAACTCAAGCCGTACTGTGAAGTTTCCAGAAGAGGTCTGTTGAAAGCGGGCGCTAATCACAATAAGGGCAGGTGTCGTACCAGTCTGGGCAGTGCGGCAGCGGCGTTAAAAAGGATCTAAGGTGGGGTTGGTGAGGTTGCCCACCAGCACTGCCTGTACCTTAAAGTCGTCGTTAATCGGGGTATCACCGGTAACCAGCATGCCTGTTTTAAGGGGGCGACCCACGGCATCGGTAACACCGAGATCGCGGGTATTGCCATCGAGAAAGGCCCAGCGAATGGGGTCTCCCACACTCACCCCCGTAGCATAGCGCAGCGCTATGAGGGCATCGGCAGCATTGATCTTGCCACTGCCGTCGAGGTCTGCGGCCATAAAGGCCCCAGGCCGCGGGTTGACACCGGGATCCCAGTCAAGCCGCTGCCCAGTAGACAGCTTGAGGATCTGTAAGGCATCGGCCGTGGTAATGGTTTTGTCGGCCTGGGTTGGCGCGGTACCGACAAAAAACTTATTGAACTCGCCGCGCGGGATGTCTTTTGCAACCCAGTCACCTTTGTCTGCAGCCACCGCACTTACCTTGGTACTGGTGTACCCAAAGTAGAGATTCTGACCCGTGACGTTTGCGTTATTAATGACCATGGAGCTGGGGTTAAAGGCAAACTCGTGGGTCTTATCAAAGGCATTGGTGAGGTTGACATCCACCTTGCCTAGGCTGGCTCCACGGGACAGGGGGGCACCGGTACTGGTAACGGTAACAAGAAGCGACCGGCCCACCACCTCGGAGATCACCGTGTGGCCCGCGATCGGCGTGAAGCTGGGGTTTAGCGCGTTGGAGGGTAGTTCGATGGTGAACTTGGCCGAGGAGGTAGACACGGCATTGGTAATGACATCGAACGACAGCTTTTTGCTTGAGTTAAGACTGGGCGTGGAGCCGTCGATATTGCGCAATTCTCTAAACTGCAGTTTAAGTGCGGCATTGGCAGCGTTGGGGTTGGCATGGTAGGCCACCAGATGGCCGCCCACGCCTGTGGTGCCATTGAGCCCGCTTACCAGGGTGGAGTCGACCTCCCAACGGTCGACATGCAGGGTGTCGGAAAAGACCGTGCTGTAGCGGGCTGCGCCATCGTTGGTCTCAACCGTAAGCCCCCCGGTAAAGTCGATACCGTCAATATTGACATTGCTAAAGTCGAAGGACACCGTCTCGCGAAAGCCCGAGGATGCTGGCTGCAGCATAGTAACCGTCGCCAAGGGCCGGGTGAAGTCTTGTACTGAGTTACTGTTAAGCCAGCTAATCGAGGCCTGGCCGATCTGGGGCTGTAGGTTCTGCGAGAACTCTCCTGCGGCCATTTCAAATCGGGGCGCGGTGGTCGTGCCAAAGTCGGACGTCTGGTAGTTCATGGTAAAGCCCACGCTCTCGTAGCCGCCCTGAAGCGCGTTACGAAAGGCGGGGTCTACAAAGATATGAAACACAACCTCTTTGTTGCCACTTGCCAGGTTTGTAACCGAGACGAGCTCGGTATATAGGGCGTTACTAAACTTTGCCGACTGATTGCCGGTGTCTGGCGTAGAGCCGGAGTAGACAGAGCTGGTGACGTCGAGGGTATGGTGGCGGTGGTTGAGTTGCACGGCCCCGCCAATGCCGGTGGACCCGCCGTCGTAACTGAGGGCCCGTACATCACGCTCGCCCGCGGCAAACTCAATGACCAGCGTGTCGCCAATGACCGTGGTCTTACGAATGCCGTCTGGGTTGTAATCGCGCGTGATGCGCATCTCGGTGGCCGACAGGCCCGTGGATAGGGTCGGGCTGTCGATCAGGCCGGCCAAGGGCTGGTTGCTCTTGCCGTGGGCGTTAGACATCGTAAAGTGCACTGCCGAACCATCTTCCTCAACCGAGGCAACCCCAGTGGGGAGGTTGGCCGATACCGAGAAAAACTGCTCTATCTCGCGGGCTACCGTCAGGGATGTAGCGGCAGAGGCATTCGTAAGGGTAATGGCCTTGCCAGCAAGGGTAATCGACCCGCCATCAGAGTCAACGCCGTTGCGAATAACAATCGTCTGTTGCTCTGCAATTGAGTAGCCCGCGGTTTTTTCGAGCGCAGACTCTACAGCGCGTGCAACCGAGTTAAACGAGTCGAGCGCGGTGGTGGTTGCGGTAACCCCGTCGACCACAATGCCGCCGTTTGTGCGCGTGCCTTGCTGGCTAAAGAACAGGGTCTGCGACTCGCCACGGGTGTTGACGGCAAAGTCGACATCGGTAAGCACCACAGCCGAGGTATTGGCAGAGGCCGAGCTTTCAAAGGTTAAGGGGCTCACGTTGCCAGCCGTAGCCTTAAAGTAGACCAGGACAGAGTCGCCGTCTTTAGCAACCCTCTCGACGCTTGACAAGCTAGAGAGGTTTGTCGCCGCAATGCTGTCCACAATCGAGGTAATCGAGGCAGCACTGCCTGCGAGCAGAACCGTCTGGGAAGACCCGCCACCGGAAATGGTGAGCTCGCCACTTTCTGAGCCGGGGCGGGTAACCACGATACGCTGCACCTCGGCCAGTGGTGTCTGACGAATCTCAAAGGTAGATGCCACGGCCTCACGTACCGTGATAGGGGTAATCTGCACGCCGGTATCGCCCGCGGAGAACCGAGGCCCCAGGGCTGAGCTACTGCTAAACAGAGGAATATTGCCGTCGGCGGTATTGAAGGTGATGTCTACCTTATTGCCATC
>Ga0169931_10014030_pt1 | contig 10881 bp, 5 predicted proteins | sample Kivu_15m_20L_FD_129675 | JGI IMG/M metagenome (GOLD analysis project Ga0169931, IMG submission 129675) | Freshwater microbial communities from Lake Kivu, Western Province, Rwanda to study Microbial Dark Matter (Phase II) - Kivu_15m_20L... | ecosystem: Environmental > Aquatic > Freshwater > Lake ... | reverse complement strand
GATGATCCTCGCGATGACCTCTTTTACTTTCTCCAGCAGATCGATCTGCAGCAGCCCGGGCGCACGATCGTTTTCCAGGCGGCACCGGCAAGCTCGCTGGCAAAACTCGTGCAGGACCCGTCGATTTCCGCCGGCGGGACCTTGCAACCGGAACGGGTCCCGCTCCTGATCATCCATGACTTTCCGCCCCTCGAGATGCTTCCCTCGCTCGAGGCTTATCTGGCGCTCGGAGGTCGAATTCTCGTCGTCCTCGACTCGCGCAGCAGCACCGATGATGCTGTTGCGGCAGGCCTACGCAGCTTGACAGCCGAACAAGAGCTGAAGATCGCCCCAACCAAAATGAACGGCGACGCGATGCTCTCGCGGATCGATTTCACCCATCCGCTCTTTGCCCCATTTGCCGATTCGCGATTCGCAGATTTTACGAAAATCCAGTTTTGGCGGACTCAGGATGTCCAGCTGCCGCGGGAAGCTCCCTGGAAGGTGCTCGCTTGGTTCGACCATGGCTCACCAGCGATCTACTCGCGCTTGCGAGGAAAGGGAGAACTTTTTCTCCTCGCTGCTGGCTGGCAGCCGACGGAAAGTCAATTCGCGCTGTCGACAAAATTTGTTCCGCTTGTGGCACTTTGGATCGGCCCCGCAGCCGACGTTCATACCGAGCGGCTCTGGGAAGTCGGCCAGCTGCTCCCGATCACCGCCGAGCAACTGAATCGATGCATGCTGGTGGGCGGAACACCTGCGATGGTCGAAGTGCGAGATGCTCGCGGTAGCATCGTACAGCCTGGCGTTTATCAGCTCCCAGACCAGGAGGAGCTTTCTTCTTCAACTTCGCGGCTGTTTGCTGTGAACCTGCCAAAGACCGAACGCGCCGAAGGAACTTATGACCTCTCGCTGCTAGAGCAATTGGGTGTTCGTTTTACCAGTGCACGTGCCGAGTCGAGCCGCGAAGAGAACCTTCGGCAAATGCAGGATCAAGAACTGGAACAGCAGCAGCAGTGGTGGCGTATGCTCCTGCTCGTGGCTCTTGCGCTGCTGCTGATCGAGACCATTTGGAGCCTCCGTCGCAAACGCCAATCGACGCTCGAGCAATCCTCAGCCCCGCGCACTTCGCTCGGCTCCGTTCAATAAGGAATCATTGCATGGACCCTCGTTTACAACACCTCTTGATGGTCGCCAAGCGACGTTTGATACGGCTTCGCACCGTCGAGTTCCTCGCATGGGAGTGCGCGGTTACGGCGATCGTGCTGGGATGCCTGTGGTTCGGCGGAGTGAGCATTTCACTCTCTTGGCTCACCACGATCGGATTGGGAGGACTGGTGCTCAGCGGGCTCTGGGGAATCGCCATGCTCGTGTCGGCTCGACGCGCGGAGAATATGCAGGGGATTGGCCAGCGGATCGAAGGAGCATACCCCGACCTCGACCAGCGTTTGCTCACGGCGATCGACCAGCGTCCCGATGCGGAAGGGAACTGGAGTTACCTCCAGCGGCGTCTGGCCAGCACCGTACTGCAGCACCATCGACATACTGGTTGGGAGAAGATCATAACAAGCAGGCGATTGCTCGTCCCACGCCTGATCATCCTCGCTTCGCTGTGCCTGACGATGCTCTCACTGTGGGGTCTCTCGTCTCGCCCACCGCTGGCGGCAACAAACTCCAGCCCTAGCGATGGTCCTTTGGCAGGTTCACTGGAAGTCGCCGTTGATCCAGGCAATGCCGAGGTGGAACGTGGAATGGGGATGGCAATTACTGCCACTTTTGATCCTGACAAGCTCCCCTCCGAAGCGACGCTGGTGGTCCTCCGCGAAGGGACTGAGAATCGACTGGAGATGAATCGAAACCTCGCTGATCCAGTCTTTGGGATCTTTCTGCCCGGAATTGAAAATGATTTTGCATACCACGTTGAGGCGGGAGATATTCGAAGCCCAGCCTATCAAGTGACCGTCTTCGAATATCCCCGATTGGTCCAGAGCGACGCGACGATTACCCCACCCGATTACGCTCTGCAGGCCAGCAAAACGATTGAGAAGACTCTCCGCGTGACCGTGATTGAGGGTTCTCACGTCACTTGGTCTTTTCATTTCAGCACAGAGATTACGAAAGCGAGTCTCATCGATGAACTGGGGGTCGAGATCCCACTGAAGCAGCGGCTGCACGAGTCGCTCCGCTACGACACCACGATCCATGCCCAGCAGCCCCAGAAATGGAAACTCCACTTTGTTGATCGCGCGGGACGCACCAGTAAAATCATTCCCGAGATCATCATTCGTACGCTCCCCAACCGCCCCGCAGAAATCAAGCTGACGAATGTCACCGACGCGACCGTATCACCCCTTGAGGAACTTCCGCTCCAGGCGGAAATCCGCGATGATTTTGGCCTCCAGCGGGTCGGGATTCGTTACTCGATCGATGGCCAGGAGGAGAAAGAGCTAGAGCTGGTCGTCGATGAAGGAAGCGAGACTGCGGAGCCGCAACCTGCGCGGCGCAAATCGACGCGTGTCCGGCACGTTGTCGATTTCGAGCAATTGCAAGCCAAGCCGGATCAATTGCTGAGCTATCACTTTTGGGCGGAGGATGTTGGGACCACGGGAGAGCGACGCCGCACGACGAGCCCTCTGTACTTTGCCGAAGTCCGCCCCTTCGAACAGGTATTTCGGGAAGGAGAGGGATCGTCGGCGGAGAACCAGCCACCGCCGAGCGAACAAAATTCTGGTGGCCCTCAAGCCCAGCAGGCCGAGGAACTCGCTGCGCTGCAAAAGCAAATCGTTGCGGCAATTTGGAATCTCATTCGCCGCCGGGAACTGATGGAATCATCCAGCGACTCGCCACTCACCCCCGAGCTCACTGCCGACACCGAAGTGATCGCCCAGTCGCAGCGCCAGGCCCGTGAACAACTCGATCAACTCTCGCAAGCCCTTCCCCCGGATCGCCCGATCGAGGAAGTCCAAGAGGTGGCCGACCATATGGACGCTGCCCGCGAGGCGCTCCAGCAGAGCGTGGCGGCGGGTTCTTCCGAACCCTGGCCGCAAGCCCTCCGCGAAGCCCAGCGAGCCTATGCCGCAATGCTTCGTCTCCGTGCACGCCAGTTCGATGTCATGCAATCCCGCCAGCAAAGTTCGCAGAACAGTTCGCGTGGCTCGTCTAGCCGCTCGCAAATGCAGCGACAGCTGGACCAACTGGAACTGAAGAACGACCCTGATCGTTACGAACGGCAGCAAACCGCACAGGAGCCGCCTGCTTCGACTCAGGACCCCGTCCAGGAAATCCTCAGCCAACTCCGCGATCTTGCGCGACGTCAAGGAGATCTCAACGAGCAACTCAAGTCCATCGAGCTTGCCCTGCAAATGGCAAAAACGGCTGAGGAAAAAGCGGAGGCGATGCGACAGCTCGAGAAACTGCGCGAGCAGCAACAGGAATTGCTCCAAGACACCGATGAACTCGATCAACGGCTCCGTGAAGAGGCCAGCAGCAATCGCCCCGCCGCCCAGACCGCTCAAGAAGCAAGCGAACAATTGCAACAAACTCGCCAGCAGCTCCGCGATGCCGAACAATCGCTCGCACAGTCGGACCCCTCGAGCGCACGGTCTGCCGGCAGCCGTGCACAGCGGGATCTGGAGTCGATGAAGGAAAACCTTCAGGCGGAGACCGCCGCAGGTGCCAGGGAACAGCTGCAGCAAATGCGGCAGTCGGCAGAGGACCTCGCTCGCCAGCAGCGGTCGATCAACGAAGCGATGAAGAGTCTGGACGATCCGGCTGCAGCAGGAGGTGGGCTCCGCGCTGCAAGCAATGGACGTGCGGAATTGGCCGAGCAACTGTCCCAGCAGAGCCAGCAATCGCGCGAGCTGCTGCAGCAGATGCAAGAAGCAATCCGCGCAACTGAGGAAACCCAGCCACTGGTGGCCGAGGAACTCTACGAGGCACAGCGAGAAGCTCAGCAAAATCAATTGACCGAGCATCTGCAGATGGCCGGAGAATTGCTTCGCCGCGGTCTTGACCCCCAGGCCGATCAGGCCGGACAAATCGGTTCGGCCCAGCTGCAGCGACTGGAAGAACAGATTCAGCGCGCGACGAGCCAAGTCCTGGGAGATCCGGCCGAAGGTCTCCGCCGCGCAAATGCCCAGCTGGAGAATCTCGCTCAGGGATTATCCGCAGAACGGTCGGAACCGTCGCCCGAATCATCGGACGCCCCCCCCTCGTCCTCTGCCGCTGATGAAAACGCAAACGAATCGACCGCGACGAATGCTGAACCGCGTCGCGAAGGTGGCAGCTTACTTGATGGTTTTTGGCCCAATTCCCAGCCGCCAAGCGGCAAGGGGCCGCCAACCGGCGAGGGGCCGCCAACCGGTGAGGGGCTGACAACTGGTGAGGGGCTGACAACCGGCGAGGGACTGCGCCCGATTACAGGCGAGGGTTTTCGCGAGTGGTCGGATTCGCTCCGCGAGGTCGAAGAGATGCTCGATTCGAGCGACCTCAGGTCGCGGGCTGCGGGGATCCGTGATCGGGCACGCCAGCTTCGGCGCGATTTCCTTCGCCATTCGCAGCAACCCCAATGGTCCGAGATCGAGGACCTCTTGGCTCGTCCGCTGAGGGAATTGCAAAAAGAGGTCGCGGCGGAACTGCTGCGACGCTCTGCGGAGCGGAATGCGCTCGTCCCGATGGACCGCGATGCCGTTCCGGAAGCATTTCGTCCGGCAGTCCAGCGGTATTACGAACAATTGGGGGCTGGACGTTGAAGATGGACGAATATTTTTGGGGTGCCCCGGAGTGGTTTTGGCCCTCCTTGATCATGGCAGGTCTCTTTCTGGCCGTGGGGTTTGGAGGATATGCCCGCGCGGGCTGGACGGCTTGGCGGGGTCTTGCCTATTTCTGCAAGGTACTTGCAATCCTCGCCGTGGTCTGTTGCTTGCTCGATCCCCAGGTGCGGAGCAAGCGTCCACGGCCACAGGCAAATCTACTGCCGATCCTCGTCGATACCAGCCACAGCCTGCAGATCCACAGCTCGGTTGGCAGTCCGACGACTGCGGAGCAAATTGCCCGCGCCTTTGCCAATGAGCCTTCCTGGCTGACGACTCTTGAGCAGATGTTTGACGTTCGGAAGTATGTTTTTTCTTCCCGCCTGGACCGAATCGACGATGATGCCCCGTGGTCCTTTGAGGGAACCGGCTCGAACCTGCGCGCGGCACTCTCAACACTGACGACTCGATATCAGCATCGCCCGGTGGTGGGTTGCCTTCTCTTTACTGACGGCATCGCTACGGACGTCGTTCCCACCACCGACTGGTCGGAACTCGGTTTTCCGGTCTATCCGGTTCGATCCCGCCGGTCCGCGCAGGTCCGGGACTTGCGTCTTGCTCGAGTCGCCATCAAGCAGACCGATTTCGAAACCGCCCCGGTAACGATCGATGCAACGGTCGAAGTCGAGGGAGTGGATCGCGGTCAATTTGTGGTCATGCTGCGGGATGAACGGGAGAAAATCATCCACCAGCAAACGCACCGCATCGATCAGGAAACTCGCGCCCCCACCCTAAGATTCCGCTTTCGTCCGGAAAAATCGGGGCTGTCGTTCTACCGACTCGACGTCCGCATGCAGGCAGAAGAATCGCTCGCCGACGACCAGCAATCGCAGTATGAAGTCACCTTGCGTAACAATCGGCAGGTTGTCGCTGTGAATCAACGCCGTGGTCCTTTTTCGGTGCTCTACGTCGCGGGGCGGCCGAATTGGGAATACAAGTTTCTCCGCCGCGCGATCGATGCCGACGCCGAGGTGCGGCTGGTGGGTCTGCTGCGAATTGCCAAACGTCAGCCGAAGTTCACGTTTCGCGATGATGCGGTCCAGTCGTCAGCCAATCCCCTCTTTGCTGGGCTCGGTGGAGATGAGGAAACTGCAGCCGAGCAACTGGACGAGGCTGTGATTCTTCGTTTTGGCGTGGCCCAGAGCACGGAGCTCGCCGGGGGATTCCCTACCAGCGATGAAGAGATCTTTCCTTTCTCGGCGGTCATTTTGGACGACCTCGAGGCCGATTTTTTCACGACCGACCAACTGCTACTCCTTCGCCGTTTCGTCACCCAGCGAGGCGGCTCTTTACTGATGCTTGGCGGGGATGAAACGATGGAAAAGGGATCCTGGGATGGAACGCCGCTTGAGGAGCTTTCCCCTGTCTATTTTCCGCGCGCTACGGAATCCTCCTCGGCTGTTGGCACCGTCGCCGATGGAACCTTGGTTGAATCCCCGTCGACCTACCGACTCCGCATCACTCGCGAGGGAATGCTCGAGCCGTTCCTTCGTCTTCGGCCGACCGAACAAGCCGAAGAAACGCGGTTGCAACAGCAACCGCCACTGAAGATTCTGAACCGGGCCCAGCGAATCAAACCGGGTGCAGTCTTGCTCGCCGAAGCCGAGATCGGCCCCGGCACCTCCGCCCCCGCGCTTGTCTGGCAACCCTTTGGCCGCGGGAAGGCGACGTCGCTGCTTGTCGGCGACCTTTGGCGGTGGTTTTTGCAGCGTCCCGATCAGCAGCGTAGCCCGATTGAATCGTTGCCGAGTCCACAGCAGGATGCCAGCGAGGACCCCGCGCAAACGTGGCGACAACTCGTTCGCTGGTTGGTCAGCGATGTCCAGCGTGAATTGGAAGCGAGGGTCGAAGCAGGGACCAATTCGGCGACGCTGCGGATCCTTGCCGAGGTCCGCGATCCACTCTTTGCCCCCGACGATCAAGCGACAGTCAAAATGAAGGTGATCGTGCCCACGGGGGAAACAATCGAACTGGATGTCGAACATGATCTCCAGCAGAGCGGTACCTACGGTGCTGAATTCTGGCCTCGTGAGCCCGGCCCGTATCGTGTCCATATCGAGGCCTCACGGCAGGACTCCAGTGAAATCGGGAGCACCGAGGTGGGCTGGGTTAGCGATCCAGCCGCAAAGGAATTCGAGCGGGTTGTCGCGGATGAAGAGTTACTTCAGCGAATTGCCAGCGCCAGCGGCGGCGAAGTGCTCGATTTTCAAACCCTCGATGCATTCCCAGAACGGCTCCGCTCTCGCCCCGCTCCGGTGGAGGAAGTCTGGACGGCACCCCTTTGGCATCGCTGGTGGGTCTGCTTAATGGCAGTGGGCCTCTTGTGTAGCGAATGGGGAATTCGCCGCTGGAAAGGAATGGCATGACGACATCGATTTGGATTTCGCTCCGCTGGGCTACGCTGTCGATGCTGTTTTTCGCGGCCGTTCCGCCCGCTCGCTCAAGCGCCGATGACCTCGTCGTGGTCGTGGGAGCAGCGGGCGAGGAAGAGTACGGAGTGCAATTTCGACGATGGGGGACGCAGTGGGTCGATGCCGCGCATCGGCTCGGCTGGAAGGTGACCGCAATCGGATTGCAGTCGACTGGCGAAGACCGAGAAGAAAAAGCGGCGAGTGATCGAGAACGGTTACTTGAGACTTGTCGCTCGCAGGCGGGGAATGCTCCGGACGATTTGTCCCCCGTGTGGCTCGTTCTTGTCGGACACGGTACCTACCAGCAGGAGATCGCGAATTTCAACCTCGTCGGCCCCGACCTTGCGGCAGGCGAACTCGCTGCGAGCCTGGCCGATTCCAAACGCCCTTGGGTGATCATCAATTGCGCTTCGGCCAGTGCTCCCTGGCTCCAGCAGCTCGGCGGTCCAAACCGCATTCTGATTACCGCCACACGGAGTGGAGACGAACAGAATTTCGCTCGCTTCGGTGGGTACCTTGCCGATGCGGTGGGCAGCGACCTTGCGGACCTCGATCACGATGATCAAATCTCGATCCTCGAAGCGTTTCTCTATGCCAGTGGGCAGGTTGCCAAATTCTATCAGCAGGAGGCGCGGATCCCCACCGAACATGCTCTTCTTGACGACAATGGAGACGGGCGAGGAACCCCCGCCGAATTCTTTCGTGGAACGCTCCTGCGGGGCGCAGCCGAGGATGGCATGACGCCCGATGGACCACTCGCCTCCATCCGTATCGTGCGGAGAACCGGTTTAGCTCCGGCCGTTTCTCCGCAGCAACAACAATCGATCGACCAACTGCTGCTCCAAGTGAACGAGCTGCGGGCCCAGAAGGAGACACTCGCGGAGGAGGACTACTTTCAGCAACTCGAACTGCTGGTTCGTGAACTCGCAAAAATAGAGAGTATGGCTCGACTGGACAGGGGAAATGATCGAGAATCATCGTCTTCACTCCACGATGTTCCCTAGCGAGTTGATCCCATAGTTGATTGGCTGCTGCGTCGTGGGCAAATCGTCACTTGAAGCCAAGAGAAATCGATGATGCGTTTCATACTCGCTTTCCTGGGGATTCTCGCGTGTTGCGGGGAATTGCCGTCAGCTGCAGCCCATGAGGGACATGGCCGATCTTCGTCTGCGTCGGCCGAGGGGCTGTGGCATTACCTGACCGAGCCTCAGCACAATATGTCATGGCTCGCAATTGTGGCCGTGGCGGCGCTGGTGATTGTGATCACGGAGCGGAATCGCTGGAGACGATTTCGAATGAATTCGCCACGCTCCTGAACCCCTCGAAGACACCAAAGCCAGGGAACAAGGCGCGCTCGATCGATGGGTCATAAAAGACCTTCAGTGGTCCCCAGCATTTTATTGTGCCACCCGAATGAATCGCTCCATGGATCGCCATACTGTTGTTCTCATACCAGTTCAATTTCCCGCAATAAATGTCTCCGGTGGCGTACACGAGTCCACGAATACTACTGGGATAGCTGTCCTGGGTGTCGCTATCGCTCATGCCTTTATACGGCGCGCTGGGCGGATTGTAATTCAGCGGCTTCCACGATTCATACAACCCCAGGTTGGATGCTTGGAAATTAATCGAACCTTTGACCAGCAACGTCGGCATCAAGGGTGAGGCCGGCTCGCAGAATACTCGGTCGGTAATCGATGAATTGACCGCCGTATCAAGCAGCACGAGAGTACCGACGATTCGCACGTAACTCACGTGGATTCTCTGATTATTGACGCGAATGTAGTAGACGCCACTGCTGCTGGAGCCCGTTTTGAAAGGATTGTGATTCGGGGCGAGAAGCACGTGTTCGAGATAGTAGATTCTGTCCGAGGACGAGTAACGGAGCGAGGTCAGTGGAATCTCGACACCAATCGAAGTGTAATAGTCGATCCACTGCTCACTGACTTGTGTGTCTTGGATTGAAGGATCGCCCACTTGTTTCGCGGCCAGTGCACGCGTGTTTCCGGCAATCCCCCCGACGGCGTGAACGGTACCATCAGTCGAAAGTGATCCCGACCACGTCGTGTCGAGGTCGATTTTCCCTCTCGCGAAAGCGGCATGGCGGAGTGCCTGGTGCGGACGGTAAGATGGCTGGATCGCGAGACGCGATGCAATTTCCGCGCGGTTCACTTTCGCCCAGCACGACAAGAAGATCGGTTCAGTGCTCAAGGGTTGGTGACGACCACTCTGGGAAATGAGCGCGAATCGGAAATCCCCCGCCCCGAGATTCTCCCACGATGTCATCGCTCCGGAGGGATACCGGGTGGTCCAGTTGTCCTCGTTACCGATTCGTGCCAGAGCGATCGAGAGGCCCGACTGTACGGTGCTGCGGGCGAGGCATGCGTCGACGCCATCCTGGCGCTGTCTTACACCCCGAGTGGCCATTTTTAACCCCGTGAGCGCCGCAAGCGAGACGATCAGCGAAGTGATCAGGACGACCACATAGAGCGATCCTTGTCGAGATCGGGGAAGACTCCGCATCATCGCGCCTCGTATCTTTCTTCCGGAAGAACGACTCCGTTCATCGGTTTGGTGAGGAAACGAATGGCTGTTCCATCTCGCTTTTTCAGAATCGACTCGATGCCCTCCGATGCATTCCCCACCCAGTCCGCAGACCTCGCAGCATAGGCGATCGCGGACGCATCGATTCCGCCGGCGGTTCCCAGCACAACCTGCACCCGTTTGAGCCCCAGATCCTCGGAGATCGTTTTCAAAGTGTTTGGCTCGACGAAGAAGACCTCGATCTTTGCAGTCACCGATTGCCGGATCGGCAACCGATCCCCAGAGCGAGTCGTGAGCTCTTTAGTCGACCAACCGTGAGCATCGTCGATCACGACCCACAGGTCGCGATCCTTTGCCGCTGTCGTGGTCGCCCGCACCGCTGTCGCATCGGTTCCGGAAGAGGGCCTCGTGGCTGTCTCTGCTTCTTGGTACGCAAGTCCAACCACTTCTTCGATAAGATTGTAGGCTTCCAGTTGTAATTGCTGTTGCAGTTGCTGGCTATCACCGGAGCGAAGCACCAGCGCGGTGCTTCGCATTGAAGTGACCAGCACGAGACCCACCAGCAACGTACTGACAGAAACTTCCACCAAACTCATTCCACGACGCCGAGCAATTTTGGTTCGCACTATGGAGCGGGACAAAGCAACACTCCAAAGTGAATCCAGCCACTGCTCACACTTGCGTTCAGCAGCATTTGCGTATTCTCACTAATAGTCCCTACCGTTGTCCCGAGATTCCGCCCACAGACTACCACTTCCGCCCCCTGATATCTTGCAAAAATCGCATCCACGAACGATGGGATTCCGCTTCGGAAGTTGACGAGACTATTCCTAGACAACCCGCTTGTCCTCCGCGCGCTGATAATGTGCAGCGCCATCGAGTGAGGTTTCGTGGCGCTCAGTGAAGCAATCGTCGGTAGGGGGGAATTACTGCTGTAATTCCCGCTGCTCAATCGAATCTCCCCGATTGGCGCTGACGCATCCACTCCGGTCAATCGCATCGTCCAAAGCAGGCAGTGAGCGTGTTGGTTCAGGTTGAGCGCCAATCTCGTTGGCTCTCCTGAAGCATAGAAGGCTCCCCACAGAAACGCCGACTGAGGATTTGTCGAGAGGTAGGCAAGTTCGTTCCATCCTTTG
>Ga0169931_10014029_pt1 | contig 10881 bp, 5 predicted proteins | sample Kivu_15m_20L_FD_129675 | JGI IMG/M metagenome (GOLD analysis project Ga0169931, IMG submission 129675) | Freshwater microbial communities from Lake Kivu, Western Province, Rwanda to study Microbial Dark Matter (Phase II) - Kivu_15m_20L... | ecosystem: Environmental > Aquatic > Freshwater > Lake ... | reverse complement strand
ATCGTCCCGTCCTATGGTGTTGATGGGAAACTAAACTACTTTATTGCCCGTGCATATCACGATTCTGGTATGAAATATAAGAACCCACCAGTCTCGAAGAATGTGGTGGTGTTTGAGGAACAAATCAACTGGAATGAACCAGTCGTGTTGGTGGAAGGTGTGTTCGACGCACTCGCAGTTCGTCGTAATGCAATCCCGATGTTGGGTAAGTTTATACCCAAAAAGTTAGAAGTCAAACTACTTGAAAATCAAGTAAAGAAGGTGTATATTCTTCTGGATGATGATGCAAAAACAGAAGCAATACAACTGGAACGTAAGCTGTCAGCGTATGGCATCAAGGTATCGCAGGTATCGGTAAGTGGTGGTGACGCAGCAGACTTGGGGTTCCACAAGACCTGGGAGTTTATCAACGACTCCAAGGCAACTACATTTAAGGACTTTATACAAAATAGGTTATCAAACGCATGAATATAACTGTCCCATTTAATAAACTCAAAAAGATATTCCATCTCGCAGATATTCATATTCGATTATTTAAGCGACACGACGAATACAACGAATGTTTCCAGACCCTCTATAACCAGTTGCGTCAAGAAGATTTGACCGACTCGGTTATTGTCGTTGCTGGTGATATCGTCCACGCTAAGACGGATATGAGTCCTGAGATGGTGGTGATGGCTACGGAATTCTTAAAGACGTTAGCAGACATCGCACCGACTATTATTATTGCAGGAAACCACGACCTCAACTTATCCAATATGAACAGGTTGGATAGTTTGACTCCTATCGTCAATAGTATTAATCACAAAGATCTTCATTACCTCAAACATTCTGGTGTCTATACTGTCGCAGACACCGACTTTGCTGTGTATTCCATTCTCGACGATAAGGAAGAGTGGCCGTCCCACAAGGATTGCTCGTCTCGTCGTAAGGTTGCTCTTTATCACGGACCTGTGTTTGGTGCTACCACGGACGCCAAGTATACCATTACTAATCGGCACGTAGATGTTTCTGCATTTAATGGGTTCGATATGGTCTTACTTGGTGACATCCACAAGCATCAAGTATTACAAGAACGAGATGTAGAAGGTAAGAAACCTGTGATAGTCTACGCATCCTCACTTATCCAACAGAACCACGGGGAAAGTGTCGATAATCACGGGTGGTGTATGTGGGATGTTCATAACTGCACTTTCCAGTTCCGTCCGCTTCCAAACAACTATGGATACTATACGGTTGAAGTCCAAGGTGGAAAAGTTCCTGTCTTAACGGATGTGCCTAACAATGTTCGTATGCGGATATTTACTGGCACTTTGGATACCACGGCGGTCAAGAAACTCACGGCAGTATTACGAAAGCAACACAACATTATTGAGTTAAGTATCAACAAGTCACGATATGATAGTAGTAATCGTGAGAAGTTGAGAAGTGGTATGGAAATTATGGATGTGCAGAACATCAACAATCAAAACCAACTCATTCAAGATTGGTTAGAACGCCAATATGACAACACGATTGACAAACCGTTAATGACCAAAATTTTGGACATCAACAAGAATCTCAATAATCAAATCAATCACGATGACCAATCCCGTAATGTGAACTGGCGTCCTCTTCAACTGAAGTTCTCCAATATGTTCTCCTATGGTGAGGACAATATCATCAACTTTGGTAAGATGAAGGGGATATATGGTATCTTTGCCAATAACGCTTCGGGGAAGAGTTCTGCGATGGATGCGCTTATCTTTACGTTGTATGATAAGACCCCACGAGCATTCCGTGGTGACCACATTATGAACAATCGTAAAGACGAGTTCACCTGTCAATTAAAGTTCGAGATTAACAAGGAAATCTTCTATATCCGTAGAACAGGAACCCGTAAGAAGAATGGTGATGTGAAGGTGGATGTGTCATTCTGGCGGGAGAATGAGGATGGAACCCACGAATCACTAAACGGTGAGGACCGCCGTGATACGAACGCTAATATCCGCAATTACGTGGGGACGTATGAAGATTTCGTCTTGACGGCGTTGAGTAGTCAAAATAGTAATGCACTCTTTATTGACAAGTCCCATAGTGAACGTAAAGACCTTCTTATCCAGTTTATGGGGTTGAGTATCTTTGATAAGTTATGTGATACGGCAAACGACGAGATGAAGGAAATCTCTGGAGCATTACGTAAGTTTAAGAAGGTTGACTTTACCCAGACCCTATCCGATACCCAGACCAAGTTAGATACCACCCGTGACGAACACGAACGGGTAGATGGATTATTTGTAAAGATTAAGCAGGAACAAGAAACCCTTTACGAAAAGTTAAAGAGTTCACAGGAACTAAAACGGCCTGTCCCAAATATTGAGTTGGATATTGATACCCTTTTATCTACGAAGGATAAGGTGGTAGAACTTGCGGCATCCTACGAAGAAGATAAGGGTGAAGCAGAAGGACGATTACAATATATTCAGGACACTATCAAAGAGAAAACAACAGAGGTGGTTGATGCGGATATCTCAACACTTCGTAAGGATGTTGAGGAACACACCAGACTAACTGAACTCTTGGGTAAGGGTAGTAATGCATTAAAACTGACCACCTCAAAGATTGGGGAGAAGGTAAAGTTCCAAATCAAACTCGACAGCTACAAGTATAACCCGGATTGTGATATCTGTGTTGAGAACAACAAGACAATCATTTCAGATAAGCAACAAGTGGCACACGAGTTGTTGGAGTTAGAAGAAATGCGAATCAAGCAAACAGATGCCATCGAAGAAATCAAACAACAAATAGAACCTTTGGTCGATAGTGTTAATCGTTGTGCATATTACGAGAAGATACAAAGTGAAGTCCAACAACTCCAGAAGAAGGCCAGTGGGGTCGAGTTAGACATTCAGAAGATATTGACCAACATCGAAAAGTGCGACCGCAAGCGTGAGCAAGTGGAAAAGGATATCGAACTCCATCGGTCAAACAAAGAAAATATCGAATACAATATTGAGATAGACCAACGAATCAATCATGTTCAGTACGATATCACTGCATCCAAGAAGAAGGCTGACCATATGGAAAAGGTGGTTCGGGACTTGCATGGTGAAATTAAGGTTTTGGAAGCTACCAAGACAGATATTATGAATCAGATTAAGGAAGCGGAAGAGTTGGAAGCTACTTATGAAGCTTACAAGTATTATATGGAAGCGGTCGGTCGTGATGGTATCCCATATGACTTGATGAGTAAGGCAATTCCGAACATCGAAGCTGAAATAAACAATATTTTAAGTCAGATTGTGGATTTCACCATCTCCCTCGAAGTGGATGGGAAGAACATCGTGGGTAAGTTAAATTACGATTATGACCGTGTATGGCCGTTGGAAAACTCATCGGGGATGGAACGCTTTATTAGTAGTCTGGCAATCCGTGTTGCCTTGATGAACGCCTCGAACCTTCCAAAGTCCAATTTTTTGATTATTGACGAAGGATTGGGGACATTAGACGCAGAGAATATGACTTCGATGCATACCCTATTCGGTATCCTAAAGTCGCAGTTTGACTTCCTTATCGTCATCAGTCATTTAGATGTGGTGAGAGATATGGTCGATAATTTAATTGAGATTAAAAGAGAGGACGGATTCTCCTATATCCAATCGTGATAACTATTTATATTGAGTAGGAATCACGGTGAGAAACTATGCCACGTACTAGAAAAGCAGTAGGAAAACAATTTTTGAATCAGGTACCTGTCTTGATTGAAGATTCAAGCCAGGAATCTGTGTATTTCAACATAAAAAAGCTAGATAGTTATTTTACTGGTGGAAAGAACGCTTTTCTTATCGCAGGAACAGGATTACTTGAACCAAATACCACAATACAACTAGAAATACTAGATGTAAATGGGAATAGTGTGTATGTAGAAGCTATCCGTAACTTCTCGGAGGCAGGGTCGCGAGTTGTTGTGGTGGAAATATACGAAAATACTCCACGGGGTGCTGCTACCTTGACTATTTTAGGAACAGCACGACGATTAAGGAATGGACAGCCAATACCTGATGAGTGGCAGGGTCGGGTCAACTTACGTTGGCAGAAAAAACTCATTATAGAACCAAAAGCAAGAAACAATACACCAATAAGATTAAAAAGACAACCACAGATTATTACTAGTGAATTATTGTTGACTGGTTCATTATTGAGTCAATCTAATATAAATGTTGGTCTTGGTTTGGCTACACTAACACCAAAAAATGTGTTGAATAAACAGAAGGGTTATATCGTTACATTAAACAGTGGTAGTACATTTAAATCGTTCCACTTAACACCAAAAATAACAGGAAGTGTTACACTACAAGAACGAGTATATACAGGTACCATACCGGCTACAACAGAATCTATACAAATAGTAGTAAGTCACACAGCGTCTATAGATTTACCATTATCGCACTTGAACGCATCACGGTCATTTACCGACAGTAATATAACAAGTTCTACCGATAGTAGTATTCTTAATATAACACCACTACGGAACGGACAGTATGAAATCAACGATGCATTATATACAGCATCGGCTGCAACCTATGTACGAAAAGCAAGGTCGGTCACGGGGTCGGTAAACTATTTCCATGTAAGTGAAAGTTCGGCACTGATAACCAGTAGTATATTATCATTTGCAAAACTTCGTATCATTAATCTAGACACAGTTAGTGGTGAAATCTTTAGAGTCAAAGCGTCTAGTAAACAAGCAGGTGCACAAACTGATTTCGGTTTCGTCGCAGATACACCGACAACAGTGGGTGAGTTACTAATCACCAGTTCTGCAGACCAAGACGATAGAGAGCAACCTATTGGTATCTTTAATACACAAGCTATATTAACTGCAAGTTGGTACTCACACAACGTCACGGGTTCTGGAATACCAGATACATCATACGGTGATGATACACTAAACGCATCTACGCATATTAGTTTAAGTCGTGATGACTCACATATGTTGGATGCTGCATATGCGGTCACAACAACCAGTAGTTATTTTATTGGAACACGAGAAGAATTTGCAGTGTTTCCAACCTCGGAGTACACATTAAAGTTTGATAGTTATGTGTATACAACATCTGGGGCATTTGCATTTACCGCAAGTGCGTATAATATGGATGTGTACGTAACAGGTTCTTCTATCGCTGGAAATAATCCGTTCGGTCAAAAAATCGGTTCGGTAACAACTCCAGGAACCGTAGGATATTTCCCAAATAAAACATTTAATTTTACAGTTCCATTAAGTGGTAGTGCTGGATTGCGGTTTGTTGTAAATAACGGGTTTTGGCAAATAGCAAACGTATCACTAAAAGTGGCAGAAGAATACGCTTTTAGTCCAGACGAGGTTACGATTACCATTCCAAATAATGCGGCAAACACATCAAGTCTAGTATTTAAGACAGACTTATATGATGTAAATAACAACGCATTAGATTTGAATATTCAATCAATTCCAACTATCTTTACTGGTTCACAACGATGAGCATAGATAAATTATTCGAACAAGTATTAGCAATTAATGAATATGTTGACCAACACAATTTTTTGGTGGCAAAACTTGCACCTGAACTTGTGGAAGAATTAACTATCACCAATACAGATACGTTGGAAGAAGCAAAGAAGAAGCGTAAGAAGGCAAAGAAAAAGATTAAACAATATGGGTTCTTTTATCCATTATATCCACGTGTAATAAAAACTGGTGAGCAACCTAAAGAAGAACCACCATCCGAACCAACTGATGGTGGAGATGATGGAACAGGTGATACTGGTGGTGACGCTGGGGGTGGTGATGCTGGTGGTGGTGATGGTGGTGGGGTAGAAGAAACCAGACGGGTACCACGGAAACCAGGTCAACCAGCGGGTAGTAAGAAACACTCTGATTTATACACCGATGAAAATCCAAAGGGAACTATTCACGGATTAAAGTTTGCTACAGTTGATGATGCAAAGGCAAGTGTGTCAAAAATTCGTAATAGCGGTCGAAGTCACGCTCATAAAATACAAGCAGCGGTTGCGATGGAACAACGGGCAAAGGCAGCAGGTAAGACATCTGCGGCTGCTGTGTATCGTAGTTACATAAACAGTATGAAAAAGAAAACAGACGAAGTAAAGCCACAAAATGTAGATAATGCATTTGCATTTCCATATTCACTTGGTCCGGAGCATGATGATGAATTTATTAACAACGAAGCGTTATCAAGTACGGAACGGATGCGTAGGTATAACAAGCGTCACCCCGAAAAAGTTCGTCAGTACCTTAAAAAGACTCAGGATGACCGCGTTGCCCGCAACCGCGACCGCAAAAAAGCAGTAAAGAAATACGGCAAAACAAAGATGAAGAATCATGATGTACATCATCCAAACGGACCACATAATGGTGGTGCTCGCTTGGTACGTAAAGATCATGGACGAGATAAGAAAAACGAAAATATTGAGTATGTATATCTCTCCGAGTTATTAGAAGGTAATGTACCAAATGGTCCGTGGGTATTATTATCGGAGGGTGGAGCAGCGGGACATTTAGCACATCCATACGAAGATGATAGCTTGACATTTAAAGACTTAAAAGAAATGGCAAAACGTGGGTTGGTTGGTGGATTGGATGCAGAAGGCCCAGTCACCGAAAAACTTGACGGACAGAACATTACCTTTAGTGTACGTGATGGTCGTGTGGTATTTGCTCGTAATAAAGGTCAAGTCAAAAATCGTGGACAGAACGCATTACCAGCAGCAGACTTACGACAAATGTTTGCTGGTCGTGGTGATATAGAAAAAACATTTGGAAACTCAGCAGATGATATACAAGCAGCAGTAGACGCATTACCACAAGAACAACGGGACGCGATGTTCGGTGATGGTCGTAAGTTTATGAACGTAGAAATTATATTTCCAGATACAAAAAATGTTATTCCATACGGTAAACCAGTATTGGTATTTCATGGAACTATCGAATATGATGATGCAGGGGAAGAGGTTGGTCGTAATATAGAAGATAGTAAAATTTTAGACCAACAATTACAAGCGGTTAATGCACAGAAACAACGCACATTTGGTATATCAGGTCCACAACCTATTACATTTAATGATGCCGACACAGTACGCAATAAAGAACGATTACAACAATATGGTGCAGAAATTGCACGTATTCAAGAAGAATATGACCTTGATGATAATTCTACATTAGAAGATTACAAGGTGGCATGGTGGAATAGAGAAATCGATAATATGGGTATCGATTGGACTCCACAAGAACGTGAAGGTCTTATTCGTCGTTGGGCAATGGGTGAAAAGAAGTTTGGGGTCAAAGATATTGAAGATCCTGAAAAGAAAAAGGCATTTAGACAATTTGAAGCAAACGAACTTAAAGATAAACAAAAGGTAGCCACCCGTCCAGTAGAACGTATTTTCTTACGTATTGGTGCAGATACGTTACTACGCGTCACTAATACTCTTGGAGCTAATAATCCAGAGATGGCAGCACAATTAAAACAAGAAGTTCGTGATGCTATAGAAAAAATTAAAGATACTGGTGATGAAAATCAATTGGCAATGTTGCAGCAACAGATTGAACGATTAGATGACCTTGGTATTGAACGTGTAGTACCAAGTGAAGGATTGGTCTTTATCTATAATGGTAAGCCATACAAATTTACTGGAGCCTTCGCACCTGTCAATCAAATTCTTGGAATGATGAAATTCCAACGTGGAAAGGCTAAAGTAGTTGATGAACCAAAGGAAACACCAGCAGAAGAACCAAAGGTCACCACACAAACTACTACCACCCCAACTGGTGAAAGTAGACGAATCGCTATATTCCCTGGTCGTTTTCAACCATTTCATGCCGGACACTATAGTATTTATAGAAAGTTGGTAGATGAATTTGGTGAAGATAATGTGTATATTGTTTCGAGTGGAGTAACAGACGCAACTCGGTCACCATTTGGATTTGACGAAAAGAAACAAGTAATGACGCAAATGTTTGGTATTCCTGAAGATAAAGTAGTTCAGGTCAAGAGTCCATACGCACCAAAAGAATTAACATCACAACTACCACCAGATACTACCGCCGTTTTTGCATTAAGTGAAAAAGACGCAGATAGATTAGGTACGGGTAAGTATTTTCAACCATATGACCCACAATCATCAACTGCCGGATACGCGGACAAAGGATATGTAATGATTGCACCAGAAATGCAATTACAATTAGATGGGCAAAATATTAGTGGAACCCAAGTTCGTGCATTGATGGGTAACCCCCGTATTACTGAACGTGCAAAGAAAGAAATCTTTACAAAGATATATGGTAAGTTTGACCCAGAAATATTTAAAAAGATAGTAAAGACTACCACCGACTCGGAAGAAGCACTACAATTAACGCAACAACATGGCGGTAAGGCAGAACCAAAACCACCAGCAAAAAAGAAACAAGTAGCTGTTAAGAAACCCGCATCAAAAAAGAAAGCAGCTGAAAAACCACCCACTGACCCAGATTTCTACAAACCAGGTCAAACGTGGGAAACGGAAAGTGGAAACTTTGGTGGTAAGAATAAAAAGAACCAAGTACGATATTTCAAAACAAAAGACCGAGCTGACAAGTTCGCTAAAAGTTAAGAGGTTATCATGGCACGTATGGACGAAAAAGCGGTAGCAGATGTAAGAAAAAGAATTGGTGAGGTAATGAATAAGCAGGAACAAAAGCTCACCTTTGGATGGCGACCACAACAAGTTGAACGTCAAGAAGGTGAAATTTGGGAAGATGTTGATGGTAAAAAATGGACAAAGAAAAATGGTCTTGTACAAACCGTCACCAAGTTGGATGGTTTCAAGACTCCGTGGTGGTGTCCAAAGTGTGGTACTCCACTCAACGGACATCATCTAAAAGCATACAAACGAGCAGGTCATTGCCACGAATGTATGTTAAAAGAAGAGATGGAATTAAAACAATCTGGTAAGTGGGAAGAAACAATAATAGAAAAAGGCCGTCAAAATCATATGGCAATTATTCGGGATAAAATACAAGAATTACAAAATTATCACGAGAATCTTTCTCAACCAGAATTTATCCACGCCGATAATGAAAAAATCTTGATGATTGAAAAGTGGGATATGGATATCAATACCGTCAAGAAAGATTTGATGGAAGAAATCACCAAGCTACAAAAGCATTTAGAGATGGTCGAGTCTGGTATGAGTGAAGAGGAAATCAAACAATACTACGAATCACAGGAAACATAATATGGCAAAATTTGAAAAGAAGATTGGTACATTCAAATTGATTATGGAAACGATTACTATTACCGCACCTATTGCAAAGTGGATGTTAATTGCAGCAGGAGTGTTGGGTGTAGTAATGTATGTTAAGAAAGATAGTCAAGATGAAATGGACAAGTATATTGCGAAATATAAAGTATTTCAGCAAAAGGCAGAAACGGCAACACAACTGGCTGATAGTTTACAGGTAGAAATCGTTATTGCAGATAATGAATCACGAGCAGCAGAAGGTCGAGCAAAAATATTAAGCCGCCAAGTCAATACCTTACAAAACGAAACGTTGAGTATGGAAGAACGAGCAGAAGTAATGAAAGAAACTCTTCTTGATACGTTAGAGTTGGCTCGTCAAGTATTACCACTTAAAGATTCTATTATTGCAAAACAAAAGGAAACTATCGCAGCACAAGGAACACAAGTCAGTGAATTAGAAAGTGCATTACAAAGTAAAGATAATGCTTTACGTATGGCATTGATGCGTGGTGATAGTCTCCAAATGGTGGTCAATCTTATCCCACCTGCCCCAAAGAATCCTAATCGTATGTTTGGGTTTAAGTTACCAAGTCGAAAGGCGTCATTCGCAGTTGGTTTAGCAATGGGACTTGGAGCGGGAATTCTTGTAATCAAGTAAGAGGTTTTTATGAACGCAACTGCACAGCAGTTAAGAGAACGAATCAAAGAAGAGTATAAAAAGTGTGCGGTAGACCCGTCATACTTTTTATCTAAATATTCTTATATCCAACATCCGGTACGAGGCCGGTTGTTGTTTGATTTATATCACTATCAAAAGAACGTATTAAAAGATTTTCAAGAAAGTGATTATAATATTGTATTAAAAGGTCGTCAAATTGGTATTTCTACGTTAGTTGCAGGATATGCGTTGTGGTTATTATTGTTTCATAAAGATAAGAATGTCTTGGTTATCGCAACAAAACAAGAAACCGCAAAGAACTTGGTGACGAAAGTTAGATTCATGCACCAAAACCTTCCAGTCTGGCTTCGTGGTGAAATTGTGACCGACAATAAATTATCACTACAATTCACCAACGGGTCGCAAATCAAGGCGGTAGCAAGTAGTAAGGACGCTGGACGTTCGGAAGCATTGTCTCTCCTTATTCTGGACGAGGCTGCATTTATTGAAGATGCGGATATAATTTGGACAGCAGCATCTTCTACATTATCAACTGGTGGTCAAGCAATATTATTATCTACTCCAAATGGTGTGGGTAATTTCTTCCACAAGATGTGGCAACAAGCAGAAAGTAAGGAGAACAACTTTAATCCTATCTTATTGGATTGGAAGGTTCATCCAGAACGTGACCAAGCGTGGCGTGACCGTCAAACAGAATTGATGGGTGAACTCCAAGCATCCCAAGAACATGACGCATCATTTATCTTCTCTGGTAATACGGTTGTCCCACCAGAAATTATTGAGTTTTACAAATCAACCTTCGTTCAAGAACCAATCACCAAAGGTGGGTTTGATGGAAATTTGTGGATATGGGAATACGCACAACCTGGTAAGTCATATATTGTATCTGCTGACGTTGCCCGTGGGGACGGAGAAGATTACTCTGCATTTCACGTAATTGATGT
>Ga0169931_10014028_pt1 | contig 10881 bp, 5 predicted proteins | sample Kivu_15m_20L_FD_129675 | JGI IMG/M metagenome (GOLD analysis project Ga0169931, IMG submission 129675) | Freshwater microbial communities from Lake Kivu, Western Province, Rwanda to study Microbial Dark Matter (Phase II) - Kivu_15m_20L... | ecosystem: Environmental > Aquatic > Freshwater > Lake ... | reverse complement strand
TCCCTTGTTTGAGGTTCTGGAATACCATCGGACATTTGCTGAGCTGGGTCTTCATGTCAAACGCGCGATCAGCCATCGCTCCCGTGCTCTTCGCAGCTTTCTGACCCGGTTCGATCAACTGCAGTCATAGGTTCCCGCTCGAGTTGGATTTGAGAACTCAAAAGCATGAGGTTTATGTCAGTTTTGGGCATGGGAATCCACCGGAAGTCCGTGTAACTTAATTGCATCGCTGGAATTTATACTTCGTGAAAAGAGGCTATAGCGCGATCTTGAAGACTGATATGTATCGTATGCGTTGTCCGTGCGGAAAAGAGATCGAGGTTTCAGGCACTCAGGCGGGTTGTGAAGTGACTTGTTTGTGTGGAAAGCGCCTCATTGTGCCGACATTGAGAGAGTTGAAGTCAAATCAGGAACTCAAGCAAGCAACTCCTGTCGAACATCAACCCTCTGATGATGAGCCGTCATTTCATTTTCAACACTATTGCGGCATGGTTGGCCAGGATGGCAACGTCTCCGAACTGGCCATGAAGCATTACGTGAGATTAGTTCACTTAGAGATTTTGGTGGCGATCAAGTCAGGAGCGATTCCATGGTTTAAGGACTTCATTATCTCCGTTGCGCTTGCGCCGGGCAAACTGAGACGGATTGAGCTTGAAGTACAACCTGTCGATTTGTCCTCTTCAGAGAAGGAGCTGCTGTGCAATCGAATCGGTGCGATCGAACCGCCGCTAATCCATGCCTCGCCGGTCGCATTTGGGTTCTTCGTCACTACACAGCCAGGGGACAAAACCCAACGATCCTTTGAGATTTTTCCCAGTCTGACCGGTTCCAAGAATGCAGAGGGGATCGCGGGAACTCTGCGTGAAGCCTTTGGAATGAAACCTGCAGCAACGACACTGGGGTCGGAGCAACCGCAAACGAAGCGAGGCTCGTGGTGGCGACGGTTGATTCCTGGCAAGCGGTCCACTGCTCCCAAGGAACCTTCGGCACGTGAGGTTTTCCTATTACAAGAGGAATGGATCAAGGCATGCGAAGTCATGGCGGCGGAGTGTTCTTGGATTGAACTCAAGCGAGCTCTGATTGACACTCCAAACGAATCGCGCTACCAGGTGGCATACGCCTCGAAACATGCCCAGCAAGAGTCCTGGACATTGGCCGCTGAGAGTTTTGAACGGTTGACGAGCCTATTTGAAAACATGGCTCCTCTTTTTGGTCGACTTGCGATTTGCCAGTGGAATGCAGGGAATTCGCAAGCAGCTTTAGTCGCGTATTCCAAAGCCATCGAAAAGGCGCATCATGAGGGTTCGTTTCGGCTTTATCGATCCTTCATTTACCAGGACCTGCAGGCGTGGGAGCAAGCCGAACGAGATCTCGACGAAGGGGTCCGCTTGTGCCCCATCGATCCTGAGATGTTCTCGTATCGAGCCTTGATTCGCCTCCAGCAGAACAATACCGCTGGGGCCATGGATGATTTTCAAGAGGCGATTCGGTTGGATCCGAATTTTGGCTACGCCCATTTTCGTTTGGGTTGGCTGTATTCCTGTCTTGAGGAAGACAAGGCGGCTGCGGCGATCGAACATCTCACACGAGCGGTTGACCTCAATGAACAGGTCGAAGTTCGCCTTTATAGAAGTCTGGCCTATTTGGGCCAGAATAAACAAGCGTTGGCCATGGAGGACTGCGAATGCGTGTTGGCTATCGAACCGAACAATGCTTTCGCGCACGGAGTCCGCGGTCGAATCCTGCAAAGCGATGGGCAATACGAGGAGGGAATTGCTGCATGTTCTCGTGCAATCGAACTCGGACACGAACACCCAATGGTGTTCCTTGCTCGAGCAATCTGTTATGCGGCAATAGATCAGCCGACATTGGCGATGTCCGATTGCGATGTCGCGTTAGCGCTCGAACCCAACAACCCATGGACTATTCAGTTTCATGGCCGGTTGAAGCTCCAGAGCGGTGAATTAGACGCTGCCATGGAGGCCTTTCAGCGAGTACTAAAACTGGTACCGGATTGGGCGGAACCACGCGAGCAAATCTCAATCGTCCATCGAATGAAGGAAAATCCACAAGCTTCGGTCGACGAGCTGACGCTCTTGATCGAACGCCACCCGAAACAGGTATCGCATTATGTCCATCGGGCTTTCGCCTTCACGCAGTTGCAGGAATACCAGAAAGCAGCCAGCGATTACGATCGAGCCATCGAACTCGACTCGGAAAACGATCAGCTTTATTTCCTGCGAGGTATCTTTCGAAAAGATTGCCAGGAACTAGAGCTTGCCCTGGCCGACTTTGAACGCGTTATGGAACTCCAGGGCGATGAGGACAATGCGCGGGCACATCAAGCAAGTATTCTGATGCGGTTGAACCGATATCAAGAGGCTATCGATGTCTTTGCAAAGCTGATCGAAAAGTATCCGGAGCATCCTTACGCGTATTCCGGGCGAGCGTTTGCGTCAGCATCCATGGGGAATGAGGATCAGGCCCAAGAAGATGCTGGCCGAGTGATGGAAATGGCGCCGGAGATGGCGGGTAGTGTCCAGCGCAATACCGAGACAGCCAACTTCTTCCGCCTCTTGCGGGCCCAAGAGTACGATGCAGCCTTGGAGGCTGCCGAAAAGATGATGGCTGACTATCCGGATGAATCGATCGGTTATCGATTGCGAGCCCGTGTGCATTGGGATCAAGAGGAATTCGTTGATTCGGTCGATGATTACACTCGAGCTCTAGAAATCGATGGACCCACCCCGGAATGCCTTAGTGGGCGTGGTCAAGTGCAGGCGGAGTTAGGGGAATGGGAACTGGCGCTGGCGGATTTGAACCAAGCCGTCGATATGGCTCGTCAATCAGGTCAGAACTTGGTGCTTGCCTATGCCCTGAACGGACGCTCGCTAGCATGGGCAGGTATGGGACGCGACACCGAATCGGAACGAGATTTCGCCGAGTCGGTCAGTCTCTGTCCGACAAACCCCTGGGTCTACTATCATCGCGGCATCCGAATGTTTCAGCTTGATGAACCGACCGATGCGCGCGTGCTGTTGGAATTGGCTTTGGAGTTCAACAACCCGCCATTGTCCAAGCGGAAACAACAACGAGCGAAAATGGCGCTGTCGAAGCTAGCCAGCAAACAAGACATCGACCCACCTGGTCAACAAAACTCACGATAGCGATGCCAAGCGAATGTCCGAACTTGACCGCCTAGCCGCCGACCTCGAGAACGGTTCGATCGATCTCGCTGATTGCCTTTCCATCTGTCCGGCTTTATCGCAAGAGGACCAGTTTCAACTGGTTCTCGCCGATCAAAAGTATCGGATTCGGTGCAATGAGCCCTTCAGTGCAGAACCCATCGTGCGCTACGTAACAATTCTTCCTTGGCTCGCTTCGGACCTCCGACGACAAGAGCAACTGATCATCAATGAATTCACGTTGCGGCTGACCTCCGAATCAGGTGATGCGCTCCTCGATCAGTACGCCTCTCGGTACTCTCGCTTTGGTCGACCGCTCACAGAAAAGCTCCGCTCGCTTCTCTATGAGCAGACTCAGCAGAATAGGTCGGATGACGACGACGGAATTTTTGGTACGCAGTTTCCCTCTCGATTTGTAGCCCCGGTCGTCCCCGTCGATCTGACAGGCTCGTTCATATCGACGCAAACCGTGGGAGATCTTAGTGAAGGTCGCTATCGCTTTGTGCGCAAGCTCGGCCAAGGGAACTACGGCTCGGTCTATCTCGCCCAGGATATGGAACTCAAGCGACAGGTTGCTGTAAAGGTACCCAGCCGCGAAGCGTTGGCCAAATTGGTCGATGTCGACTCGTATTTGGTTGAAGCTCGGACGGTTGCTAGCCTGGATCATCCAAATATCGTCACCGTCCACGATGTAGGCCGGACGCGCGACGGCTCTGTATTCGTCGTATCCAAATTCATCAACGGTTGCTCGCTTGCCGATTGGATCAAAAACAAAACGCTCGAATTTCAATCAATCGCAAATCTTCTGGAGAAGATCGCCGAGGCTCTGCATCATGCGCACAAGCAGCGATTGATCCATCGCGATATCAAGCCTGCAAATATCCTGATTGAGGAATCGACCGGAACGCCCTATGTAGCCGACTTTGGTTTAGCAATTCACGAGGAAGATTACTTGCTCGACGGAAAAGTCGCAGGGACACCCGCGTTTATGAGCCCTGAACAAGCTCGCGGGGAAGGGCATCGACTCGATGGCCGAAGCGATTTGTTTTCGCTCGGGGTCGTGATGTATCAGATGCTCACCGGACGTTTGCCCTTTTTGGGCCAGTCGTACCACGAGATCACTCACAAGATCACTGCGGTGGAACCGCAGTCGCCGCGCAGTATAAAAAGCGATATCCCATCGGAACTTGAACGAATTTGCTTGAAACTGCTTCGCAAACGGGCGTCGGAACGCTATGCCAACGGACAGGAGTTGGCCGAGGATCTTCGAGCATGGCTGGTCCGCCGCACGAATCAGACTGCTTATAAGAAAGCCGAGAAAATCACCCCTCGCGGCCTTCGTTCATTCACGGCCGACGATGCAGGATTCTTTCTCGACCTGCTCCCCGGGCCGCACAACCGAGACGGACTCCCCGAGAGCATTGCGTTCTGGAAAGAGCGCATCGAACAGCGGGATCCAGACCAGACCTTCACCGTCGGACTCCTGTACGGTCCGAGCGGTTGCGGAAAGTCGTCGTTGGTCAAAGCGGGTTTGATCCCGAATCTTTCCTCTGACGTAATCGCGATATACATCGAAGCAACTCCCGAAGAAACCGAAAGCCGAGTGCTTCGCCAATTGCAAAGGCGAATTCCCGAACTGCCGCGCAATCTAGAACTGTACGAAATCGCTGAACGGATTCGCCGATCCGATGGTCCTAAGGTGGTCTTTATCGTGGACCAGTTTGAGCAATGGCTATATTCGCATCGCCCAGAGGATGAAGGGGATCTGGTGCGAGCGCTCCGTCAGTGCGATGGCAAACGCTTACAAGCCATCTTGATGATCCGTGACGATTTCTATTTGGCAGCAGCGAGATTGATGAACCAAATCGATGTCCCCATCCTGACAGGTCAGAATTTCAAATTGGTTGACTTGTTCGATACGGAACATGCCAGACGGGTCTTATTCCGGTTCGGGGAATCGTATGACAAGCTTCCAATGGAAACGAACTTGCAATCGCCCGATCAGATGGCGTTCATCGATCAAGTCGTTCAAGGACTATCCGAGAACAATAAAGTCGTCTCGGTTCGGTTATCGCTGTTGGCTGATATGCTCAAAGGTCGCGATTGGGTTCCGTCGACCTTGGAGGCGATCGGAGGTCTAGACGGAATCGGGATCAGTTTCCTGGAAGAGACCTTTGCGTCAAGCCGTTCCGATGCGCGGCATCGCTCGCACCAGATAGCGGTACGCGGAGTGTTAAGAGCTTTGCTACCCGACCTGGGTACCGATATCAAAGGATCGATATGTTCCGAGGAAGAGTTGCTCGAGGCATCGGGTTATGCAAACCGACGACAGGATTTCGGGGAATTGATGCGGATATTGGATGGTGAGTTACGACTGATCACTCCAACGAATCCCGACGGTGATGCCAGCAACACTTCTTCTCGCAATCCATCGCGATCTACGCGTTTTTATCAACTTACGCACGATTATCTTGTTCCATCGCTGCGAGAATGGCTGACACGAAAACAGCGAGAGACCAGCAAGGGACGATCGGAACTGATGCTCAGTGAACGAGCCGCAGCGTGGAGTCTCAAGAGGGAAAACAAGCAGCTGCCAACCTTGGTCGAATGGTTGCAGATTCGACATTGGACCGAGCCAACGGATTGGAAACCGCATGAGAAGGGAGTGATGCAGCAAGCCACTCGACACTATGTTCAGCGATTGTCGATGGCTGCGGCTGTATTGGCCTTAGTAGCTCTGGCAGGTTCCTTCATGTGGCGGGAAACGTTGCGACAGCGGGAAGAGATCGAAGTCGCCAAGTTAGTCAACACGCTCACCAAAGCGGAACCGGGACAGATCCCCGATATCATCAAGAAACTCGATGCCAATCCCGAGGTTGCCGCAGGATTCCTAGCTCCATTGTTGTCTGCTAATCCAACGACCCCCGATGAGCGACAAGCTCGACTCCATGCGATGTTGGCGAGCGTTTCGCGCGATCCTTCGCTCGTAGAACCCCTCGAAGAAGAGTTCCTCACCGGAAAAGTAGAATATGTCTTGCCAATCCGGCATATTCTCGGTTCGTCGGCGGAACGAATAAGCACGTCATTTTCGAAGGTACTTCACGACTCGAATGCCGATCCTCAACGCCGCTTTCGTGCGGCGTTGGCCCTTGCGGAATTCGCCTCTCCTTCCGATGAAACGATTTGGACGGAGCCGATTCAGACATTCATCGCAGAGCAGTTGGTCTCGAGCAACGCCGAGAATCAGCAGATGTTCCGCGATGCTCTCCGGCCGATACAGGAGAGATTACTGACCTTTCTTGAGAAAATCTTCAACGATGTGTCGGCAACAGATGGGCAGCGAGTCAGCGCGGCCAATGCGATAACAGACTATGCGGCTAATGACCGCGCGCTTTTGACCTACTTGCTGACACTGGCAACGCCGGAGCAGTATGTGGTACTCTACTCGTTTGTTTCCGCAACGCCATCCGATGAGACCATCGCGCAGCTGAGCGAAATAGCCGCAACCTTGCCACCAGATGATCTCGGTTCAGTACCTCGTGTCGAGTTTGGTCAGCGACGGGCAAATGCCGCAGTGACGATGCTGAAATTAGGTGAAAAGAAAAAGGTCTTACCGGTGTTCGACTGGACGGATGATCCCGAGGCAATGACACAGTTCATATTTCGTTGCAAGCCTCGAGGTATCAACGTCGATGCACTCCTCGACCTCCTCGACCTCACGATGCGAAATGTGAGCGAGGGATCAGAAGCGGCAAATTCGTTACCTACCTCGAGCCCATCTCTCGCTCATAAATCGGATTGGGATTATGCGCGAACTCGGTACGCTCTCCTCCTCGCCATCGGCGAATACGCTCCCACAGAAATCCCTGCGGCGCGGCGCGATGCGCTGGTAAAACAACTCGCCGATTGGTATGCCAAGGACCCCAGTTCGGGTGTACACGGTGCGTCGGGTTGGCTCCTGCGGCATCTGGGTGAGAAAAAAATCGCGGATGATATCGACCAGACTCCAGCTCCCTATTCGCCCGATCGCGAATGGTTCACGCTGGCAATCACCACAAAGACACGTACTGAGCCCCTTTCGCTCAAAACCTTCTATTACACGTTCATCGTTCATCCAGCAGGAGAGTACACCATCGGTTCGCCTGAAGATCAACCAGGCCATCGGAAAGAAGAGGCTAGACATGTTGTCACGCTGATGCGTCCGTTCGCCCTATTGGATCGCGAAATCACATTCGAGGAGCTGAACGCTTTTTCTCCAGAGTATGAAGAGTTCATGAAACAAAGCGATGCCACTCCGAGCCACGCGGGCTTCGGATCGACTTGGTACGATGCAGTAGACTTCTGCCGCTGGCTCAGCAGGGAAATGGGATTGTCGGAGTCGGAGCAGTGTTATGCAGATCCAGAGACACTGGACCAGGATAACTACCCACGCGATCCACAGGAAACGTCGGCTCCGCGAACCTGGATGACGGATTTGAACAATCGAGGATTCCGATTGCCGACCGAATCGGAATGGGAGGTCATAGCGCGGAGCGGAACGAAAACGGCGTACGGGTTCGGTAGTGAGGTCGCACTACTCAATCGCTTTGGTTGGTTTATTGAGAACAGTGACGATAAAGTCCATCCCGTTCGAGAAAAGCGACCCAGCGCGCGAGGTCTGTTCGATATACACGGGAACCTATTCGAGTGGACTCATGACTTTTATGGACCCCTTGGCGAGTCCGATCAGGCAGATTCACGAAGCACCGACTCGGATCGCGTGCTCCGTGGCGGCTCTTGTCGCTTCGGAGCCAGCGATTGCCGGTCGGCCTACCGGATCGGGTGTCCGTCTATGGACGGGAACAATTACGTCGGTTTCCGATTGGCACTCCTTCCCGTCGCAGACAGTGAGTCGCGACCAGAGTTGCCTTCGACCGCAGTCCGTTAACATCGATCGGCGAATTGGTCGTTGGCACACCCGAAGTTCCGTTGGGATTGATGGGGAGTATCCCCAATGATCAATTCCGGCTTCGCACTGGCTCGCAGTGATCATCAATACTGGACGATGCTCGGAGCTGGGCCGATTCTTTCCGGAAGTGTTGCCGAACAAATAAGCAACCACACCGATTCCGCAGATGAAGTCGTCCTGCCAGATATGGTCTCATCAGTTCGCACAGCAAGCCGACCATAACCGCATTAGCAGAGTGGTCAGTAGTGAGCAATTGACGGCGGTATTAAAACCAACCTTTCTTTTCGACGCCGTAGGTTTGGTAAAAGTCAGCATCGCTTTTCGTGAGGTAAATGATTCCCTCGATCAAACCGATGAGGCTCATGACTACGGCACCAAACCCGCAGGTCAGCACCGACACCAATAGCATGATCAGTCCTGGGTGCTTGGCATCAGGCTAACAACTCGGTTGCCACGCGCGCGGTTGGAGATTGGACCAAGGAGAATTCCTGGGCCCCCGACTTGTATCGGAGCTTGGAATGATCGAGACCGAATTGATGGAGCACGGTTGCGAGCCACTCGTGATGCTGGATGATCCCTTCGACTGCTCGGTGTGAGAACTCGTCGGTTTTCCCGTGGCAGTATCCAGCCTTGAATCCGCCCCCGGCGACCCACTGACTAAAGCCAAACGTATTGTGATCGCGCCCCACTTTTTCTTTTGCATTCCCGCCCGGGGGAACCTGGATGACGGGCAACCGTCCCATCTCACCGCCCCAATGCACGATGGTCGTATCGTGTAGACCTCGCTGCTTAAGATCCTTGACGAGCGCCATCGCTGGCCGATCGATCTCTTTGCAGCGCGCGGGCAATTGAGAAATGATCGAGTCGTGGTGATCCCATGACTGGCCATTGTTGAAGATCTGCACAAATCGCACGCCCCGTTCCACCAGGCGCCTCGCGATCAAACACCGCGTTCCATAGTCGCGAGTCACATCCTGATCGATTCCATACATGCGATGCGTTTCCTCGGTCTCCTTGGAGATGTCGAAGGCTTCCTTTGCAGCCAACTGCATCTTCGCGGCCAGTTCATAACTCGCCATGCGAGCAGCCAGATCATTCTCGCTGGGGTGCTGCTCGAGATGGGCGGCATTGAACCGCTTGAGAAAGTCCAACTGCGCGGCCTGTGCCGCACCGCGCAAGTGATCCGGGGGATCCAAATTCAGTATCCGAGGCTCTTTGGGCCGAACCACGGTCCCTTGATAAATCGATGGTAGCGATCCATTGGACCAGTTATCTCCAGCATTGACCGGCAAGCCCCACGGATGAGTCAAAGCCACAAACGCAGGTAACTCTTGCGAGACCGAGCCAAGCCCATAGGTGAGCCAACTGCCGAGGCTGGCTCGCCCGGGTACTCCCATACCTGTGATCAACGCATACATCGATGGGAAATGATTGTTGACGTTGGTCTGCATCGAGCGGATGAGGGTCATCTCATCGGCGATCTCCGCCATGTGCGGAATCAAATCGGACATCTCAATACCTGATTGGCCTCGCGGGGCAAACGGCCATTGCGGACCCATGACCATCCGCGACGCCTGCGCCGGATTGTCGTATTGCACTTCGCCGGGAAACTCCTTGCCATCGAGTTTCACCAGCTCGGGTTTGGGATCAAACATATCGATCTGGCTTGGTCCGCCGATCATGAACATGCTGATCATCGCCTTCGCCTTGGGCTCAAAGTCCGGCTGTTTGGGGGTGAGATCAAACACCCTCGGCTCCAAATCGGGCTTGGCCATGCGAGCGGGCCCCTCTTCGGCCAAGAGTCCTTCCTCGTTGAGCAGCATTGCTGCCGCAATCCCCGCCAGTCCGAACGATGACGAGTGAAGCCAATGTCGGCGAGAGCAGAGGTAGGGGAAGGTCATAAGAATTCTCCGATCAGTCTACGTACAAGAATCGGTTGGAAGCCATCAGGACCTGACATAAACTCGCCAAGGCCCGCAAATCGGGGGCGTGGCTCTCCGCTTCCATCCGCTTGCGCCATTCGGGGTTTTGGTCAGCCGCGAACACCTCGCGCTGGTTGTGAAGATAATCCCGGCAGGAAACCAGTTCCGCATCGCTCGGTCGCTTTGAGAAAAGCTTCATGAAGAGTCGACTTAGGCGCACATCCACCTCGGGAGACTCGCTCCACAATCGCTCCGCAGTTTTCTCGGAGAACTGAATGATCGATTGCTCGTTGAGGAACAGCAATGCCTGCGGCGCAACGGTCGAGCATCGGCGCGTATCGCAGTTCGGATTCATGGCGGGCATATCGAATGTCTCAAGCAAACTTAGGGGCAGCCCTCGCTTGGACTGCAGATAGATGCTTCGTCGATACTTCTCTGCTCCGATGTCTTCGATGCCTGCATACAAGCCCTCATTGAGAATCCTGCGACCCAATGTAGCTTGCCCTTCCCCATCCTCGGCAACAGGCACCGATGGACCACCGAGTTTCAAGTTCAGATTCTCCGAGACGATCAACATGGAATCGCGAATCGTTTCGGCATCGAGTCGTCTGAGGTTCGCTCGACCATAGAGGCGATTGTCGGGATCCTGTTGATTCAGCTCCTCGGTTCGTTGCGATTGCTGGCGATAGGTGTGGGACATCACCATCAGTTTGTGCATGCGTTTCAGGTGCCAGCCACCTTCGACCAAATCGCACGCCAGCCATTCCAGCAGCTCTGGGTGGGAAGGGCGTTGACCAAAAGTGCCGAAATCACCAGGCGTGGCAAC
>Ga0169931_10014027_pt1 | contig 10884 bp, 10 predicted proteins | sample Kivu_15m_20L_FD_129675 | JGI IMG/M metagenome (GOLD analysis project Ga0169931, IMG submission 129675) | Freshwater microbial communities from Lake Kivu, Western Province, Rwanda to study Microbial Dark Matter (Phase II) - Kivu_15m_20L... | ecosystem: Environmental > Aquatic > Freshwater > Lake... | reverse complement strand
TATAATAATAATATACCACATCAACATGACCGTTGATCGTGCTTCAACTGATTTATGTTATAACGCAATAATAAACCTTCTTGAAATCAATCACAGTCTGTCAATTTGTCAATTTGTAGGTCATGGATCCACTTTTATTTTTCTTTGAAGAATGACGATCCAAATCTTACGCTATCCTCACCGAATATCATGGCTCAGTCTCTTTCTGATAGGAGAGGCAACAGCATTCAAACTCGCATACACAACGCGGTTATCTCATCATCGCCACCGTGTCATCATATCCAAGGATCCTTCAAATTTATTTCCAGTACGATTTATGTCAACAGTAGATTCTGTGGCATTAACGGGAGATGTAGATTACGGAGCAAGTCAAATAACAGTTCTTAGTGGCTTAGATCCGGTGAGGAAAAGGCCTGGAATGTATATTGGAAGTACTGGACCAGATGGCCTACATCAACTGATGTGGGAAGTCGTCGATAATAGTATCGATGAAGCCTTGGCGGGTCATGCTAAGCTGATTCAGACTGTATTGAATCAAGATGGGTCTTGCACAGTGATAGATGATGGGAGAGGTATCCCTACTGATATACACCCCATAACAGGTGTGTCAGCTCTTGAAACTGTTTTGACCGTATTACATGCGGGAGGGAAATTTGAGAATGATAGTGGTAGATCAGGTTATAAAGTTAGTGGTGGGCTGCATGGTGTGGGAATTAGTGTTGTGAATGCATTAAGTTCATGGGTAGAAGTGAAAGTGCATAGGAAAATGAAAGAATACGTCATGAGGTTTGAGCGAGGGCTAGCCACCGGGCCATTAAAAATTCACGATGATCCACCCATACACACTCAGCATGACAGTATAGATAAGTACGTTGTATCGAACTTGAATAATGAAGATGGTGAACAAGAGGATTGGGAAAATAATCCTGGAAGATTGAGATGGATACAGGAAAAGGTTGATATGGTCCAACAACTGAAAGCAAGTAAGAAAAGTGGGACAGAAGTGACATTTCTTCCCGATATTCAAGTTTTCAAGGGGGAGAACGGGAAGCCTTCGATATCCTTTGACTCTATACGGCTAAAAGCTCGAATGGATGAGCTTGCTTTTTTGAATCCAGGACTTGTTTTGACGCTTCAGGATAAAACAGCTCATGGAAATGGATCTATTGAAATTTTTTATCATGCCGGTGGACTTCAAGAGTATGTTGAAATGCTTTGTAACACAAAGACTCCTTTGTTTGGGGAAAAGGATAAGACCAAATTCACTAAAGAAACAAAATTCAAGAGCGGGAAGATAAAAAGGATGGACAGAAATCAAAATGATCCTGTGGATGGTCTACTTAGTGAAGATGGAGGAACAATCGTAATTAACGGGAACGTGGACACATCTGAGGCACCACCTGTCAGTGTTACGGCTGCTTTACGTTGGTCTTCTGATATGTACACAGAAACTATATTATCCTTTACAAACAATATTCGTACTCGAGATGGAGGATCTCATGTTGACGGCTTAAAAACAAGCTTGACTCGAGCCGTAAACGTTGCTGCCAAACGTCTTGGTAAGCTGAAGGAGGGCCAATCGAACCTCCCCGGTGAGTTTATTCGAGAAGGTTTGACTGCTATTATTTCTGTTAGTGTTATAGAACCGGAATTCGAGGGCCAAACAAAGTAAGTGGTAGCTTATGATAATAAAGTTTGATATTTTATCCATGTCCTAATGGAACAGTATGATCCTTTAAGGGGTCGCTTGGGAAATCCCGAAGTTCGACCTGCTGTTGATTCGCTTTTAAGCGCAGAGCTCACAAAGCTATTTGATTTTCGACCTGATATCTTGGATGAAATATTCAAAAAAGCGAATGAGGCGCAGTCGGCTGCAGCAGCCGCAAGAGCAGCAAGGGATTTGGTTCGACGGAAGACTTTATTAGCATCGACAGTATTACCAGGGAAGTTGGCAGATTGCTCAAGTCGAAACACACGAGAAAGTGAAATATTTATTGTCGAGGGAGATTCCGCAGCTGGAAGTGCAAAACAGGGACGCGATCGAAGAACACAAGCTATTTTGCCATTACGAGGAAAAGTTCTTAATATTGAACGATGCTCTGTAGACCGCATCTATCAAAACAGTGAGTTGCAAGGTTTGATTTCAGCCTTAGGTCTGGGCGTTAAGGGTAACACATTTGATGTGTCGTCTTTAAGATACGGGCGAATTATCATAATGACAGATGCTGATGTTGATGGAGCCCATATACGAGTACTTCTTCTTACTTTCTTTTATAGATATCAAAGGTAATTGCTCTCATTCAAATTATGCTTACGATAGATTCAAGCTGCGTTGACACTGAATAATGGTCTTGAATCATACTCAATTCTTCTGTCATTAGAGAGCTGATCGAAAAAGGATTTGTTTTCATCGCTCAACCTCCACTCTATAAAATATCCAAGGGTAGAGGGGAGGATGAATATGCCTACAACGATGATGAGAAACTTAAGATAATAGCAAGAAAACTCGGCATTGATGAGGAAGAGATCTTGTCCTCAAAAAACATCATCGATCAAGCGCTCGCCAATGGAAAGGTATCTATTCAACGATTCAAAGGATTAGGTATGTCCTTAGAAAGAAGTAATATAATTTGATGGTATACTATTTTCTAATCACTAATAATTTTTATCAACTAAAGGTGAAATGATGCCTGACCAACTCTGGTCCACAACCATGGACCCAAGTAAAAGGACCTTATTGAAATTGACTGTTGATGATTGTGCCGTAGCGGATAAAACTCTCTCAGTACTCATGGGCGATTCTGTTGGACCGCGTAGGGCATTCATCAGTGAGCGGGCTAGTACACTGAAACTTGAAGACTTGGATATTTAAATTCATCAGTATGGAATGGGGAGCTATTTTGGCTTGTAATAAATTTAAAGTATCAGCTAGTAAAGCGTTAATCAGATATCCGCTATTCATTCATACTTTTGCGCCAGAGAGTCTTCCCTAAGGGACTCAACGGCTCGTATTTATCGCAGCTTAAAATAGCACCGCAAGATATACAATCAAATAACCAATACGATGTGACGATTATGAAAGACAATTTATCACCATCTGCAATAGCCGATTCTAAAACTGTTTTCATTTCTTTCGGAATCCCGCTGGTTGAGTCTGATGACGAATCATCACATAAAATAATAAAAGCAATACCGGGATTGCCAAAGTGGTTCGGTTGCTGCTTCTTGATTTCATTCTTCATGGCTTTGATGAAATCAGACGGTGACGATGAGACAACGGCTCCCGACTCTTTCAACAGCAACTGAATATCAACTTTTTTGGGGTATCCAGGTGATTTAAATTGACCGCACATTAACACCAAGTGTTTGTCCATAAAATTTTTCGTCTTTTTGGAATTATGCGATTTTGATCCTAGTCTCACCACTCCAAACCGTGCTGAAGGACTATCCATGCTGTCCTTGACTATCATGAGTTCATCATTTTTGGAACGTAGAGTGTGCACGATATGATTGAATTCTAGTGAAGGGATTTCTTTCCGTTCCAGACATGTAGAAACCCAAGACATTGTCATGATTGGCACACCACTCAAAGCTGCTCTCATAAGTTTGAGAGTTCTCAAGTTCGCGACATTGTCAATGGTTTCAGTTCTCTTATCAAGCGACGAAATGCACAAAGTCGTACTTTTGGGATGAAAAGAATCGGATACATTCATAATTACTTTCGGAAGAAGAGAAATAAGTAAGCTGAGATATAGTGATTCCTTCGTAAGTTTATATTCATAAGAATAGAATTCGTACCATGTCGCTCGGTCATCTCAGCACAAAGGACCTTGACGGTTGCCAAATCTGTTTCATTGAGTCCGGATGTCACAACATTTATACAATTTTTGTGTTCTTTCAATCGCAACTCGTAACAATCAATCGCAAGGTCAAGATATTTCTGTATGGTGAAAGAAGAGTCTCTTGATATTCGAATTCTCTTACTAGTATGTTCCTTCGATGAATTTGCTTCACTTGATGGAAGCTTAAGCTTTACGTCCTGAATATTTTCTTTATCATTCCTTCGATTTTTAGATGTCGTCTCAGCACTCATGGCTGAGACGTAAATTGCCTCGACTGAACGTTCTTTTCCACCAAGAACATATGATACATCATATGTAATTGCAGAATACAAATCTTCATGTACAGCAGTAACTCGTGCAAGTCCCCCAGGCTTATTGATTCCTGGCCCTGTCCTCGATTGAACTTGAACCAGTGAACCAATAGTAAACTTTTCTGACTTTGCTGGTTGATGACTTGTTGTCGAATCATAGGCAAGATCGGTTGTCTCGTCGACATCGAATTCTTCATTAGAAGAACATCTACTTATCGTTTCATCTAGAGCTGCTATCCAATTTTCATCATTTGAATTTGTAGGTTTCATATCACAACGTGCAGACTCAAGGAGCATTTCAGCGGATCGATCAACAACTTCTTTTTCACGCAGTTCTTCAGCTAACGCTTCATAAAGATCTTGTGTCGAAATCTTTGGATGTTTTTCAAGTTGCTTTGTCGGATCATTTTGTGAAATGCTGATTGCTAATGACTGGTTCGATGAATGATTCCCGCAGTGAAATTCTCCCAATTCGTTTTCATGTAAGGCAGGTATGGATGAAGCAGAGGCTTTAACATGCTCTTTGCTGTTGCTATCGTGTTGATTTCCATGTACCCTGATCTCCGTCTTGGATGAGTGACTACATGCATCTAATTTATCGATGGACGAAGCGCTTATTATACTGGCTAAACCAGAATTCATTTTACTCTTTGTAACAGCAGCCCTAACTAAAGCCTGTTGATCAACCTCAATAATCTTTTCTTGATCTCGTAATAAAGACTGTAATTTAATCTCATGTTGGGATCGTGACCACGAAATAGATTTATTTGACGTGTTGGGTTTTAAAGCATTGTTATCGGATGTCACTGCGTCAGGTATTTTGGATACTGCATTTAATAAGACAGTGTGCACAGCCCTAGAAACTTCCAAGTGTTCATGGCAACATATGAGTGATGGACCTGATTTAGCTTTGATTTTTGTAGCTTGAACATTATCTTCATCGCAACTTTTCAAATTAGTATTCCTCTTTGCATCAGATACCTCTTGATAAGTTTCGTCAATATTCATTGCATTAGTGTCGTCAATATCATCTTCTTCCAATTGCGTCATGGCAACTCCTTTCGAATACACAATTGGGGCGAAGCCAAAAGCTCTCAAAGCTAATTTATATCCCTTGGCTAAGTCTGCAAGATGATCGCTAGAGACAAGACCTCGTTTGGTGCATTTATCTTTACAAACGGGGCATTTACTGCGAAATTCTTCGTGACCCTGAAGAGATCTGAGAATGCATGTACGACAAAAGGCATGGAAGCATGGGGACATGACAGGGTCATTTAATGTGGATAGACATAGTGGACATTGAAGACTTTTGCCCATATTTTGAAGTTCAGACTGTGTCAAGGATTCGTTATAGACGTAACAAAAGTATAAGACTTCAAGCATTCATATCGAAAAGCAAAGCCATAAATTGATTACGCACCTGGATATTAAGGAGAACTTGGGCATCTTGATCAAACGAAGTAGCTTCATTCTTTTGCGGAATCATTTTCAAAGTGGTGACAGAGATGATATTATTGCTTAGATGTGATTCCTCGTCACTGTGGGGACTATATGAATACAGTTCCAGCGTTCCAGCTTGGTGACTTGAGACTTAATTGTAGCTTGGAGGTGTTTCCTGCTTCCTGCTTGTCTGCGCTGCTGATGACTCTTCAGTGATGGACCTACGTTCCGTCCTACACAGCACATACTTGCGTCCGAAATTCAAAACTTCGACATACGACAGGCAGTACGCACCAAATGTAGCCTACTGTGATCGTATGTATAAACTTGCTTCCGTAATGTAACCGTAACCCTACCCGCCTACATACTGTAGTTACAGTATTAGTTCGGCGAAAAATAGAATTACTGTACGTAAAATAGTGGGTTTCCTCGAAAAGGCACGGTCTACACAATTTGTTTAACGACTGCGTTCTTCACGTTATTTCCTTCAAGAAGATGTAATCAGATCTTCCATTGACCTTCTATTCATGGAAATCGAAAGGTCAAAAGTTGGACCTTTTTCGAAAATAAGGAGGCAGGTAGGGTCCCAAAAAAATCCCATTCGAATAACACGAGAATATTTTAAACATTTTTCAGCTTAGACGCGATTGATGCAACTATCCCGAAAAAAGTCATATCATATGTATAAACGTAATATTGGCAAATATTTAAATACTTAGTAGACATTTTAGGCATCAGACAAGGCAGTTGCGTTGTTACCTGCAAGCGAAGGGCTATCAGCAGCTGCTGCAAAATTAACTGCGAGTGTAGGAAACCTCGTCACGATCACATTAGTCACACGTCGATGGAACTGGTTTCGTAGGTCCAACTTTTTCGATTTCACTGGAGACTCTGTTGGCACATTTGCCTCTGATAATAGGGATTTCATTTCATTGACATTCAAAGGGCCTTCTGGATTCGAAGAATATTTCTGAGCCACGGTCTGTAGTTTATTAGCTCAACCTCTCTCCTTCACTTTTCTAACTTCTGCGGCGTCTTTCTCCTGATTCTCTGAATGCGTATTTATTTCCTCAAATCTGTTCAGTACGTCGTTCGCTAGCATCGGAAACCTGCCACACACGGGTGGCATATGGCACACCGATGACCGCTGTCCTCTTAGTTGCTTCATCATGCTATTCTAAACAATAAGAGGATTCAGGATGAGACCCAACAAATTGAAAAAGGTTCCTTGAAAAGAAGTGAAGAGAATGCTGAGAGTGAGTTCGGTTCGGATCCAGGATCTATCATTCCTAAAACCCTTCAAAGTCGCATATATCGAAAAGCGTCATGTGGGACAAACAACTTGTCGCCGCTTGCAGAGATCGAGTCCTTGATCGTGGAATTATGCACTTCCATGGCCCGGTTAGGGACTCCGTTAACAAAATCAAGCGTCATCAAGCTTGCTAATGACATCCTTTCGGACAATGAACATATTAACGAAAAAATACCTTATAATTCCACGATCAAGGACTCGATCTCTGCAAGCGGCGTCACGTTGTTTGTCCCACACAACACTTTTCGATATATGTGATTTTGAAGGGTTTTAGGAATGATAGATCCTGGATCCAAACCGAACTCGCTCTCAGCATTCTCTACACTTCTTTTCAAGGAACCTATTTCTATTCGTTGGGTCTCATCCTGAATCCTCTTATTGTTTAGAATAGCATGATGAAGCAACTGAGAAAGTATGTCATTAGCAAGATTGATGACGCTTGATTTTGTTAACGGAGTCCCTAACCGGGCCATGGAAGAACATAATTCCACGATCAAGAACTCTATCTCTGCAAGCGGCGGCAAGTTGTCCCCACACAACGCTTTTCGATTTATGCGACTTTGAAGGGTTTTAGGAATGATAGATCCAGCTCCAAAGCGAACTCGCTAAGCTGCGTTTCAAAAGATGTTTATAAACATATTTTTGACATTCAAAACATTGCTTACGTGAAAAAACATGGGGTTTCTCACTATCAAAAAGAGTCTATTATACTACAAAACATAAATCGATTCGAACCTGAAAACATCCGTTACCATTCTATGAAAGAACGAGGGCAATCGGTGAAGAATTATCTGTGTAACCCTAGTGGAGTTAACTAGGTCTCTGGCATTGACCGGACACTCAATGACTGTCCTGGCCAATTATCTTATCCAGCACTACCGCAGAGGTGTAGAGGAACCACGTGAAGAGCTCTCGCTACGAACAGTGCTTCCATCACAAGTGTAATAACCATGCGCTGCACTTGCTTGTTTATGGGTTGGACAATGCTCTCCGATTTACTCGGTGTATCTGTAAGTTATACACCCTCCTGGTTGCCTTGATGTTGAATTTTATGCATAGAATGACTACGCAAAAAAGTTCTCTCTATCTTTACTCGTCCAATACTATTTTGTACTTTACCCAAGAAAAATAACGATGAATTTGATAGGCATAAAAACATAAAATCGTTCTTAGAGCAATTAGGGAACGCTTTCTAATTTTTTATAACATTATTTGTGACTCATGAACCAGATCCTGGATAACATTCTGTTTTGGATCGCATCATTCTCCCAGAATAAATGGGTTTACGTACCGGATGTAAAAAGAAAGTATCTTTGGGATCAGGTATGCATAACATGAAAAAGAGCTTAGCAAATCGGCATATATTTTGAAGAATCTCATTGTACCTGTTAAATACTAATAAGATGGGGACTAAGTCGTTGTTAGCGATAGTCCGAAAGAGCGGAACTTTTCTAGCTCACATTGCAAAGCCGATCTATCAGAGATGGTCGCTCGTTGTTTCACTGAATCTCCTTTGTTTAGGCCGTCCTCATCGTGTTCAAAACTTCGTAGACGATTAGCATTTACGCATCGATTGGCTAAGGTTGTTAAAACCTCAGACGCTGATAGGTTCGGCAATGAGTCAATAGTCGATGCTTTATTTGAATCTAAAGATGTCCCTGATAGTGAATGATGTCGAGGAGTAGATCCAAAGTTCTCATGTTGAAAGCTTTTGAAGGAAGAAGAAGCATGGATTGCAAAGGGCATCTCATAATCGTGTGTGCTTTGTATGTGAGAATGAGATTCTCTCGTCAAAGTGGAATAATATAAACCTGATGACATAGCACTTCGGTCTAACGATATCGAGAAAGGGTTGAAGGTAAGCACATCAAGTGAGGACAATGGTGGAATTATGGCATTATTGTATTCAGACACATAGCCCATAACCTGATGACTATTGCTTGGTCCCGATGAGTCATTATTTTGCGCGGTAAGAGTGCTTTCGCCTAAAACCCTTGTCTTTACGTCCATCAACTCAATCGGATTTCGAAAAGGAGGACTTACGCTTCGAACTTTACTCACTATGTCTGATGAATTCGTAATGGTGCCGTACCTTTCAGCAGCGGCTGTGCTCTCGTTATCTAAAGCTGCTCGAATAGGAAGGGATCCAGTCAGACGTGGTGTTGATCCTAAAAAGGCAGGAGCTGGAGGAGTGTTTACAGGCATGGATGTATCAGCTACCGCCTTGTCTGATGACGCAATTTGTATAGGCATAGTCTTGGTATTTATTAATCGTCCATTATTATATCCGTATGCATATAAAGAAGGATAATGAGAATGAACGCTTTGTTCGATCGTTCCATTACTGGTCTGTAAAACGGATGACGTCGTCATGCTGGGTGGAGGTTGATGGAAGGCCCTTCGTTGCTTGGATAAAACAAATTCATCAACTGTGTTGGCATGAGAACGAGGATGTAATAGTTGGTCATTACTACCAGCTGTATTCTCATCACTCATGAGTGCCAAGGATATCCCGCTTAACACTCGTCCCGAAGTATTGCAGATACTATGAAAAGAGGTAGTTTTATCGTTTTGATATGATGATTGATCAGTAATCGAACTCCGACTTTTGTTTAACATGACTTTGCTTCTTTGAATATGAGGTGAAAAGCTTCTAGACCTTAGAGAAGGACTCGTAGCATAATCATGAATTATATGATGATGCGCTACGTCATTATCAGCAGACGAGATTGATAAATTTTGAATATTGAATTCGGGACGGTTGTTGATTAAACCCGGCCCCTGTATCGGAGCAGACTGTTGGTGAATCGGGATGGCATGGGTTCTTCGTAACGATATTCTGTCCGATGCTTCTGTCATGACTCGATCAATATTCAAACTAGAATCGTAAAGAACGCTCAAGTTCAATAGCCCATACGGTGTAGGTATAGAATTCAAATCACGTTTTGAAAAGGGTGCATTTAAAGAAAGGAAAGCCGCATCCGACGTAGCTGTATCGGCTTCTGATGCATGGAAGGTGAAGAGAATACGTCCACATAATGTCCTCATGTTACTGTCAAACTTCTGAGGTTCCGCATGTGATTTATTGGAGTAGTATCCCGCTTCATTTCCGTACGTTCCATTTCTTCCCTTATTTGATTTCTGGAGTACTCCAAGTCCTTGCTGTAGATGAAAAGCCGGCATCAAGCGAATAAAAGTGTATAATGTTCGTAGCAAAACCATCACACGTTTGCACACTTGACGTAGTTGAGCGATGGAATCATCAACCAAGGCACTGACGTTTGTAGAGTTCGGTCTATCCATATTAGTTGCTACATAATCAATACACCATCGCTCCAAGAGTTCCTTTCGAGTCATCGATTCTTCTCCATCTAAAGTGTATTCATAATATATATCTAATCGTAGTGGTACATGTAAAGATCGCTTCCACATTTGTAGAATTTTTCTATTTGCGACGGAAATAAGGCGACGAGAAAGTATGAGTATTATCGAAAAGGACGAGTAAGCTATGAATCCACTGTATGCCCAACATCTTACCGAATGGAGTCAACTTCCTCAATTTCAAGATTAAATCGAGCGCTGTTGCTTACATTGTAATTACTGCCGTTGTAGCCTCCACTTATATGACTTGTTCGACTTGTTACACGATCCGAAGTCAGCCCAACCGAATCATCAGATGTACGTAGATCTACCTCCTCGCATCGACTTCTCACTATAATTTCGGTTATCTTCGCGATAGCCTCATAAACCACCTGGTCACATTTGGAACGAGGAGCGATCTTGTTCATGTTGGAAGACGCAGAATATGTATGAGATCATCCAGGAATTGTTCCGCGTTTTACTTGTACTCTTCATAACGCGCGTTCGAACTCGTCCAACTACGTACATACTGTAAGAATTATCAAGAACTAGCTAGAGGGTTACATTCAGCTAATTAGTAATTAGCTATTTACGTACTGTAGTAGCTACTATAGTAGGC
>Ga0169931_10014026_pt1 | contig 10884 bp, 12 predicted proteins | sample Kivu_15m_20L_FD_129675 | JGI IMG/M metagenome (GOLD analysis project Ga0169931, IMG submission 129675) | Freshwater microbial communities from Lake Kivu, Western Province, Rwanda to study Microbial Dark Matter (Phase II) - Kivu_15m_20L... | ecosystem: Environmental > Aquatic > Freshwater > Lake... | reverse complement strand
GCTTCGCTGCTTGGTCAAAATCCATGACGAATTGATCAATTTGGCTCCGATCAATTTTGATACAAAATGGCTGGAATGACCGATGAATATGAACTGAGAACTGAGAGAAACAGTCCGAAAGAAGAGAAGCACGCAGAAAATGTCTGCAGTCGGCGGTCCACATAAATACATACATATGTACATCATCCGTGCATGCCCTGGACGCTGGACGCTGGACGCTCTCGCCTTTTTTTTAAAAAATAAAAATAGACGTCGTCTGCTGCCCGATGCAAGTGCGTATGTGTATCTCTTCCTTGGAATTCGATTGAACGTAGACTTTCTCCGAATCCCATGGAACAAAGTTACAAACCGAGTAGGAGTTGACGCGTAATGGAATGGGCTAAAAGATAAATTCACAGATTCGTCGCTTTCGGGATGAGTTAATCCGTAATCCCTATATACCTTCATATCCGTCGTTTCTCTATCATATCAGTAATTAGTTATCAATCCGTTACGAGCATATTCCTTAATTCTTTCATTCGTCCAAGGTGTTTCCCGCATCTGCGTCTGTATATACCCTGCTACGATAGTATTTTGAGATGGTTTCTGTGGTAACTCCCGATGACGTCGAGAAAGCCGAAGTCATAGCGCCCACATCCGAGCAAACTTCAACTTCAAAACCCAAGATAGCTACGAAAATGTCAGTCATTGGTGCTGATGATCCCTTTCATCCTCGTACGTTTAAATTGACATATATCTTTATACCTCCATTGAGCATTTACAAGCGACTCTAAATATCATGCTTCCCTGGTTGTGAATAGGAGAGGGTAAGACTCTTACGTGGAAAAATGTCTGTATGACTGTCCGAGGGAATAAAAAGAAAGCGGATAAGAAACTTTTGACCCATGTATGGGGTGAAGTACCAAAGAAGCAAATTACTGCCATAATGGGTCCAAGCGGAAGCGGGAAGACGTCGTTATTAAATATCTTATCAGGACGAATGCGTAGCAGAGGCAAACTTATTATCGAAGCGGACATTCGTCTAGATAACTTTCAGGTAGACCCGACTAAGCTTGCTGTTCGTAAGTTGATTGCATTCGTTGGTCAAGATGACTCACTTATGGCCACTGCAACAGTCCGTGAAGCTATTCGATTTAGCGCGAAATTAAGACTTCCCCGTGCTACTACTGAAGATGAATTAAACACGATTGTAAGTGTATACGTAATAGATGCACCAGTCATCTACTCATAAGAAGCATTTATATGATTCACTAATTCTACCTTCTTTCAAGACTACCCGAATGATTATGGAGCTAGGATTAACTGCATGTGCGGATACGTTCGTAGGTGGACCTTTAATTAAGGGCATCAGTGGCGGTGAACGAAAACGTACTAGTGTTGGTGTTGAACTTGTGGTAAAACCCGCATTAGTTTTCTTAGATGGTACGATTTTTGAGGCTTATCTTTTTAAATTACCGTGTCCTCGTTTTGTTCTCAATACTGTACTGAATAATTTAACGTTTTCTAATAGAACCCACAAGTGGTCTTGATTCTTTCTCTGCATTGCAGCTAACACAAGTCCTTCATAAGGTCGCTGACGCTGGATCTAGTGTTCTTTTCACTATTCATCAACCGGCCTCTGAAATCTTTGAGGCCTTTGATCACCTAATACTGTTAAATAAAGGAAGAGTGATGTATCAAGGTGCTGTCGCTGATGTTCCTAGTTACTTTGGAATCCGAGGCCATCCGTTGCCTGAAAAATACAATCCCGCCGATTGGATTATGATGATCGCACAAAAGTATACAGAGGAAGAGCTTGATACATCTGGCTATTTCCCTAAAGACGAGCGTAATATGGGTGATGCTATCCATGCTAGCAAAGTATCAGGTGAAGTTGATGCTCTTGGAAATAGTATTCACGGAAGGAAAGCAGACAAAAATTTGACGAGACGCGTATCGGGCTTCACACAAATTCGTATGCTATACGGGAGAGAATTCCAAAACCTTGGTCGTGACAAAGCTTCCTTAGGTATGTTATCCTCAAGCCTCTATTTCCATCATATGTCAACACAACCCAATGTGTGTATTCACATCACTTGTCCTAACCTGATTTTCATGCAATAAACACTTAGCTGCTCGATTTGGGCTTACCATTTTTCTGAATCTGCTCTTTGGTCTAATTTTCCAGAATGTCGGCAAGAAGGATAGCTCAGATTTTAACAATGCCCAAGGTCATTTCGGCGCAATTGTTCTCACCATGATCAACGCAATGTTTGGAACCGCTCAACCCGCAATCTTCGCAATACCTGCAGAGCGCCCTGTCTTTGTAAGAGAGTACAGTACGGATCATTACTCTGTTCTTTCTTACTTTCTAGCTCGTCTCACAATAGAGGCTACAATCACATTGATACAGACTTTCGTCCAGAGTATTTTGGTTTGGAATCTCATGCAGTTTCAAGCCTCCTTTTTCAGATACACTTTTGCGTTGTATGCTGTTGCTATGGCGAGCACAGCCGTAGCCGTTCTTTTAGGATGTTCTGTAACAGATGTGAAAAGTTCACAAGAATTTTCGACGTTAGTATTTGTACCTCAGATTCTTTTCTCTGGCTTTTTTATTCCACTTGAAAAACTGCCTTCATGGTTGCGGTATGTCAATGTATTCTTTACAACCCGTTTAGAAAAGAGTATATATTAAATTATATGCGTCTCTTATATTTTTCATAGCTGGCCAGAATACATAACGAGCTTATGTTATGGTGTTCGCATAGCGGCCATAGCAGAATTCAGTAAATGTGCAGCAGGCACAGGTGATGCTGCTAGTAATTGCAAACGAATTTTGGACGGACTCAAGGTGAACGGAAATGATCGTTGGTGGCTTTGGCTCGTTCTCTTGTCTTTATTTGCTGGGTTTCGCTTACTCGCCTTGATTCAATTAAGGAGAAAGGCTACTCAATTCTTCTAAGTTTCACGAGTACAAGTGTTTTAAATAATCAAAAAAGAAAAATCAAATTATTCGTGTCATAAATGATGTACGTATAACGTAGAATAGTACCACTGTACTTAATGGTGATTCTTTTTGACACCTCTTTTCTCTGTATTTGACGTCAGACATCATCAGAACACATGAAAATACTAAGAACAAATACAGCATGGACACCTTTCCCCCATCAACCAGTCAACAATTTATCAGCAATAGAACAATTATTTATTTGCGACATAATGTTATTCTCTTTGACTGCTATATTAATCTTTCTTCTGTGGCCGTCACGGTCTGCAATTGTTTACGATTTCGAAAAAGACTTTCATGCTATTCCTAACGATCCCTCGCCGAATACTCTGCGATTTAATAGAGATAAACTGTCCACTGCATTACAAGCATATTCTTCGGGTAGTACAATTGTCATACCATTTAATTCAACTTTCTACCTGATGCATGGTGTCTTTGCGAGAGAAATACATGATGCAGTTTTACAAATCGATGGTATTTTGAAATTCGAGCGAGAAACGGATGATAGTTTGAGAAACCCATATAACTCACTCGACCACCACAGATCTGTACATCCCTCAGCATGCATTCATATTGAGGACTCGTCTAATATTGTGATAACTTCATCAATGCGTAGTCGAGGGAATGAAGACGATGAAGATGAGTCACCGAGTAAAATTGGTGGCATAATTGATGGAGGAGGCGTGACCTATTGGGGAGTGCCCTATGTGGGCTATACCCAGTTACAGGAGAGGAGGCCTGTTTTGTTTCGCGCTCGTCTTGTCAGCAATATGACGATTGAATATATTGTTTTCAAGGATGCACCTTTATACTCCGTTCAAATGATTCAAATGAATAGACTCGTCATACGATATTCTAGTATCATAGCGCGTAGAACCCATAAAGAGGGACATTCATTGATTGACCTTTCAGCGTAAGATTAAATGCGAAGAGAAATATTTTGTCATCTATTTGATGAAATTTGTCATACAATCTCACTATGATTATTATTTGTTCGTCTAGGTTTAATACTGATGGAATCGACGTTTCTGGGAACGATGTTCATGTTCATGACGTTGACATATGGACACAGGACGATTGTATTGCAGTCAAAGATGAATCAAAAAACATGCTTTTTGAACGTATCTATGCCTCTGGGCTTGGGTTAGTTGTTGGTTCGATTGGTTCGTCTAGGGTTGAAAACATAACATTTCGAGATTCGCTCATATACAAGAGTTATAAAGGTAATCAGTCAATATAACTCTAATGAAAGTATTCCTTTGTAAAACACCTTCAACCGATTTCGTCTTTACTCCTTTGAATCGCCATTTAAAAGGTATTTACATGAAATTCAGGGAAGATGAGGGCCATGGGTAAGATTGCAACCATTCATTTTATTCATATTTTTGTTTATGGGGCTCAACGATATTTAAATTGTATGTAGATTAATAAGCAACATTCTATTTGAAAATATCTTGATTGAAGAACCGATTCAGTGGGGATTGTGGATCGGCCCAGCCCAACAAGCGATAAGGTATGCATGGAAAATGATGTTAACCCAGTGTTTTAAGTCACTCATCTATTGCTAAAAGTTTCGTATCTCTACAAGCTCCAACGTATGCAAGGCCAATCCTTGTAGTCTATGTTGGCCACATATTCCTTTAGCTCAGTGCTATCCAATAAAACATGGAACATACCGGAATATCACGCTTCGCAATGTTATAATTCATAATCCAAGAGGATCGCCTGGTATTATTTTGGCAGATGCATCGAACCCAATCGATACCATAACTTTTGAGAATGTCACCGTTACAAATAAAGAATCCTTGTCATTAATGTTGAGTATGTTCAATGTTCGTGACATTCGTAGCCTTTTTCGTGGTATGGACCAACCAATTAACGATCACAAGTCGTGGTTTTACAGATTCTACCTTTACCTATTTATTATTCTGTGTTTATTCGTTTTACTGACTGGAGCATTACTATATATTAGCTACAACTTCTTAAGGACCCATCTAGAAGCGTGCACAGATGGGCACCACAACGCAAAAAATCATGATCCTATGGACTATTTTATGAAAAGAAAACTAAGTGATGATAATGATGTTGTGCTGGATATGATCATGCGGAGTAAAGGAAGATACTACCGTAAACAGCCTATCGTATTATGTCGCAGAGTAGCGAGGATTTTCATACAAGCTATCATATTCCTTTTGATTTGCATCCTATCATTCACAATACATAACACCCTCATGGTCTTTGCTGATCGATCGAATCAATCTCATTTCTTTGTCTGTGATGGCGTTGTCAATGGCGTTGCTTTGGCTGAAACCTGGCCTGTTCCACATTGTTTCATGGATAAGACAAAAACTGGCAGAACCAGGACATTGAATTTTTGGTCAGAGAAGAAGAATATCATCCGATTTTCTGAGCTTTCATGCGTCGCATTGTTGTTATTCATCTTCCTTCGCTATCGCAGACAGTCAAGTTTGATTGCCTCCGATGCACTGAAGCAAATATCGCAATACGAGGCATCGGAAACATCAGACAAGATGAGAGAGAGAATATACACTGATACAAGCAGCCAAGTTAGTGATAGTGATGTAGAAGTTTTGTAGAAGGTAATATATTGTTGATCTCTAAAAACCACAAAACGATTTTAAGATTTTCTTCTGAAAAATTATTGCATGACCGCATCGCCGTTTCACGTTTCTCATTTCGTCGATACCACCTCTCGCTCAAACCTACTGATAGATGTTCTCAATCGTAGAAATTTTTTAAGTATGATGCTAAACTTCTATCTCATTGTCATTTCAGAGATATCGTTCTTCGCTGAGAATCGATAAACGCTCTCTAATAATCCATCATGGATTTCGCATTTATGATTTTTATAAAAATACTACGTGTAGGTCTATGTGATCATCGTCATTTCCTGCACGACTGAGCGACTGAGAAATCAGGTTCCGCATTTCCGCATTTCCGCGTTCCGCAGCCGGAAAATAGAAATAGAGGCTATGTGCCAAAACTTTTCGAAAGTCTCGTTGCATCAATCGTTGAATCGGAAAGCAAAGATTTGTTTCTGCCTGATTTACAAACATCCCTTATAAACCATGCTCACTCTTCGCTTAACTCCGCGTTTGGTTCTTGCTTCCCACCAAAGCCTTCTACACTCTTTACCGAATGCATACAATGGTAACTCAATCAAATACTTTACATCGAAGACATCATCGTTGATGAAAAACATGATAGTGAATGTTCCTACCATGGGAGACTCTATAACTGAAGGGACAATTGTATCGTGGACAGTGAATGTTGGTCAAGCTGTGAAAGAGGGAGATGTAGTCTGCTTAATTGAAACGGATAAAGTTACCGTGGATATAAAAGCTCAAATGGACGGAGTTATTAGAGCTCATTTTGGGAAACAGGATGATACAGTGACTGTTGGAGAAAAACTGTATGAGATAGATAATGATACCTCACAACTTGGGACAAATTACATTGACTTGAAGCTTGGATCGGAAATTCTAAAACCGGAATTAGAATCAGTGGACTCTTCTAGCAATCAAGCCCGTGTACCGGCCATTAAATTTTTGGGGAAACAGGGATGGAGTAGTCGTAGAAGCACAGAATCGGTATCGAAGCTAGCACCGGATGACGGCTCTACGAAAGGTCATACCCCAATATCTCCTCCTGCATCTCCACCAAAATCTCAACCATCAGTAACAAAACCGCAACAGGCAATAACCGTTCAAGCTGGCATTATAAGATCCAACTTCGGTAGAGGAAGGATTTCGAGTCAAGAAATAGAATCTCTTTTGTTGGGTGGAGCAAGCACAGCAGAGAATATTATTCCCAATAAAAAACAGAATCAGAGAGACTGAGATGATACTATATTTACCTATAAACTTATAGTAATACATAATCCTCCTCATTTGAATGACGTAAAACTGTATTTGATGTAACATCATGATCATTATTCGAACATAGATCATCGGATAACATAAAATTACTATCCATAATATAGTCCGGAGGCTTTAAATCTGAGATGCTAAAAAGTTCAGGTAATCTTGATCCCTTGCATATTGCATTGATTTGAGTGATGGCATCACAAAGAGATATAAAATCATCTCTGTCTCGGCAATAAAAACCAAGCGCTAGACTGGGGTCGATTTTGGTAAAATCTAACTGAGATGGAGTTGGGCATAGGAAAGTTCGTAAATAGTCATCTGTTAATTCTATGTGACATCCTACAGGGCCACTCTCATTGATGTTCGAATTCCACGACGATGAAGAGAAGTTAAGAGTTGGAGCGCTATGGACTGTATGAGGGTCAAGTCCAAATAACCGCGATCCATCTGAAAAGGCACTGTAGAACCAAAGGGCATGTCGTGGCGAGCCTCCAATAAAACCAAGCGACTGTGGTAATTGGAATGTGCACGCTAATGAATGACTGTATGAGTCCGAGTTGAAAACTTTTAGTCCCAAACGAAGAGGAACGAGTAAAAGAAGAGAAGTATCCCAAGAACATGCGGTCGTAGTAATACCTTTGGAGTTACGTTGAAGAGCTTCAGGATGTATACCATAATCCGACGAAGATAGAAGTTGTGACAATGGATCATCAACGGTCTTGATTCTATCCTGTTTATTTCTCATAGAAAGGGACGCAATAAAATTATCTTGGTGTTGGTCATTATCATAGTATGATGCATATTTGGTAGGATATGGATCAGTTTCAATTGTATTTGTGTCCGTAGCTGATGAAACAACAGATAGAGACGATGAATTCATGCCATTCTTTTTCATAAGCTCTTCTACCAGCGGGCGATAGATACACCCCTCTTGGGCTACGAATACTTGGAGCGGTGGTTTACTTAAAATACTTGAAAGTCTGATGGGCTGAGGCGTTAAACCATTCGATAATTCGTCCACTTCCGAATCGTTTTGTTTTACTTCTATATCATTGGAATGAATCGATTGTTGCTCATATTTATTTCTTTGAAGATTCCATATATTGTAATGTCTCTTACATAAATCGCGTATAATATAGCATGCCGTTTGAGGACCTAGCCACTCACCAGGTAAAACTTCATAGTTTACTAGTCCAACTGCGACCATATTATGTAAGGAATACCAACTATGAAGTCCGGTTTCCATTTTATTGATGCCATCCGATGAATCACAATTACCTTCTCCATTCCATAATGATACAGATGGGTAATCTGCAAACCAAGTTAATAAGTTTTGAACGAAAACATCATTTTTGCGCTGAGGAAAAGATCTCGGCCAACACCAAGAGCGGCCACAATAGTGTACTTTCAATGCCTGACATAGAAGCATCTGTGCAGCACGAAACATACATCCCCATCTAACATGAAAATCTAATGAGACTAGTACTTGAATGATGTATATTTTTCCAGATGTCCAAATTACAGCTTACCCTGCATCAGATTTGATGGCATAAGGTGCAATTTCCTCAAAGTCAGATCGATATGTAAGCCATATCAAATGCTTTGATTCGTCTTCACGAATATGTGTATAGTCGTTTATCGGATGGTAGGAACGACCCAAGAGAAATAACATGGGACTGGAATGTTTTATAGGAAGAAAATTTAATGCACCTGAATACTGATGGAAATTATCGTAGTGCTGATCGTCAGTATCAGAAATACTGTCATACTCATCTTGACCGTAATCCTGTTCTAGGATGATATTATCATCTTTAACTTGAAGAAGTTCAGTCCCCATGTCATCATTCATCTTATCAAAAATGCTTGTTTCGGGAGCGCTTTAAAAGGACACGTAGGGTTATAAGGGGACAGGTAGGTTTTACACTGGTACTACAGTTACTTTAGGTACATTAAAAGTCAAGCGTTAAGCGAAAATGATTCTCCGATGAACGAAAACGAATTGTGTCTTCGCACCAGAAAATATTCATCAAAGTAATCATTCTTGTTCCCGACCGCCACTAGACAGACTCGTAGTTGAGATATGATTGCTGGGAAAGGAATAAGCTGACGAATCAGCAGCTGCACCTGTCTCAATCAGCGGCGAAGTAATCACTTCAGCCACAGTCTCAGGAGTTGCGCTGCTAACGTTGGAAGATGGCACAGTTGCAGGAATTTCGCTTACCACTTCTGTCGAATTTAAATGAGTTTCATCATTTTCAATCCCTTCTTGACTAGTACTGATATCATCTTGTGCTGTATTCACTTCTCCTAAGCTCATGGCCATCGCCATCGCAATCTGATCTTCCTCCGGAAGAATGCTTAATAGCATGTTAGTCGCTGCTTCTAGTTGGGCTTCCAATCCGAGGCGACGCTGGTTGGCACGAGATCCCGTAGTGGGACGTTCACGAAGTTGCTGGCGTCTCGATAGTAGCTCCTGTAGAAGCGCCAATGCATCAGCATAGGACGAGTCTGAATCATCGATATTCATCAATCCAGAGTTAATGGCACGATCTCGAAGTGAACGTTCTTCCATAGCTATAAGCAAGGCCGTTTCTAGCATACTGAGTCCATCATTTCGAGATCCTTCTCTACTAACAGTCGTACTTGAATCATTTCCGTTTCTATCTTGTGTTGCACTACTGCTATTTTGACTTGGCTGGATCAATCGACGACTTAAACTACTACGAAGAAGGAATCTGTTTCTTGAAACACGTTCACTATGTTCTAGTTCATGCCTATGGCATGTTTCTTCTGCTTCTAGCTCTAGCATTCTAACAAGTGGGTGAGACTTTTGATCCTTCATTTCCAATTCAAGTTGCCTCCTTTCGTCAGCAGAAAGAGTCATAATCGAATTATGATTCAAATCACGCACTGATAACGATTCACTCCTAGCGCGAAGTCTTTTTGCAAGCGTACTTCCGAATTCATCATCATGCACTGATCTATCAAGACTACTATCGGCAACGGTAACACTGTCAACACTGCCTTCAGGTGTCTCCTTCTCAGGAATTGTATTCGTACGGCTTGAAACCGTGATGAGCCCTGATCGTGAACGGATCGTTGATTCAATAAGCTTTTGCTCGTCCTCTTCTCTTTGCAAAACATATTCTTCGTCTAGTTGTTTTGCTATACGTACATCAAAATTGGAATTATTACAAAAAGGACAGGTAACATTTTTCTCTTTTGGTGGGTGAACTTGTAGATAACATTCTGTACAAATGGAAGCTGCACAACAAGTTGCGACATTCACTTGCGTATAGTAAAGAAAACAGATTGGGCATTCATGCAGGTATGAAGATGACGATAATTCTCCTCCTAGTTGTGAAGACTTTGAGAAAAACGATTCATCGTTATCAGTGCCGACGAGCCTCGCTGCGAGCTTTCCGTCAGCAATGAGTCGTCGGATAGTGCGATCATCCCATAAACAGCTGTTGTTAGGTTCATTATACCAAGGAAGCATTTACTATAAGAATAAATTTGGATACTCGTCGTTTGTAAAAGGATCTTTAATTCGCACCTTTTGTATAATCCTGACGGTTGACAGCGCTCATCTAGCTCCGCTTTACTTAAACCTAGTAATCCTATGATCCCAATCGGAAATCACAATATATAAAAATATTAAATGCAGAAAATAAAAATTCATAGGTTAATTGATTCTTATCCTTCGATCAGATATGATACTACAAAGTCTTACCAGTTCGACGAAAGGAAAACGACACAATGCTAGGACTCCCAGACGAGGAGTTCCTCGGCTGATCATGAATCGACCGACTTCCTCCAGTACTGCTGGTGGTTGAATGATTATCAACCTCGTTTCTTTCTAAGGCTGTGGTATTATTATTACCCATTTTATCTTTAGTTTTGTCTCTGGAGATTTGGTCTTGATGTCATCCGATAGCGGGATAATAATGATTAATGGAATTAATGGGAACTGCCAAAAGTTCTTTTCTGACTTTTCGCGACAGACGAGGG
>Ga0169931_10014024_pt1 | contig 10887 bp, 3 predicted proteins | sample Kivu_15m_20L_FD_129675 | JGI IMG/M metagenome (GOLD analysis project Ga0169931, IMG submission 129675) | Freshwater microbial communities from Lake Kivu, Western Province, Rwanda to study Microbial Dark Matter (Phase II) - Kivu_15m_20L... | ecosystem: Environmental > Aquatic > Freshwater > Lake ... | reverse complement strand
TTTTTTAAAACTTTAAAATTCTATTATTTTAATTAATTTCTATTGCTTCAACTAAAATGAATGCTACTTCTTCAAGATCTCATGCCTTATTTACAGTTCATATATAATCAATTTAAGGATAAGATAAAATTAAAGGTTCAAAACTAAATTTTGTTGATTTAGCAGGTTCTTAAAGACAAGGTAAAACAGGAGCAACTGGTGATACATTAAAAGAAGGTGCAAAAATAAATTTATCATTAACAGCATTAGGAAATGTCATCAACTCATTAGTTGATGGTAAAAAAGGTGGTCATATTCCTTATAGAGATTCTAAATTAACCCGTTTACTTCAAGATTCTTTAGGTGGAAACACAAAAACTTTAATGATGGCAAGTGTTTCACCAGCTTAAGACAACTACGATTAAACAATAAGTACATTACGTTATGCTGCTCGTGCAAGAAACATTAAAAACACTCCTAAAGTAAACTAAGACCCTAAAGATGCCCTTATAAAAGAATACATGCTATAAATATAAAAACTTAAGAAACAACTATCAAACGGTGGTATCTCTATCTAATCAATTTAATCATCATAAGAATTATCAAAATAGTTGTAAAGAATAAAATAAAAATAAAAACAAATGGATTAAAAAGAAGAAGAATATCTTCAAATGAAGTTAAAAATGAAGTAAATGTAAGAATTGATTATGAAAAAATAAAAAGATACACCATAGATGGTATAAAAATTGAAGGAACGTAAATTAAAAAAGAAAAAGATTATGAAAAATGATTAATTAAATTAGAATAAAGTACATGAATTGTAAAATTAAGAACGGGATTTATAATAAGATGGATAAAATTAAAATAAATTTGATTCATAAGGTTTAAAAGGGTTGGTTCGAAAGTTAAAAAGAAAATTAAGAAATGTTATTCAAGATAAAAAAGATGTTTGTGCATAATTTGAAGATTAAAGACAAAGATTGAATGAATGTATTAGAAATATGGAAATAAATTTATCTTTTTATAGACAAGTCGCATAAAAATTTGTATCAGAATCTGATATCATTGCCTTAAAAGATGTCTCTACATTCGATTATTAAACAAGAGAAATGACTATTCCTCCTTTCCTTCTTCATGATTAAAAAGTCACCTTACCTAAAATGTTAAAAAAACATGAAGTAGAAGATCTTTGGAAATAAAAAAGAAAAGGCAATAAATTCTAAATCTTAAATATCAATAGTCTAATAGCTGATATCGTTTAAAAGAATCCTTTTGAATAAATCATATAATCAAAAAGTAACGTCTTTAGCAAAACTTTTAAATAATCAACTGGCAATCCTTTCTTACAGAATAGAAGAGTTTTGAAGTATATTAATTTTGATGATGATAAATATAAGTAAAAATAATATAATATTGAATCACCTAATCGATAAACCATATTCAGAAGGACTAATTTTGTTATAAGATAAGGTAGTAACAGTCAAAATAAAAGACCTCCATCTTCATCTAATCGTATCAATTCTAAAACAAGTATATTATATCTTATATAGAACTTTAACCTTTAGCAAAGAAGGAAAGTCAATAGACTTCTCAAGATCGTAGACCATTATCTAAAGGTAGATAAAAACTAGAGCCTCTTATTAAAAAATGATCATCAATTCTATAATAATTTATTAAATAAATATTTATTATGGCATATATACATATATATTATAAAGAAAAAGAAACTATAGTATATCATTATTAAGAGACTTGAGTCATATGAAGCTTAGTTAATGTAAAATAACTTAATGCTGGAGTCTTTTTAGCAAAACTTTCTTGTGCATTCGGAATCATAATTCCTTGTCTAATTCTTCTTAACATATTATTCATCACTAATAAAATCTCATCTTTTGATTAAGTAGTTGCCATCATCATCATTTAACATATTCTACAAGAATATACCTTACAACCTTTTATACATGATCCTATTTCAATAAGATTACTATGAGGTGAACTAGAATTCAATAAAATTTGTGTCTTTAATTCTTAATTTTGTTGATTTTTTGAAGAAATAGCTGTTGTTAATAGACTAGATGGTAATATTGATGCCCATCTTATTGATTACCAAGAAATACAATATCTTTTCTTAACAAATTATAAATAATTTTGACATCCAATTGTAACACATTATGGTCCATGAGCCATATTGCTATATTAATTAATTTTTTTCTTCTTACATTTACAATTCAAATCATTTCTTTTCTTATTCCTATTCAAATCTTTCAATATAAACGTAATAGTTCCACATATACACTGTAATTTTGGTAATTATTCTACTTTTTATTCTATATCATTAAGTATTTTAAGTGCTGATGAAAGAGATAACAAATCTGATGTAAAAGTAGGAAATAATAATATTTGAGTATTAATAAGACACCAAGTTTCATATACAGAACATCTAAACCAATAACTTAAAGTATAAATCAATAAATTTGTTGCATAATTAGTCTTATCATTAATAAACAATAATCTTCCTTTCAATAATAATACTTATCTCAACAAATCTGATATCTTAGGCGCAAGTCGAAATGCTAAATTAGCCACATTAATATCTTAAAAATTGATAATAAGTGTATTAAACCTCAATAATAATGGATGATTTGATGTAGTTATTATATGACTTATTTTTAGTTCTTTCATTTTTTAATATCCACCTTCATTTAAATTTATGTTGTCACAATAAAATATATCTTACATTATTCTCATAAATTTATTACTTTTTGAGTGACTTATACTATTATTAAATCTAACTCCTCGAATTTTGTTATCTTTTGATTTGTTATGTTGAAGATATTGCTTTTATTATGGAAAATTTTATCGAACTTTTTGGATTTATTATATATATTTAGAAACTAGATTTTATAGATCTTTTTGAACGATTAATGGTGACTTAGCTATCATCTTTGATTAATTAATATCACCAAAAATATCTTTGAACTTTTGAATAACACTTTTTATTTAAGGACGATGATGAGGATCTCGTACTAGGCATATCTTCAAAAATTATATTAATGATTGCATGTTATGAAATTTTTATAGTCTTGATAATGATTGTTTGTTAAGTATTTATTAATTAGGACTGGTGACTTGAACATAGAAATTGACCCAATCTGCTCTATGAAATAAATATTATCCAGTCAATAATTAATAAAATAAGCAGCCAAGAGACCATATATCTGATGCTCTAGTTGTACCAGCCTTCTTTCTTCTATCATAATTATCTGATTATTTTTTCAAATGAAGGGCTAAAGTTAACATTTCTGGTGATTTTATACATTAAGTGCCTCTAGATTTCATATCAATTTATTATTTACTTTGCTCAAAGATTTTACATTAACCAAAATCACCAATTACTACTTTTTTATGCATTTATTCACCCTAACACATATCCAATAAGATATTATCAGCTTTGATATCGTAATGAATAACAGATTTTTCATGCAACAAAAGAATAATCTGAAGAATATCCCAAAAAACTTTCAATATAATATTAATTTTATTTGGTAAACGTTATCTATTGGCTAAAATCCAATCTCTTAAAGAACAATCATATCTTTTCATCACAATTACATATGAATTATCAACGACCCCATAATTATACATCGTAGTGATTCTTTAATCTAATCTAAAATTTTATAAACAACTTATTTATGTAAATATATCATGAAGAACACATCTTTAATATATACTTCTTGGAAATTTCATCTATTTAATAGCTATCTACCTAGGTTCTTAAATATTAGTCTCACAGCTATATATAACACCATATGCTCCAGAACTAATCTTCTTCCAGTTGCAATAATGACTCAAATCGGTAAACATAGTTGATAATAACTTCAATAATCTTTGTCCACAGAGATAAGGCTTGATCTTACCAACAGATTATGCTAAGATAGGAATAACAGATTTATTACTTTCTTCATTAAGATGATGATGTAATATATATAAAACATTTACTTTACCATGAGTAATAGGAAATTGATCACAATACTCAGAATCTAATAATCCTTTATTTAATAATAATGATAAAACTAATAATATTGATTATGAATGAAGAATCTTATTAGAATATATCTTTCTTATTCTTCTTTATGAACTATATATCAAATTTCTTTATGATTAGATATCAGTTTTGCTTGATGGATCTTTTTATAGGTTTAATTTACCTAAATTTAAATTAAATTATTAAAAATCTTTCTTAGGTTTGTCATTTATCTTTTGTAGAAGACCATCCAGTTAACTTTTTTGTTTGGATTATGAATTTTATCTTGTAGGCAATTTCAAATTTGGAACTATTGTTGTTTTTTTAGGCTTGTTTTATTATTTTATATCTTATACTGTTTTCATTGTTTTACTTTTTTAAAATTTTAGATTCAAGACTGGTATTTTAGTATTTTTATTGACTGTATGACTCTATGGCTATTTTTTACTAACTTCTTTTGGCTTTGATACTTTTTTAATATATTTCTCTATATTTTAAGTCACCTAAAATTCTAATTCGAACTATCTTATAAAAAATTATAAGATCCTATATTGTTTAATCTTCCTGGAAATATCATAAGTACGATTAATACTAATATTAGTCAATATCCTAATAAAATCAATCATATATGTCGTATTAATCTGCGGCAATTTATTAATATGAGGTGATTATTTTGTCGTAGGTTAATAATTCTAAGACTGCAAGCTAACTAATTATGATACTGTCAAAAAAGAATAGAGCTTAATAAAGTTAATCAAACTATATTTTATATAAAATGATGCTATTTATTATTAAAGAAGTGTTTATGCAAGTTAATCTTGACAATAATAGAATATATCTTTAGTAAATTATAAGAGATCATGTAGAAAAAGATGTTAATCTAAATTTGATTAATTAAGTGATGAAGAACATGATATAAGGTATTGTTTTTATTATAATTTCAAAGCTAAACAACCTACCTTAGGATAAAAATATGCAGTTAGATGATTAAATAATGTTTTTATAGATTTACTTTCAGCATTTCTTAATTTTCTTTGACTATAAGTCTATAAACATTTTCTATAAAAATATAAGACTTTTTTTATTTATTAATGTCTATCGTTTTAGAATAGGAAACGAGTATATTTTTATAATGTTTACATGAACATATTACATTTTATAAAAATAGTTGATATTAACTTTTAGACGTATCTTTGATTAGACATTAAACCACCAATCACTAATAAAAAATTACAAAAAAGTAAAGGATAAACAACTATTAAAGGCTGTTTTTGATTCTTTTATTTTTTATTAAATTTTCTATTGATAACTGATGATTCTTGATAATTGATTTTATCTAAATATGGATAAGAAAGCTATAATATTTGTCTTTTTATCAATATGATTATAGGAAATAAATTATCTATTGATAGATATTTGACAGTACTTGAAAATGAATTTTGTAGATAATTTGCTAAAATACCTAATAAATTAGATTAATATTTATAAAATCTAGAATTATTCATATCACATAGACCAAACAACTTATGAAATCTTTATAATAATTATTTTATTACAATGTCAGATTCATTAATATCGATATTTTTAGTTTTTATATTGTCATTTACCTGTTTCATATGCTAAATTCTTGTTATTTATAATTATTTTAAAAGGACATCATCTTATAGTCTCTTTTATATACGCTATTCATGATAATTGTAAGGGCTATTCTTTTTATTACGATTCCATAATAATTTTAAATGCTTTTTTTATGTTAAAAAACTTACTCTTTAACACCATGATGTAAAAATTTAAGATATCGGCTTTATTTATATCTTTATTAAAGAAAAATATTAACTATTATCTTATTGCTATTTTTTATGAGAAAAAAGTTAGACCAGACCAACTTAGCATAAATCAATTAAATCTAAGATGAATGTCTATAGTGGCATGCTTTAATACTGACTATCATCAGCATCAAATATTAAATTTACTATATTGATAAGAATTATTAAAACTTTTTTATAATATCTTTTATTTGTCTAATCCATCTTTTTATCTATACTTGTTCTTCCTTAGTTTGATAAGCCTTCGCTCATTGATAATCTTGAAGAAAGCATTCTTTATGTTTATATTTGCTATAAACATTTTTTTCTATATTCTTTATTAGATTAGAAATACCTGAATTTTATGAAAATTATTGAACTTGTTGAGTTCTTTTATGGGCTAATAAACAACCTAACTATACTGCAATAAATCCTTATCCAATCATACTTGCTAATTATTGAAGTCCTCTAAGACCTTTTGTTCTTTATTATTTTGAAATCGCTGAATATCTTGATGAATTTATTGATTTATTCGATGGTAAATTAAGTGGTGGAATTTTATATAAACTTGTCTGCATTTCTTAAATATTTTAAGTACTCTTTTAAGGTTTATATCGTTATGATAAATACATTTAAAGATTTTTATGTGCATTTTCAAATTTAACATCTTATTATTTCGCAATTTCTTTAAGGAACTTCATTTATCCTGCTTACTAGAAGCAAGAAACTATTTTATGCATAATTTTGCGTAATCGATCCATCTGCAATTTAGGATTGAAACTACGAATAATCATAAATAATGATGCCAAGCTTATATAGCAACTAGGATGTTGTATAATATGTGCTAGAAAATCATTTATTACATGATCAAGTAATTATGAATGCTATCTTGATAATGTAATATTTACTGTATTATTTTACTAATAATATCTTGAACTAATAAAAGACATTTTTAGCTAGTACTACGTTATTATAAATGTCGATAATGAAGAAGATTCCGTGTTTGACAAGTTGTACCTATTAATAATGATATAATATTTTTTGAAACACCTGCACTAAAACTTTTAAATGATATTTTTTGAAGAGACTTTAGATAGTCGGAAAGCTAATTATTTAATGTAGGTAATTTGTTTAATTATTTTAAAATCGAAACTTACATTCAAATATATCAAATATAATTAGACAGTTTTTATAATATAAATCATTTTAATAGATTTAATTATACTGTACATATGCAAAAATGCAAAAAATATCAAAATCTTCTTGATTTACTTTTGGATTTTTACTATCCAGTTTTACGCAAACCCATCTTCAACATCTAGAATACTTTTGAATTTGTTGTTGGAGTTGGCTTTTTTTATTTTTTTGCCTTAGGATTTGTTGTCTTATTGAAGATATCATGTTTGATCTTACGATAAGTCAAATTATTAAAATTATTTATCGGCTTCATTGGAGAATTATGTACCTTTATCATCTTTAGCTATAATTTAAGATTTTAATTGTTGCATGTTTAAGTTAATCTTCTTACATTAGTCGCGTTTAATGCATGTTGTTATTTTTATTTAGATTTATGAGAAGAAGTAGTCGTTCTTTTTCTGCATTATGAAATTTAAGTAAGCCTTTTTTACTTTTTGATTTAAACTTAAGGTCGTATCCATGGATGCATAAGAATCTATATAAAAATTAAATTACTTAAGAAGCAGTTATTCTTTAATCAGGATTGATCTTTAACATTTTACTTATCAAATCTGCTAATTATTTAGAAAAGAGTATTTAACTTTTTTGATAATCAGCACTATTTATTTTTTTATAAAGTTATAAATCAGTTGCACCTTTAAAAGGAAAATTTCCTGTTAATGTAACAAAAGTCAGCACTCCTAAAGCCCATACATCAGCTGGTTACCCTCTATATTATTTTTTTTGAACAATTTAAGGCGCCATATAACTTGGAGTTCCACAAAATATTTTGACTTTTTTACTTTTTTATATACATGTACTAAATCCAAAATCGATAAGCTTTGGACTTAAATCTTACGAAAGAATAATATTTTCTAATTTGATATCTCGATGAGAAATTTGTCTTTCATGAAGATACTACAAAGCCTCAGATAAACATTTTATTATGTTTTTTGTTATTTTTTATGAAGCCCTATTATTAAGTTGCGAACTTAAATATGTATTCAAAGATATTCCATCGAGATACTACATTACTATATTTAAATGATTATTAGTTTCAACAACATTTAAAATTTTTACAATATTTGGATGTTTAAGCATCTGTAAAATTCTAATTTATCTTCTGACTGATTTTTTTCTTTGAGGTTCATTCAACTTGCCTTTTTAATACACTTTAATTGCTACTTTAGTGTTTGTAGGTTTATAATTTGCAAATCTTACTGATGCATAGGCACCTTATCCTATTATTTTTCCAACTTGATAATTCTTCTTAAATTATGCTGTGAGATCATAAGTTTCCTTTGATTAAAAAAGTTCATCAATTCTATTTTAATCAATATCTTCACAAGTAGGCAAACCATTAAGAAGCCTATCTGAAGAATCATCAACTTTAAGAAATTTAACTGAATTAGCAAAATCTTTAATAGGTCTCTTTTGGAACCATTACTCAGTTTGATTATTTTAAGTTTTTGTTTTTGATTTACTTTTATGAAATAGTTTATCAATATCATCTTCAGTCATTAATGCTTTTTTATTAATTTTATTAGGATTAGCAGTATTCCTATTGATCGTCTTATTTAATTTAGCTGAACTATTTTTCCATGTCGTATTGGGATTGATAACTTTTAATATATGTGATACATAATTGGTTAAATTACTAACTGGAAAGGCTTCTTTTTTACGTTTATTTTTAACCAAATTTTATTTCTGATGCATATAACGACTATTATTATAATACTAATCTATTTTTAAGATTTTCAATATGCTTATTAAATTTAATTGAATAATAAAACTAAAATGTGTAACCCATTTTATATATATTAGTAACTTACAAACAACAATTTTAATAGAAACACATTTTTATATTATATTTCACTTATAAACACTACCTTATCAAACTTCATAAATGAAAAAAATAAAAACAACAACAAAATCTTAAGACAAAAAGTACTTTATTGTACCAAAAATGTCTGAATCAAGACAAAATTATATAAAAAAATTTAGAAAGAAAAAAATTAAAGAGGCCAATAAAAAACATGCTGTATAAATGTAAATGTTAAAAAAATCTAATATATAAAATCAATAGAAAATAATAAAAAATATCAAAGAAAAAAAGACTGCTAATAAATAATTGAAGCAAAAAAGAAGTAAAGTAAAATTTGATGAAGATAGCAACTAGATTATTTAATTTCAATGTTGGATTTCTTCACATTAAGAAAGTTAATTAATTAGAAATATGAATTAATAATAAAAAAATTAAGATAAAGATAATGCAATATAACTTAGTGATAGTGATTGATCATTTTTAATTATTATTCTTTATGATTAAGTCGAGAAAATCTTCATTTTATAATTTATATGAAATTATCATGATAATTAATTTAAATATATAATAATAATTGTAAGCAAATCATCCATTTTCATTGATAAAATTTATATTTTGATCCATAAGCAAATTATTTCAAATCTCTTTTAGGTTTTTTAGGGGCTTATACAGCTGTCTAAGGATGATAAGTCAAACTTTATTCATAAACCATATTTTGAAGAATTTATTTAGTAGGTTTAAAGCTATCCCAACTCCAATCAAACATTTTTTTACTGATTACTTATTGTTATTCATCATGTAAACCATCAAAATATGGATGAACTAAACATTATTAAACAGTATATCTTTTATCGGGATTAAAAGTAAGCATTTTAGATAAAAGATCAGCAGCTGTAGGTTTAATATTAGGGAATAGTTTCTACCATGATTGTTTAGATCTTTTTGGTAAAGATTTAATATATTTTATTGCGTTTTAATTTGCTTTATAAGAAAAAGTATACCTATATATTTCATATCTTCAGTTGATGGTGTTCCGAGTACTGATATAATTCTTTGAACTTGATCAAGAAAATCTTATCCAGGAAACAGTGGTTGTCTGCCAAATAATTATGCTAAAATACATCCAATAGACCATATATCAACAGCTTTTGTGTATTAACTTGCATTTAAGATAACTTAAGGAGCTCTATACCATCTTGTAACAACATATTATGTTTTTTATTATTACTATTCAACATATCCTCGTGCTAATCCAAGGTCACAGATCTGTAGATCACAACTTTTGTTCTTTTATAAATAATTAAAATACGAGTAAAAGATTGCTTGGTTTTAAGTCTCTATGAAGTACATTTGCTGAATGCATAAAGAGCATTCCTCTTAAGATTTGATAAACAAAATATTGAATATGATCATCTGTTAATTCTTGTCTTGAATATATGACCCTATGTAAATCTGTTTCCATAAGTTAAGTAATTATATAAATATCTGTATATCCCGTCTTAGCTTAAGGTTTTAAGATATCAATAATTCCAATGATATTATCATGTTTAAAAAATTCTATATAAATTATTCGTTACTTAATAATTTGATCTCTCGAACAATACGCTTTGCATCTATTAAATCCTCAAATGCATTTATTACCTAGATAATATTTTTAATACTTTTTTAATTGCTACCTTTTTGTTTTTTTAACGATCGAGTGCGGAGGCTACTACACCATATGCCCCAGAACCGATTTGTTTAATAATTTCATATTTTTAATCTATTACAAAAGGAGTTCCTCCAACTTCATATAATACTCTTCCTTTTGGAATTACTATTTTTGGCTCTTTATTATTTTTCTCTCCTTTTTGATTCATGTTAAATAATATGAATATAATATAGATAATCTAACACAAAAACTTTTATTATATATATAATCATCTATATACTGAAACTATAAAAAAAAGTATCATAATGAATAAATAATTAAATTAAATATCCTTATTATTGATTTTTAATTATAATTTGATAATATCTATACATATATATTTTATTGTATATATTTCATTTAAACATATATGCGGTTGGTGTTTCGG
>Ga0169931_10014023_pt1 | contig 10887 bp, 10 predicted proteins | sample Kivu_15m_20L_FD_129675 | JGI IMG/M metagenome (GOLD analysis project Ga0169931, IMG submission 129675) | Freshwater microbial communities from Lake Kivu, Western Province, Rwanda to study Microbial Dark Matter (Phase II) - Kivu_15m_20L... | ecosystem: Environmental > Aquatic > Freshwater > Lake... | reverse complement strand
GGCGAGCGGCTGCTGCCGGCCTGCCGGGCGATCCTGCAATCCACTGGCGAAGCGCGGCGTCTCGCCGCTGAGCTCGTCGAGTCGCGCAGCGGCCCGCTACGAGTGCTGGCCGAGACCACCTACGGGCGGGTGCTGCTCGCACCCCTGGTACCTCGCTTTCTCGAGCGCTATCCGCAGATCCCGCTGGACGTCGAACTCGGTGAGGTGACTGCCGGACAGGGGATCGCAGCGGGGGAGGGTCAGAGCGCTCAGGACCTCGCCCACGACATCGTCATCCAAGTCGGTCAGCACCCTTCGGCCGAGCGGGTGTCGCGGGTGCTCGGATCGCCGCCGGCTACTCTTTGCGCAACGCCCACTTATTTGCAGAAGGCGGGCGAGCCCGCCACCCCGGCCGATCTCGTTCGCTTCGATTTGCTCACCCCCGAGACGGCACTCGGGTCGAACTACCTCCTTCGGCTCGCCAACGGCCAGCGTCGCGAGGAAGTCGCCGTGCGCCCCAAGCTCGCGGTCAATGATCCTGCTTTGCTGCATGCTTCGGTGGCGGCGGGTCTCGGGATCGGGGTGCTGCCCGAGTTCCTGTGTCGCCAAGGCTTGGCCACGCAACGCCTGAAACGGGTGCTGCCGGACTGGCGTCCACCCGAACAGGCGCCGCTCTGCGCGGTGTTCCCGGGACGGCTTGCCGCGGACGAGCGGATCAAGGCCTTCGTCGATTTCCTCGCCGCCAATCTCGTGCCTGCGCTCGCCGCCTAGGGTTCAAAGGTTCTAATATTCGTCATCCCCGGACGAAGGAACGCCATGTATCGCGCGCCGTTAAAGGATTTGCAGTTCGTCATCCATGAGTTGCTCGACGAGTCTGCGGTGCAGGCCTGCCCGGCCTTCGCCGATTATTCGCCCGAGCTCGCCGATGCCATTCTGGATGAGGCTGCCAAGTTCGCCGAAAACGTGCTCGATCCGCTCTACAAGAGTGCTGATCGCGAGGGCGCACGCTGGACGCCCGAGGGCGTGGTGACGCCACAGGGTTTCAAGGCGGCCTACAAGCAATTCGCCGAGGGCGGCTGGTCGGGTTTGCGCGCGCCGCAGGATCATGGCGGTCAGGGCGCGCCGAGCTTGATCGGTACAGCCGTCGAAGAACTTTGGTCGGCGGCCAATCTTTCTTTCAAGCTCTGTCCGATGCTCACGCAGGCAGCCGTCGAAGCGCTCGAGCACTTCGGCACCGAAAAACAAAAGGCGCTGTACCTGACGCGCCTCGCGAGCGGTGAATGGACTGGCACCATGAATCTCACCGAGCCGCAAGCGGGCTCGGATCTTGGCGCAGTGCGCACTCGAGCAGTCGTCGAGGGCGATCACCACCGGCTGTTCGGTCAAAAGATTTTCATCACCTATGGCGAGCATGATCTCGCGCCCAACATCATCCATCTCGTGCTCGCGCGCATCGATGGTGCACCGGCCGGTGTCAAAGGCATCTCGATGTTCATCGTGCCAAAGATTTTGGCGCACGATGACGGCTCGCTCGGCGAGCGCAACGACGTGCAGTGCATTTCGATCGAGCACAAGCTGGGTATTCACGGCAGCCCGACCTGCGTGATGGCCTATGGCCAGAAGCAGGGCGCGACTGCGTATCTCGTGGGCGAGGCAGGACGCGGGCTCGAATACATGTTCGTGATGATGAACGCGGCGCGACTGTCGGTGGGGCTCGAAGGCTATGCCATCGCCGACCGTGCGTATCAGCAGGCGGCAGAGTGGGCGCGCACACGAGTGCAGGGCAAGCCGCCGGGTGTCGTTCCGTCCGCACCGATCATTCATCACCCTGACGTCAAGCGCATGTTGCTTTCCATGCGCTCGCAAGTCGAGGCGCTGCGCGCGGTCGCGTTATATGCCGCATATCAGCTCGACCTCGGTGGCAAGCATCCCGACGAGGCGGTGCGCACGGCCGCCAAGGCGCGCGGTGACTTGTTGATCCCCGTGGTCAAAGCTTGCAGCACCGAGGCGGGAATCGAGCTGGCGTCGGTGGGCATACAGGTGCATGGCGGCATGGGCTTCATCGAAGAAACGGGCGCAGCTCAGCCTTACCGCGACGTGCGCATTACCACCATCTATGAGGGCACGACCGGTATTCAGGCCAATGATTTCATTGGCCGCAAGATTGCTCGCGATCGCGGGGCGGCACTGACGGCGCTATTAGCCGACGCCCGCCGCGAGCTGAACGCGCTCGACTCAAGCGACCCAGCGGTGCAGACGATCTGCAAAGCGGCACTCGAAGCGCTCGATGGCCTGGAGCAGGCCGCGCAGCATGTGCTCGGCGCTTACGCGCAGGCTCCCGAGCGGGCGCTGGCGGTGGCAGTGCCGCTGTTGCGGCTCGCGGGTTACGCTCTCGGCGGTTGGATGCTCGCCAAGTCGGCCAACATCGCTGCCCGCAAACTCGCGGGCGGCGCAACCGATACCGATTTTCTGCGCGGCAAGTTGGCCGCCGCCCGCTTTTACGCCACGCATGTTTTACCGCAGGTCGCGGCGCTGTCCCGTGTCGTGCTCGATGGCGATGGCAGCGTGCTCGAGACCGATGCGACCATCGTCTGACAGGGTGATTTCTTTGAACCGCCGCCATTTCATCGAGTCTTCGGCCGCAACGGCGGCTACCGTAGCCGTAGCGACGACTGCGGGTGTTTCACTCCATGGTTTGAGCTCTGCTGCCGAAGCCGGCGAGGCCACTCTGGGCCTGATCCAGCGCCGAATTCCCTCCTCGGGCGAAATGCTGCCGGTGATCGGTCTTGGCACCTCCGGGCCTTTCGAAGTGGGGATCGACCCTCGTGATCGCGAGCCGCTTGCCGCCGTATTGAGCGGTTTCTTTGCAGCCGGCGCGACGCTCATCGATACCTCGCCCATGTATTCCTCGGCCGAATCGGTGCTCGGTGATCTGCTCACTGCCGAGATGCAGTCACGCGCATTCATCGCCACCAAAGTGTGGACGCGCGGTGCACGCGAGGGCATCGTGCAGATGACCCGCTCGATGGAATTGCTGCGCCGCAAAAAAGTCGAGCTGATGCAGGTGCACAACTTGCTCGACCTCGAAGCGCATTTGCCGACCTTGCGACGCTGGAAGGAAGAAGGGCGCATCCGTTATGTCGGCATCACGCATTACACGGTCGAGTCACACGCGCGGCTGGCCGAGATCATCGAGCACGAACCGATCGATTTCGTGCAGTTCAATTATTCGGCAACCACCACGGCCGCCGAAGAGCGGCTGCTACCACTCTGCGCAGACAAAGGCGTGGCGGTGATCGTCAATCGCGCGTTCGATGACGGCAAAATATTCACGCGACTCAAAGATCGCCCGCTGCCGACTTGGGCGGCAGATATCGCCTGCACCAGTTGGGCTCAGCTGCTGCTCAAGTTCGTGATCTCGCACCCGGCCGTGACTTGCGTGATTCCCGCCACCGGCAAGCTGCGCAATCTGCAGGACAACCTCGCAGCCGGCCACGGCCCATTGCCGGATGCGCCGCAGCGCAAGGCGATTATTGCCGCCGTAACCTGAGTCGGTCGATGCGTCAGTTGGTACGTGCGACGCGGAAGCCGCGCGTACTGTAACGCGCACCCACAGCATCTTCGCCACGAGCCGTGGCACGTATCGCCTCGGCTCCGTCAAACCACGAGCCACCGCGCACGACGCGTCGATCGCAATCGCCGGCAGTGTTTGCGATTCCCGAGTTGGGTGCATTGCGATAGGTGTCGCTCCAGCAATCGAGCACCCATTCCTCGGCGTTGCCGAACAAGTCATTGACGCCGAACGGGTTGGACTGAAAGCTCGCAACCGGCGCCGTGCCGGCAAAGCGATCGCGGCAGTCGAAGGGGGACTCCAGGCCGAGCGAGCCACGACCAGTCGCATCGGCCACGTTGGCGAAGCGGCAAGCATCAGCCGGGTTCTCGCCCCAAAAACGCTCGTTGTTCGTCCCGCCGCGGACAACATATTCCCACTCAGCCTCGGTGAGCAGCCGATAATTGTGGCCGGTCCTCACGCCCAGCCACTCCGCATAGGCCTTGGCATCATCCCAACTGATGCAGACCACAGGATCGGTCTCGGTCTGCGGGAATCCCGGGCTGTTCCAACTCGCCTGCGCATTAACCTTGAATTTTTTGGCGGTGTAGGTCGCGCAGCCCATGCCACCTGCGCGACTCGTCTCGCGGACGAAGCGAGCGTACTGGGACCAAGTCACCTCATTACGACCGACTGCAAATGTGCCCGGGATCGACACCTCGCGCATCGGTCCCTCGTTAGGCCGTCGCAGCTTGCGGTAATCGGCGAGCCCCATTTCGAACTTGCCGGGTGGAATCACCACCATCTCTGGACAATCGGCGCAGTCACGAAAGATTGAACCTGAAGCCAGCTTCTGCAAATCGTCGATGGTCTTGCCGTTACCGGCAACGAGAATGGCGCCTGCGGCAGCCGCAGCGACCGGAGCAGATCCTGTTCCAGCGCTCGCATTCGGGATTGCACTCGAGGTCACGGCAGAGGGCGCGCCCGCGCCGCTCCCCGTACTGCCGCCACCAGAGGTCAGCGAACGTAGCCGGACCGCTGCCACGCCGGCAAACAGACCCTGCGGAAATTGATCGAGATAAGCTTGGATTTCTTCCGGATTTTTTGAGTCGCGCACCGATTCCCACAAGGCACGGTCATCGGTCGGAATGGCGGCAACCGCGATCGGCGCAGCAACTTCGGAGGCGCGTACCGCCGTTGCGCTCGCGACCGCGGGAGTGAAGTAGAACTCACCCACGGCTTGGTCGTATAGAGCAGGCACCTGTTCGTGCCCCACGGATTTCGCGAGCGAGACCACTTCCTGGCGGGTACGTTTCAGCACTTGATCGACCGGCAGACCCGGTCGAGTCATTTCTTTGAGCAGAATCCGTGTGAAGAGGCCGTTCGGATCCTTGTCATCCGGGCTCAGATTGTCGAGCGCGGTTTGTCCGGCACCGGCCGAAAACAGGATCATCTGCCCGGTTGCGGCCGTCGTTGGCGCGAGGCCGCGGGTACCGCCGATGCTACGCGTGCCTGTTTTCGGGAACGGATTATCGCGACAGGCATCCACGATGGCGACCGAGAAGCGCACTTTCTGCTCGGCCAGATCATCGAGCACGCGCTGCAGCATCAAGGCGTCATCTTTGACCTGCTCTTCGTTCTCTGCAGTAATGTTGGTCGGCAGCAGATAGTTTGCCGCGCCAAGCTGCACGCCGTGACCGGCAAAATAAAACACCGCTTCGCTGCCGCCATCGAGACGACCTTTAAAGTCACGCATGGCTTGACGCAACGAGCGATCGTCGAGATCGGTCCGCAGCAATACTTCGAAGCCGAGATTATCGAGCGTTGACGCCATGGCTTCGGCATCGGCACGCGCATTGCGCAGCGATGGCACAGCCGTGTAGCTCTGATTGCCGATAACGAGCGCGACGCGTGCCGGGCCGCGGGCCACAGGCAGCGCGATCCCGGGCGTTGCCGTGGCGGCGCTGGCTGCGATGTCTGCATTGGGCGCGGGGACTGCGGCGTTGTCTGCGACGACAGGCGTCGGTGTAACGGTTGCCGATGCAACGGGTGTCGGCGCAACGGTCGCGGCGGGCTCCGGGGCGGTCGTCGCGGCGCTCGAGCGCACGGCGGCTGCCATCATCGGCTCTGACGCGGGGGGGCGCTGGTCACGGGTGGCGCACTGGCGACGGGTGCGCTTGCAACGGGTGCGTTCGCGGCGGGTGCCGTCGAAACTGCGACGGGTTCGGCCGCGGCCGTCGATGCCATGGCTACGGCGGGCGCGTTCGTGCTTGCCTCGAAGCGGTCCTCGCGCCAAGCGCCCGACTGCAATACTTTGCCCGCGGGATCGTAGAGCGTGCCCATGCCCCAGCGTTTGCCCTCGCGAAAATCACCCACATATTTTGAGCCGTCGGTCATGGTCTCTGAACCTTGACCATCGCGTTCATCTTCGCGGAACTGACCAACGTAGACACGTCCGCTCGGCCAAGTGTAGGTGCCCTGACCGTTCTTCTCGTCGTCGCGCCACTCCCCGACGTATCTCATGCCGTTCGAACTGGTATAGGTACCAATACCGTTGAACATGCCGTTACGAAACTCGCCGACGTACACCGCGCCTTCGGTGCTTGTGTACGTGGCGGTGCAATTGTTCCAGCTCGCTCGCGACGTGCCTTTACAAGCCGGCATGGTTTTTTGTTGCGCCGCAGTTTGTTGTGCCGCAGCGATCGTCGATTGGGCCTGAGCAAGCGGACCGGCGCCCGCCGCGAACAGTGCGGCACACACCATGGCCATGGAAGAGAGTCGAGCGGCAAACATGAGGCAATCCCCGACGAATACGCCTTTTTGGACCTCTCAGTGTGCCCAACCCCCGGGAATCTTGGAAGGTTGGGAGTTCAACATCCCCTGAATTTCAGACCCCCTAAATGAGGTAGTCCGCCGATCGCCGCTCGACCGCCAAGGCTTTGACCTGTGGCACCACTTCGAGGTGCAGCGGGTGCGATTGATAGACCGCCAAAGCCGCCGCGTCGGTGAATTCGCTGTAAAGGACCACGTCGGCGGCGTTCGGGTCATCGATGAAATTGACCCCTACTTCTATTTTGAGGAGCCCCGGAATACGTCCGGCAAGGCCTTCAAGTAAAAAACTTTGATGCGCGCCGCATCGGCGGCCTTGGAGCCGCTGTCGGGCAGACGCCACATGACAATATGTTTGACCATTTTCGGAACTCGAGGGACTGGTGGGGATGGGCGGAGGCAGGACGAGATTTTCGCTCGCCGTGCCTTTCTTGGTGAGTTAGCGACCGCGCAGAGTTTTGAACGCAGCGAGGGCGGACTCGCGCGAGGCCTTCAGATCGACGATGGGTGACGGATAAGGCTTCGCCGATTTTCCGCTGAGTTCGGGGATCCAGCGCCGAACGTACTCGCCCTCGGGATCGAATTTTTCGGCTTGGCTTGCCGGGTTGAAGACGCGGAAGTAGGGTGCTGCATCGGCACCGCATCCGGCCGCCCATTGCCAGCCGAGGGTGTTGCTGGCGAGATCCGCGTCGACCAGCGTGTCCCAAAACCAGCGAGCACCGTGCGGCCAGTGCATGCGCAAATTTTTGACGAGGAACGATGCGACCACCATGCGCACGCGATTGTGCATCCAGCCGGTCTCCCAAAGTTCACGCATGCCCGCATCGACGAGAGGAATGCCCGTCTGACCACGTTGCCAAGCGATGAGCTCGCGCTCATCGTCGCGCCACGGAAAGCGTGCAAACTCGCCACGCAGGGGCTCGTTGGTCGTGCGCGGAAAGTGGTAGAGCAGATGATGCGCGAATTCGCGCCAGCCGATCTCGGTCATGAACTGACTGCTGCGCCATTTGGGGGCTGCGTGCCACACCTGTCGCGGCGAGAGCTCACCAAAGTGCAGATGCGGTGAAAGTCTCGATGTGCCGCCGACGGCTGGCAGATTGCGGGTGTCACCATAATCTTTGACCGGGCCATCCAGAAAGGCATCCAGCAGTTTGGCGGCACCCCGTTCGCCCGGTGACCAACTTTGCTGCATACCGCCGTACCAATGAATCTTGGGCATCAGGCGCAAGGCGTCGAGGGTGACTCCCGTCGGCCAGCGTTTGGGTGGCATGAGTTTTTTAGGCGCCGGCAGCGGCGCAGGCGGAGCGAGATCAGCCATGACTCGGCGCCAGAAAGGCGTGAACACTTGAAAGGGCTTGCCACTCAGGTTTTGCACATCCCAAGGCTCGATGAGCAGCGCGGTATTGAAACTGCGTGCTTCGAGCCCCTCTTCACGCAAGACTTCCTTGATATGGCGATCGCGCGTGATGACAAGGGGCTCATAGCGGCGACTCCAATAAACGGCGCTGGCGCCTGTTTCTTTGACGAGCTTGCGCAGCGCGGCGAGCGAGTCTTTGCCTTGGCGGATGACGAGCTGCGAACCCAGACGTTCAAGATCGCGCGCCAGTGTGCCGAGCGACTGGTGCAGCCACCAGCGTGCAGCAGCCCCGGGCGCCCATTCGCCTTCTTCCTCAGGGCACCAAAGAAAAGTCGGGATCACGGGCTCGCCGCGTACGATCGCCGCCTGCAACGCAGGATGATCGCTGAGTCGCAGATCCTGACGGAACCAAAAGATCGTCGCAGTCATGGTCATTTCACCTTTTCGAGCGCGTGCAGCGCGTGGGTCGCGATCACGTCGGCGACAGCATCGATGGCGATTGCGCGTGGCGAGCGCTTGCGCCAGATCGCGCCGATGCGCCGTGCAGGCAGCGGTTTGGCAAAGGGCTTGAAAACGAGACCACGCGGGGCGGCGTGACTGCCCTGCGTAGCCAGTTGCGGCATCAGTGTAAGACCTGCGCCGGAGGCGACCATTTGTCGCAAGGTCTCGATGCTGGTCGCGCGAAAGTCCTGCTTTTCGTGCACGTCGATGCGGTTGCAGACATCGAGTGCCTGATCGCGCAGGCAGTGGCCATCTTCGAGCAGCAACAGCGTCGCGCCCTGCAAATCTTCGATGCGAATTTGCTTGCGCGCGGCGAGCGCGTGGTCTGCGGGCGCGGCGACGACGAAAGGTTCGTCATAGAGCGGTTTGGCACCGAGCCCGTCCATGTCGATCGGCAACGCGAGTACGCCCATGTCGATGTCACCGGCACGCAGGCGCTCGAGCATGGTGGCCGTTTGGTATTCGTACAGCATGAGCTCGAGGCGCGGGAATTCTTTGCGCAGGCGGGGCGCGACCAACGGCAACAGATAGGGTCCGATGGTCGGCAGAAAAGCCACGCGCAGACGGCCTGCAAGCGGTTCACGATGGGCTTGCGCGATGGCGACCACATCGTCACTGGCCTCGACGATGCGTCGCGCCCGCGTAACGATCTCGGCACCCGCCGGTGTCAGCAGCGCCTTGCGCGGCTGGCGCTCGATCAGCGGTACGCCAAGATACTCCTCGAGTTTTTTGAGTTGCGCGGAAAGCGTGGGCTGACTGACAAAGCAGCGCTCGGCGGCCTTGCCGAAGTGTCCGGTGTCCGCGACCGCAATGAGATAGCGCAAATCCTTGAGCTTGATGTCGGCCATCGAAGGACACTCCTTTGTCCGGCGATCGGGTTGCGCGATCGATTTATCGCGTCTATCGAAATCATCACATCAATCGATTGGATTGTCGAGGACGGGATCGGCACCATGCGCGCATTCCAAACCCACCGCAGGAGTTTTCCCATGATCGGCATCGGCCAACAGTTTCCGAAGTTCTCGCTCACCGGTGTGGTGAGCAACGACATCAAGACCGCCTTCCAGCCGTTCACCAACGAGTCGGCCAAGGGCAAGTGGCAACTCGTGTTTTTCTGGCCGAAGGACTTTACCTTTGTCTGCCCGACCGAGATCGCGGCATTCGGCAAGCTCAACAAGGAATTTGCGGCGCGCGACACGCAGGTCTATGGCGTGAGCACCGACAGTGAGTTCGTCCACCTTGCCTGGCGCAGCACCAAGTCCGAGCTCAAGGATCTGCCGTTCCCGATGCTCGCCGACATCAAGCGCGAGCTGTCTGCTGCGCTTGGCATCATCGATGCGGAAGCAGGCGTGGCGCAGCGTGCGACCTACATCGTCGATCCGCAGGGTGTGATCCGGTTCGTGTACGTCACCGACCTCAACGTCGGCCGCTCGCCCGAAGAAGTGCTGCGTGTTCTCGATGCGCTGCAGACCGACGAGCTTTGCCCCTGCAATTGGCAGAAGGGCGAAGACACCTTGAAGGCGGCCTGATCGTGAGCGCTCTCGAGCAGTTGCGGGATTCTTTGCCCGACTACGCGCGCGATCTCAAGCTCAACCTGGGCTCGGTGCTGACCGTGCAAGGCGCACCCGGGCTCACGGCGCGGCAGATCTGGGGCACGGCTGTGGCAAGCGCCATTGCTTCGCGTCACCTGCCCCTGGCGCAGGCGATCGAGGCGGCGGCGCGAGCCGAGCTCGACGAGGCGGGGATCACCGGGGCGAAAGCAGCGGCGGCGATCATGGGTATGAACAATATCTATTACCGCTTTGTGCATCTTGTCGGCGATGCGGACTATCAGACCATGCCGGCGCGCCTGCGCATGAACGTGATGGCTAACCCCGGTATCGACAAGCTCGATTTCGAGCTCTATTCGCTCGCGGTTTCGGCCGTGAACGGTTGCGGTCTCTGCATCGAGTCGCACGAGAAGCTGCTGCGCAAGCACGAGGTGGGCCGTGAGGCCATCCAGAGCGCTGTACGCATTGCGGCCGTGATCCACGCCGTGGCGCGTGTGTTCGAGCAGGCGCCTGCGGCAGCGGAGGTCGGCCTCGCTGCCTGATCGATCAAACCTGAAATGACTGGCGGGCTGCTATCCTGAGTCCCTCCCCTCCCTCTCCCCCCGATTCGGGAGCAGCCCGCCATGTCCACTCCGACACCCCCGTCAAAATACGAGAAGACCGCCTGCGTCGTCGTTTGCCGCGACGGTCCGAACGGCGCCGCGGTTCGCGCGGCACAAACACAGGCGCACCTGCAATACATCGAGACGGTGCTCGATGAGCTCAACATAGCGGGACCGCTATTCGCCGAAGATGGCAGCGGGCCGATCGGCAGCCTTTATTCCTTGCACACCAAAAGTCTGGATCGCGCCCGCCAGATCATCGACAACGATCCGTACGCCAAGCATGGCGCCTTCGCGTCCATCGAATTCTTTCCCCATGTGCCTGCCGCCGGTCGCTGGATTGGTGGCAAGATCTGGTGAGCACAGGCGAAACCGGGCGGCGAGGGCGAGATCTTCGATGACCAAGATCTTCAATGAAATGTATGCGGACGGTAGCGCCGTGCGCACGCACTACTCGCCGTATTCCGATTGGTTGGCGGCGACGCCACCCGAACGCATCCGCGAAAAGCTTGCCGAAGC